>Ga0265295_1006789_pt1 | contig 13612 bp, 15 predicted proteins | sample Munlansysbiofilm_FD_192503 | JGI IMG/M metagenome (GOLD analysis project Ga0265295, IMG submission 192503) | Leachate microbial communities from a municipal landfill in Southern Ontario, Canada - Methane capture system biofilm | ecosystem: Engineered > Solid waste > Landfill > Unclassified ... | reverse complement strand
GAAATTCAACCAAGAAAGTTGGAGTATTTAGCGTCACAAACAGGTCTTGATGTCCCAGGTTCATTGCTCTCAGATATAGGTATGACTGCTTATAAAGGTGCAACAGGACAGTTACAAGGACAATCATTTGGTGAAACATTAAGACAAGCAACTGGACGCAGTATTTTTAGTGAGGGTAGTGTAGAAAACGCTCAGAGAAGTAAGACTTATCAAGAACTTGAAACTATAAGACAACTTATGAAGTATTATAAACAAGAAAACATAGATATTTTAACCCTGTCAGAGGCTGAAAATAACAGAATTAAGAGTACATCTCAACTTGGCGCAAGAATTAGAGCATTATTGAATTAATTGACAATTAGTTGTCAACATATAAAACAAAAAAAAAGACCATCAATTAAGATGGTCTATTTTTCTTTTCTGAGAGTTACCCTCATAGTTTTATATTTTGTATTTGGTTTTAAGTATTTACTATAATCAATTTCTGGGTGTTCGATTGATAGCCTATTAAAGTCATACCCACCAGCCCTTTCGTTGTTAGAGATGGTTACCCTTAACACATCATCGTCATAAATACCTTCTTCATAACTGTCTTTAATTTTGCTTTCAATTTCTTTTACTTTCTTTTCCCATTCTTTAATTTGTTCTTTGTAAGCAACTAAAGTTTTTAAATCAGACTTTTCAGCATCTGTTAAAGAACTTATTTCTGGTAGTATTCTTATGGTTGAGTATCTCTCTAAAATGTCCATAGGGTAGTTGCTGAAATCATCTAAACCCATTAATACATCAACAATAAAGTCTGTCATTACTTTAATATCTTGAATAATTTGTTCATCACGCTTGATTAACTTATAAACAGGTTTTCCTTGGTATAACCCACATAACAAACATTGTTCAGCGTCTTTAGCCAACATATAAGCCTGGCATTGAATTAAATAACCCATATTCTCAGTAAACACATAACTTTTAGAATTACTTATTTTATTTTCTACTACTGTTTTTAAGCCATTAATTTCAGTCATACCATCGACAATTCCTTTAATTTTGTCATCATAGAAAAATAGCATATCACTATTTCTATCTGTTATAGTTATACCCATTTTCTTTTCAAAGTAATCTAAACTTGCGTCCTCAAGAACCCTACCAAGTAACATTCTATCCTCAGCATCTTCATCAAATTCTTGTTCTAATAATCCCAAATCAATTTTTAATTGTTCCTCAGGGCTGTTAAAACCAACCCCAAAGTATGAACCAAGTGAACTTGGTGTTGTATAAAATCGTTCTTTACTCATTAGTTTCCTCCACATCTTCTTCAAATCTTAAACTAGTTTTTGTAATTTTGTAACTAGAAGAGCTATCTTCATCTTCTACACTAAATTCATTTCCTAATACTTGTTTTAACTCTTTTTTTAAATATTTCTGAACTGTTTTCTTATCAGGGTACTCCTCATTATACAATGCATACAATTCTTCTTCCGTTTTTATGTCCTTTAAAATTAGTTCTGTTGTTAATTTTACATTTGCTTCATAAATTATTTTCATATTATTCCTCTCTTTCTATAGCTAACTTATCTAGTGTTTCTTCACTAAATTCTATTTTATTTTAAATCATATTTGCATAGTTTTTTTAGTTCTTTTTTGTGCCTTTTATTATTAGGTAATAAATATAAATAACGATATTTAAAACCTCTCTTAATAGGTTTCCAACCTCTTTTGTCAGCTTCTTCTAAAGTTATGTTGACCCCATTTTGTCTTGGGTGTCTTAATCTTCCAGTACTATCAATAAAGAATGTTGCTGATGATTTTGTTTTACCTATTCTATATGCGCTTGTTGCTTTGTATATTGTTCCTTTATGACCAACAGTTGTATCAGCAAAAGTAATGACTGCATTATAATGTGGTTTATATTTTTTTATTTCCTTTAATGCTTTCGATATAAACCAACTCTCTGTATTTTTAGGCGTTCCATCCAAAATATGAAGTCTATGAAGTTCAGTAACTTCTCTTTTGTGTGCATCACCAAACACACTTCTACAAACATTTTCACTACATGGCGTTGCGAAAGCACAAACACCAATTAAGATATTTTTATACAATAAACCAACACACATAGCACCATTATGAATACCATGTGAATAATGGTTATCAATTATATATTGTTTACCAATTTTTGATGGTATCATTTTAACTACGTAATCATTTATTGTGCTATTTGACAGGTCTATTAAATCGTTTCTTATAATATTATCATCCATTATACAACACCTCTTTCTATAACTAATCTATCTAGTGTTTCCTCACTAAACTCAATTTTATTTTCTATCATGTCATAAATATCATCCTCAATTGTTTTTTCAACAACAAGATAGTAATACATTGGTACTCTTTTTTGTCCATCTCTGTTTATACGGCCTAGAGACTGTTTATACAATAAAGAACTCTCTGGCATCGCATAGAACACCATTATATGACATTTATGCTGTAACCCATCTAAAGACTGACTAGCAGACTGAAACTGACCTAAAACAACGTCATATTCTTTATTGTTAATCTCTTTGTAAGGGTCTTTTGTTTTACCATTGATTACAATGTACCTTTTCTTTAGTTTTTTCATTAACTTTTCAAGTCTTTCTAGTTCAACATTGTATTGATAGTAAACAGCAACTACTTCATTTGTATCAGATAGAAAATCTTTTAGCCAATCTTCTTTTACAGTATTATCTTGATAAGTTAATTTTTCATTATAATAGTCCATACCCATAACTGTCCCAGTGGTTATTGTCTTTTGAGCCAGTCTTTTCCTAGGGACGCTGTTTAGTATAATATCACCATAAGCTCTTTCTCTAACAAGTTTATTGTAACTTTTAGGTTTTTCTAACATTATCTTGTTATGAACAGGTTCAAAATCACCAAATCTACTTTCATAATATCTACAGCACATCTTTAGAATATTATCAATTTCGTTTGTATTTTTATAACCAACTATCTTCTTAATAGGGTATGGTTTTCCCCATAACATTTGTTGTTGAATTATACAGTATCTGTCTTTAAATTCTGACAAATCGTAGTCAATATAACCGAGGAATTTAAGTTGAGAAAAGAAATCAATATAACCACCATAAGCACCTTGGGTTGGTGTTGCGGTTAAGATTATCTTCCAAGGTGTTAACTGTCCTATTTTTAAAGCCATTGCCGTAGTTTTCACCATTTGTAATTTATAGGAATTACCGTTTTTGTATTTCTTTTTCTCAGCATCTTTAATTCTGTGGCTCTCATCTATTATTATAGTCCAAGAACTATCAATAGTCAATAAACTATCTAATTTATGTAAGATTTCAAAGTTAACTATTATAGTTTTTTGAACAGAATTGACAGAATTGTCTGTTTTGTCTAATAAAAATTTTTCAATTTCATCATTTTTCTTTTCAGCACCCCAAGTTTTCTTAAACTCAAGAACTAGGAAATCGCTGAAATTAGAGTTTATCACGTCTTTCCATTGTGATAAAACATTGTGGGGGCAGATTATTAACAAGTTTTTTGTAGGATTGTCTTTAACTCTAAACATAGACGTAATAGTTTTTCCTGTACCTGTCCCCATTAAAAGCCCTATTGAGGCAACGTTTTTTAATTCTTTTAGGATTTGTTTTTGATATGGTCTTAATTCTACCTTACCCATTGTTCCTCTTTATCAACTTTCTCAAGTATTTTTATAACGTCATTTAATGATTTTGGAAAGGCTGAGATACCACCAGAGTTAATGATTTCCTTTGAAACTATCTTTTGATGTTTTTGAGCTTTACCAGTCTTTTCTTTTTTAAACTCTAAACCAATAAACCAACCTTTATAACACACGACCACATCAGGTAAACCATTACCTGGTGGTCTAAAGTTAAAAATCCTTCTACTATTAAGATAGTTTTCAACCTCAACTTGAACATCTATTTCTGCTCTAATTGTGCTGTCCATCACAATCACACTCTTTCTCTCTTGGTCTGAAAAGTGTTTTTAGGTAAGTTCTTAATGACCTCACCTCTACTAACAACTCGTCAAAACTAGTGGCATCACTTCTCAGCAATTGTTTTGTAAAGTAAGCCTCAATCAAGTGTTCTATTTTACCATAATACCCAACAATGTTTTCTACTTTTTCACCTTTTGTTTTTTCACCATTAGATATTTTTACCTCTTTAAGTATGAAATTATTATCATCAGTGTCCATTAAAAAATTATCATCTATTTGTATTCTCATTTATCTTCCTCCAAATTTCTCTTTTATTTCAGTGCAATTTTCTTCTTTTAAAAAGTCATAAATTGTCATTTGTATTTGTGTTTCTTTTATTTCCTCGTTTGAAATAACAGCCCCAAGGTTCCCCATATCATAACTCATCATACGTCACACGCCTCATAGCCACATTTAATGCAAACTTTACAACCGCCCCTCTTAATTAAAGGTGCACCGCACTCGGGGCAAGTGTGAACACCATAGTCTTGTTTATTCTTTTTCAATTAAAAATCCTCCTTGTCAGCCCAGTTACTGTGTGTTACCTCAACATCACATAACATAGGTATGTTTTTTAATTTATCTTTGTTGTCATCTAATATCTCTTTTATTTTAGCAACTAACCATTCCTCACCTTTAACTATTGATACCTGTAACTCATCATGAACAGGCAGTAATATTTTAGACTTTACACCTTTTTCTTTAAAAAACCTGTATAGTTTTACCTCTTTTTCTTTCACAATGTCTGCACAACCGCCTTGAATGATATAGTTATATGCTTTGTAAAAGAAGCGTCTATCTTGTATATAATACCTTCTGCCATAAATATTTTCAACAAAACCATATAAACTTAACTTATCTTCAATCCATTTTTGATAATCTAATATTTTAGGAAAGGCTTGGTAATAACCGCTATTTAATTTATTTGCCGTTTCATCATCAACACCAAGTTGTGATTTAATAGCATCAACACCACCACCATAGTTCTTAAGAAAATTACACATTTTACCCAATCTTCTATAGTGTTTAAACTCGTCACTTTTAGGGTCAACGTTTTTAAGGTGTGGAAAAGCCTCAATAGTTGTAACTGAGTGTAAATCTGTTGGCGTCCACTCATTTCCGTTTTCATCAACCCACTCCCCACTATTCCAATCATCAGAGCCTAATTGATAAACATCACCAGTTATTATACTTTCACAATTAATTGGAATAAATGCTCTACATAAATTGGTATCACCACCAGAAATATTAACAGTATACTCCGCTTGTAATCTCAACTCCATCTGACTAAAGTCAAAATAATAAGTTTCAGCGCCATCATCATTTATGAACACTTTACGTGGATGAAACAATTCCTCACCATCTCTAGATAGTAAAGGTTCTTTAGGTTGTTGTTGCATGTCACTAGAAACCCTACCTGTTATTGCCCCAGAATTATTTATTGATGTGTAAATTCTACCATCTTGAACTCTGTTTAGCATACCCTCAATATAAGTTGACAACCATTTGTCAAGTGTTCTAAGTTCTATAATTAAATCAGCAAAAGCAGCCGCTTCTTTATTATCACCTTGAGAAACTTTAGTTAATGCTTGAACATCACAGTTTTCCATAGGTGTGTTATAAAGTTCTTCCATAACCTGCATTATAACCTTGTGTTGTCCAGAACTAAATGTACCATATTTGTGGTCAGTTATACCCCACAATTTAGAATATACTTGGTCTATGTAAAGCATAACTTTTAATCTTGATGACAACAAATATGAAATGTCAACAGGCATCCCGTTTCTTTCCATGTATGCTGTAGCCTCTATTAAGTCACATTCTTGTTTAAACACACCACTAGTTATATCATAATGCTTTTTTAACACAGGCATTGCTTTATCTAAGTACTCTATTAAAATAACAACATCATCGGCAGCATAGTTGAGCATCAGTTGAGGTTTCTCAAGATACACATCTAAATATGTCGGTTCCTGATAAAGTTCGTCCATGAGGCTAAAATACTCGTCATAGGGGCTGTTCACAAACTGAACTCGTTTTCTCCAAGCATCCACAACATCCATTAGTTTAATATCTTTAGGTAACTCTTTTTTAAGTTCTTTTTTTGCTGCGTTTAATCTTTCCCTCTTCATAGTTCTCAGCAACTCTTTTATCGCTTTACCTGCAAATTTTGCATTTCTATCAACATACAATGTGCCAAGTTCTTCCAATCCAATGTTTTGTGGTTCATCAGCGTAACTTGTAAGCCTTGCAACAGTCATACCATCAGCAAAGTTAATGTTTTCTAAATTAAAATTGGAGTTTAACAACATATTATAGTCATATTTTGTATTATGAGCAAATAATAATGAATTTATCCCTCTGAAAAAATCTAAAATTTTCTTAACAGTATCAGGATAGTGTCTCATATCAATTGTATAAACAAACTTATTATCACCATTTTTCCACCCAAAAGCAAACAGAAAAGGAATGTCTTTCATAAAGTTAAGTCCAGTAGTTTCGGTATCAAAAACAAAGTACTCTTGGTTGCTGAAAATGTTTAGATTTATAAACATTGCATCTATTTTTATTTGGTTATCTAAATGAACATATGTATAATTTAATTTTTGGAATAGGAACATTACAAAAACCCCCTTAAAATTTTCAAACCCATTAAGAATTTATAAATTTCTTGTGCATACAACGGAATTCCTGCTAATGTTACACTATTGTCTAATTCATTAAGCCAAGATTTAGTAACAAAACTATTAACGTCATAGTCATATTTTGTTGTGTATAAGGCTGTTTCAGACAACCCTATATCTAAAGCTATTTGTCTCTTTGTTTTATTCTCTAGGTAACCTAAAAATATTAACTCTTGTCTATACCTCAACCAATCTGTGTTTTGCATTTTTCTTATTTCAGAAAGACTATCAATAACACCCTTTATAACTTTCCAGTTACACCCAAAGGCTTGGGTTAGACCTTGAAAGATATTAATGACTGTGTTGTAGTCATATTCCCTTCTAAGTCTAACAAAAAGGAATGCTACTTTTAGTTCCATAATTCTTGGGTGTTTTTCATATTCCTCTATACCTTTAAACAACATAAAATCATTCCTTTCCTTTTACTATCGTGTTTAGCGTGTTTACGTGTTTGTCCTCTTTAACATCAATCATTTTTTGTCCTGTATCCATAACTATTGTTTTATCAATTTGTCTCATACTTAATCTGAACTTTGGTGTTGGGAATACCTTTGTACCACTAATCCTTACTAATTTTAAAGCAACCATTCTATTAAACAATGGGTTAAAACTGTCACCATCGAGCCCAGAGATTGTTCTAAGGTCATTTCTACTAGCACTTGATGAATTATTAATCCACTCAAATAAAGTAGAATTTTTACTATATATTTCTTGTATTTCTTTTAATTCTTTCTTATTTGTTTTGCTGTAACTGTCATATTCTTCCTTGTATTCTCTTAACTTAAATACCTCGTTATCATAAATTGACACTAAAAAATCAAAAACCTCATCAACGATGCTTTTTGAAACAATAATCTTTTCCATCGTTTCATCTGTGTTTACCAATAATGCTGCCATGGCAACACTAAATCTTGCTAATTTTTGAGATGTTGTGGTACCAAATAGTGGGAAGTTGCATTCAAACAGTTCATTTAGTTTCTCAGCCTTTTCCCAAATATAGCTCTCAACACCTGTTTCAAATCTTACATCCTCGGGTTTTCTTGTATAAACCCACTCAGCCTTATAAGGATAAGCCTCGGCTGGGATAGGATTATCTGTTAATTTGAACCCAAAAGGATTAAATCTTTTCTCAGGTTTAGGCATCAAAAAGAAACCATCATACCTAGCAACGTCCTCAGACGATTTAATTAATTCCATTAAAGGCATGACACCATTAGGAAATGAACTTAAATGTCTTGGGTTACCATCACTATCCTCAATTGCGTTTGATAATGTAATCATTCTTAATCTACATGGCACACTTAATTCACCAGCAGACCTAACTATTCTTAACCAACCACTAGACCTAATATCAGTCATAGTCTTTATAAAATCAGGTTTAGCACCACTAAACTCTTCCATAACAACTAATTTTTTATGTTGTCTTGGGATAGCCCCAATCGTGTTTAACCAATTATTATCTACTTTTGTACTACCACCAATTAGACCAATTGTCGTTGATGTTTTTAATGACAAAAAATGTCCAAAATTATATAGGTCAACTAACTTACCTGTGGTTTCAGATTTACCAACTTGGGTATCACCAAGAATAAATATATCTAGTGCACCTCTAATTCTATCCTCATAGTCAAACTCTAACACACTATTAAAAACCAAGTCACTCATTAACCAAAGTTTATAGTCTAAATGTTTTGCAACATAATGTTTAGCGCTTTCATATAAATGAGATAGTTTTTCTTTAATTGTTCCTTTAAACTGAAATTTTTTCAAATGTTCAACCACTGCCGCTACCTCAAAATCATCTAGGTTTCTATTTTCAACATGTGAGGCAACTACCACCAATTTTTGATGTTTAGTTGGGTGTGGGTATAGTTTATAAATAACCTCATAAATTTCACCAACATTAAGTTTAGTAAAACTGTAAATATCTAATTGTTTTTTAGAAGAATTCTCTTCATCCACCTCAACATCTTTGTCCCCCATTATATCCATAGCTTTTGATTTGAAAACAGTTATATATTCAGAGATGTTTATTTCTAAGTTTTGTTCCTTTGCAGGTATCCCACAAAATCCCATTATTTTTTGAATAACTTGAGATTTCTTTGCATCACTTTCAATTAAGTTTAATAGTTGGTGTATATTACTTTTTTCAAGATACCAAGTTTTCTTTTCATCTTGAACCATTGTGGCGTTTTTGTCACTATCGTCCTTTTTAGTAAAAGTAACCATTGTTGGTACAGCAAAAGTATCCTCAAACTCACCACTAATAGTTATTTGTGATAGTAGGTTTTTCTTAATTAAATTACTATTTAATGCAGTTTCTAAAGTTGTGTATGTTTTTTTCACACCAGAAAAACTTCTTACTTCGAGACTATAAAATGTCCAAATATCCATGTCATATTTAAAAACAGCATCAGTAAAATCTTCTTTGTTTTCTTTAACAACATCCGCTATATTAATATACTCTACTTTATTTGCAATATTTTTTATATAGAAATATAAGTCTTTCATACCTTGTCGCCCAGCATCATCATTATCATAACAAAGGATAAAATCTCTATCTTTAAAACTGTTTAAAACCATATCATTAGGCAAGGCATCAGCCCCACCTGTTAAAGTTATTGCATTTAAACCCATAGACCTGGCAACAAGCATGTCTTTTTCACCCTCAAAAATATAGGTTACTTTAGATTTGTCCTCTTTTTGCCAAATATCATAAGGTATGATGTAACCATTCTCAGCGTTCATTTCTGAAATCATTTTTACTGATGAATTTCTCATCAAGTCATAAGCCCTAACATCTATCAATACTTTGTTATAAAATACTGGGATACCAAGTCTTGGTTTGCCTAGCTTATCATAAACTTTACCAAGTTTCATTTCCTCAATAAAATCTTTCTCAAGCCTTAAACCAGTTAACGCATTCAACATGTCTTGGTCTGACCATAGCTCAGCAATGTTAACTAATGACCAATCAGTTGTAGTGGTGCCTTCTAAATTAGAAAGCACCTTACCAGCATCAACTAATGATATATCGTTAATTTTTGAAATAAACTGTTGTTCATTATATCCAACACCACAAACCCAACAATGAAACAATGAATTTTCAACGTTGATAGATGCTGATGGATTTGTGTCGGAATGAAAAGGGCAAAGCACCTGCACTTCTGCCGTTCCTTGCCCATAAAAATCTGTATCCTCAAAATAGTTCTCAAAAAACTTCACTGCTTCACCCCTTTCTGAGGGTGCCTAATCTTATAGACCCTCTACAGTTGGCTCTTCTTCTTGTACAAACTCAGTTCTCTTAAAACTTTTTACCTCATTTCTAGGATTTGGTATTCTTTTTTCCGCACCAGAAACAGGGTCTTGAACAACCTTAAATGCGTCATTATTGATGATAACATCCACATCTAGAATAAGTCCTTTACACTTGTTTTGAATTTCCGCATAAGGAATTTCTGAAATATTAACAGCATATAGGAAGTTTTCTGTTATAAATGATGCGTTTGGATGAGTTGTCAAAGATGGGAATAATAGTCTCCCATTATATTCCTTGTCATTGATAATCTCAAATGTCATTTGAGCCCCATAGAAAATATAGTCTTTTTTCAATTCTGTGACTGCTTTTCCGTTTTCATCTTTTACAACTTGTCCGTTTTCATCTCTAATGTTTACTTTAATGTCTTTTTTTGATTGTTTCCAAGGCTTAATTTCTTTCACCCTTACTGTGTATCTGCCCTCTGGTAATAACTCAAAACTTTTTGGTGCACTTGCTTGTGCTTTTTGGTTTAAATCTGTTCCAATCATTGTTTGTTTTCCTCCATTTTCTTATTTTTATTTTGTTTTTTAAGTTGTTTTTTAAGCATTTTTTGTTGTCTTTTCATTCTCTTAATCATCATATCGTTGTAAGCGATTAGAATAATTCCTGCTAATTTAACATCTAAAAAGAATGTACTCATTGTCATTACTTTATCCGTCTGTCTTCCGCCTGTTGTTATATCATGTAGAGTAAGTTTACCATATTGGTCTGTCTTAGCAACCCAGTAAGAACTTCTGAAAGTATCGTAGTTCATTTTCATTAAAAGTTCGAACCCATTTTCCTCAATTAATTTTTTAACAATATTTGATTTGATTGAAGAACCAAATTCAAACATACTCTCATCATGAACCTCTTCAATTTTACCTTGAATTGTTTTTCTTACCTCAGAAATATCTAAGGTGTCATAAATATCTTCTTTGCCTAAACCCTCAACCTCTTTAGTATCAATTGGTTCTAATCTTGCTAACTGAGTTAACAAATAAAGAATAGGGCTATAGATTGGTAAAATCTTCAATCCTTGCTGTAGTTCTTTACTTTTACCTTTTTGTGTATAAGGTAAGACGCTCTCAATTGCTAGATAAAGAATGTTATTGACCTCTAAAAAATAATAATTATTATTATCTAGTGAATAAATTTTTTCATATGGTTTTGCTAACATTAACTAAACACCTCATTTATTTCTTCCTTTGAATAACCTGCTTTATTTAAAACTGCTTTAAAGAATTGGTTTCCATTTTTAACTTTACCAAGTTTATCAGCAATTTCCTCTAATGTGTCTTTCTCTAAATCAAACACAAACCCATAATTCTTAGCAACTGAAACATTTAATTCCATAAATGTGTTTTGTAAACGTTCCTTGTTTTCTTTAATATACCCAGCAATACCTGTATATTCTGAATTTCCTCCTGAAAGTTTTGATGGGTCTGATGTCAACTCTTCAGTTTTTTCAGGTGTTGGTGTAACTTCTGGCATTTTTGGTTTCTCTACTTTTCCTTTTTTCTTTTCAGGTTGCTCAACCTCATCTGGTTCAAACTGTAAATCACCATTTTCATATAAACTTAACCCAAGCCCACTAGCTAAAGCTGCTGCTTTTGCTTTTGCTCTTTGAATGGCTTTATTAACCATATTTTGGTCAATTGTTTTTGGCGCACCATTAAACACTTTTCCTAACTGTCCTTGAATAGGGAAGTATTCGTTTTCTACTCTACCCATAAACTGACAACTGACTTTAACAAACTTGTTAGTCCAATTAATTCTTGTTTCCTTTCCATCCTCAATGGTGATTGTGTAACCTAAGTCTTCCCAAACAGTCCCGCCTTGTGGGTTTTCGTGGATAATAAACTGAGCCTCTGGGTCTTGCATATAAATCATTCTTTGCATTACCGCCCAAGGGATGTACACACCACCTTGAAAACCATCTTTAACATACTTTTGTAATTCTTTAGCCTCTTCTGTTTGCCCTTTGTAATTTGCTGTAAATTTCTCTAACCATTTTTCTTTATTATACTCCATATTGTTCCTCCTATCTTATTTTAATCCAGCACTATTATTATAGTGTTATTTTACTAAAAAGTCAACCTCATTTTCTAAATAACTTTTAAGTTCTTCAAGCCCTTTTTTAATGGAAAAACTGATATATTGCTTGGAAACCCCCTCAATTTCAGCTATTCTTTTTATTGGTATGTTATATATGTAATACATTTTTATAAAATCACCAAATTTTACTTTTTCTAGAGCCTCATTTATCACATATTTTGAGTTATTTTTTGACAAACCATTGTCAAAGTTATCACTAATGTCAACAACCAACTCAACATCATCCAGCGGTATTGGATAAAACTTGTTTTCTTTCCTTAATTTAATAATATGATAATGGCAGGAACTCTGAAAATAAGTTATAAATTTTGTCCCACGTTTGTTATCATAATTTTGAATACATTTTTGTAAAACCATCATTAATTCTTGTTGGATATCGTCTTTAGTGTACCCATTTATTTTTGTATTATTTGAAAGTTTTTTGATTAGTAATTTATATTTTTCATAGTATTCTTCAAATAATTTATTAGTCATCTTCTCACTCCTTATGCGTAAACTTAATTCCATAAAGTTCTAAGCGTTTACCTAATACTTGAACAAAACTATTCATAATTCTACTTTGTTCATAAAGTAAGTCTTTTTCTTCTCTTGTCAATGTTGGGAAAATATCACCAGCCAAAAATTGATTTAACTTGTTAAGTTTATCTGCTTCTTCTCTTGTTTCTTCTAAAAGTCTTTTTTTTGAAATCTTCCATTATTTACTAACCTCCTCATTTAATTGTTTATGAATATCAGCTGATACACCGATAATCATTCTAGTCAACTCTGGATAAGTTGCACCACCCCAACCATTCATAGCTCTTAATAAGTTGCCATCTCTATTAGCGACACTTAAGATATACATCTCACCTTCAATAACGATAGGTTCTTTGTCATCAATTTCAATAGTTATTTTAGTCATTGTCTTTCACCTTCCCTTTATCATATATCGTAAATAAATCAAACCACCTAATCTTAATCACCTTATGCCCTAAAAAAGTTTTATATTTTAATCTTTTCCAAACTTTGTGGTATTTTCTTTTGCTGTCATTTCATTTCCTCCTTAACCCACGCATACATATATGACTGTGGTGCTTTATGTATCCAATATTTATTTTCTTGTTTCATTGATTTTCTAGGTTTAGCAAAATCACTCAACTGCATGGGCTTGTCAAAGATTTCTAAGTTCTTGATGTGCCAAGCGTATAAGTCTTTACCTTTACCGTAATATAAAATATCTTTATACGTTAGTTGTAATTTATCAAGATAGAATGAACCAATAGCCCAATCACTCAATTCTTTACCATTGCAACCAACATATTCATTTTTGATTGTATAAACAATATCATCATACTCATCAAACCAAAATCTACAAGGTATTATTCCGTGTAAGCGAAATATTTCTTCTTTTCCTTTAGGTTGATAATAATAACTTTGTTTATAATCTCTAATTGCCTTCGTAACATACACATATACCCAACCTTTAAACCCCTTAGGCACACTTTTGCGCAGTTCTAAAGTCTTTTCGCCGTTTAG
>Ga0265295_1006787_pt1 | contig 13613 bp, 13 predicted proteins | sample Munlansysbiofilm_FD_192503 | JGI IMG/M metagenome (GOLD analysis project Ga0265295, IMG submission 192503) | Leachate microbial communities from a municipal landfill in Southern Ontario, Canada - Methane capture system biofilm | ecosystem: Engineered > Solid waste > Landfill > Unclassified ... | reverse complement strand
TAGCAATGGCATCTCTTATCCCCGTGAGGCCATCGGTAACAAATAGCAAGGAATCCTCAATACCTCTAGCTCTAAGATCAGATAAGACAATCTCCCAGTTATGTGCTGATTCAGTGGGATAAAGGCTTTATGAAAGGATTTCTTTATACCCTTCAGGTGTGATTCCTAAAGCGAAGTATAAAGCTTCTTTAGTGACTGTATCACGTCTTACAGGTAAATAGGTAGCATCTAGATAAATGACTGCATAGCGTTTAGATAATACTCTATGATTAAAAGCCTGGATATCACCAACGACAGTAGCGGTGATGTTGGATACCGTCTGCTTGGTATAGTGATGACCGTACATCTTCTCGATGATGCGTGATATTTCTTCAGTGGTCATCCCGTTTGAATAGAGATGAATGATCATCGATTCAACCGTATCATTCTGTCTCTTGTAGGGTGTGAGGGTCTGATTCTCAAACTCACCGTTTCTATCCCTTGGTATCTTAAGTGATAAATCACCATATTCTGTCTTTAAGGTACGTTCATAATAGCCGTTTCGGCTATTACCAGAGTTGAATCCTTTACGATCATATTTATCATAGTCAAGGAATTCTCTAAGCTCATATTGGAGCAGTTGATTCACCGCACATTCGACGTGATATCTAAATATTTCTGCGATATCTTTACCTTCGAGTAGCGTTTTAAAGAGTTCTGTTGTAAAATCATTCATGAGGAATCTCCTTCTGTATAGTGGTTTTTCGACAACTCTATTATACTAAAGTGAGATTCCTTTTTAAATTCTATTCAGTTTTTCATTTACACAAAATATTTTACGCTATGTTTTCGGATTATACATCATTTTAAAAATCATATTTGAAGTTAAAAAATATAGATTTAAATCATTGAAAAAAATAACTGCATAATTTTAAGAAAATCAACACCTTCTATCTACTTAATAAGTTTATTTAATTAACTATAGAAGGTGTTTTATTATCTTATATCAACTTTAGACTGGATGAGCTATATGAGTAAGTCATTTAAAAATCACATAGCCTAAATCTTTTCATAAAACTTATGATATATTATGTTTGACTCAAACACCTCTACTTCTCATGATAAGGCTTTAAATATGATATAATTAAGACAACAAAAAGCTTTATAACTTGCCATAAATTTATATTGGAGGTTGTCTTATGTCTAAAGGTTTAATTGCTAGTAAAGGTATTGCGATCGGTAAAGTTTATATCTTTGAAAAAGAAGACATCATGATTAAAGATGAGGTTTCTAATGACATTACTGCTAGCATAAAAGAGCTAGATGACGCAATTAAGAAAAGTGAAGATGAATTAAAAATATTAATAGAATCATCATCACATGGTGATATTTTTGATGCTCATCTATCTATCTTACAAGATATCGAACTTTATGATATGTCTTTACAAATCATAAAAGATGAGAAAAAAACTGCTGCAAGCGCTTATCAAAAAGCTACCAATCACTACATCAAGATGTTTGATGAAATTGAAGATGAATATTTTAAAGAGCGTGCACTCGATATTAAAGATATACAGTATAGAGTCTTATGTCATTTATTAGATATTCCTGTGAAAAATTTATCCTCTATTAATACACCTTCGATCATAGTTGCTAAAGACTTAACACCTAGTGATACATCGAGCTTAAACTTAAACTTTATTCAAGGTATTATCACTGAAACAGGTGGACTTACAAGTCATACAGCAATTATTGCTCGCTCATTAGATATTCCAACAATCGTTGGAGCTAAAGGCACCATAGATCAAGTAAAAGATAATGATTTATTGATATTAGATGCTGTTGATCATCAAATACTTGTTAATCCAGATGAAGAAACACTAGATACTTATCAAGTAAAACTTAAAGAATTTATTGAGTATAAACATCAATTAGAACTTTTAAAAGATAAAAAAGCAGAAACTACAGATGGATATGAAGTGAAACTATTCGCTAATGTTGGTTCATCAAAAGATATAGATGCAGTTAAACAAAGTGGTGCAGAAGGTATTGGTTTATTTAGAACAGAATTTTTATTTATGGATTCAAATACGACACCAAGTCTTGATAAGCAATTAAAAGCATACGAAGAAATCTTTAATGTGATAGATCCTGTTATTATTCGTACACTTGATATTGGTGGAGATAAAAATCTACCTTATTTAACATTTGATCATGAAGAAAATCCGTTTTTAGGCCATCGTGCAATTCGCTTATGTTTATCAGAAAAAGATTTATTTAAAACACAACTAAAAGCAATACTATTAGGATCAAAAAAACAAAAGGCATTACACTTAATGATTCCTATGATTGCTAGAGTTGATGAAATTATCGAAACCAAAAAAGTTATAGACGAAGTTAAAAAAGAATTAAAAAACGAAAAATTAGAGTTTCAAAACCATATTAAAATAGGTGTTATGATAGAAATTCCTAGTGCTGCATTAAATATTAAAAGAATATCTAAACATATTGATTTCATATCGATTGGTAGTAACGACTTAATTCAATACTTATATGCTGCAGATCGTATGAATCCAAAAGTAAGTTATCTATATGAACCTTTTGATCCAACTTTATTAGAGTTGATTGATAAAATTATTAAAGATGCTAAACAAGAAGGCTTAGAAACAGGTCTTTGTGGAGAAATCGGAAGCATTCCGGAAATTGCTTTATTGCTAACAGCTATGGGTATAGATGAAATCAGTATTACAGCTTCTATGATTCCTGAAGTAAAACAATATATTAGAGCAGCTTCTATGAAGGATTTGAAAACTCTATTAATGAATATATTAAAAGAGGATAATGCTTCAAATATTAAAAAGTTGATGCAAAAATATACATCCACACTAGATATTTAACATAAGTTTTCAACATCATTTCATTTTCTTTGTGCAACTTTTTGTGAGTCCTTGGTATCATGTTTTTATGTTAAAATATATGATATAAGTGATAAATAAAAAATATTTAATGCCTATAATCAAATATGTTTATAAACAAGGAGGGTGTATGAAAAAAGTTACATTAAAAATTACAGATCCAGATGGTCTTCATACAAGACCAGCATCTAATTTGTGTAAAACAATTTCTCAATATGATGAGCAAATTGAACTTATTTACAAGGAAAGAAAAGTAAACATGAAGAGCACACTAGCAATTATGAGTTTAGCGATTCCTAAAAATAGTGATATAACTGTTTGTGTGACTGGTGAAAATGAAGATGCCATTTTAGAAAAAGTCGTATCTTTATTTAAATCTTTAGATTTAACCGCATAAGATAAGAAAAGGTTGATGCAATGTGCATCAACCCTTTTTTAATGTTTCACTCAAATTTTTAATAACTAAATCAACAATATGATTTGCTGTTAAACCATAAAATTCTTTTAAATATGGTCTTAACCCAACTTGTCCGAATTGTTCTTTGACACCTAAAGGTAGTATCTTAGTTGGATATACTGGTGACAGTGATTCTGAAACAGCACTATATAAACCACCAATAATATTATGGTTTTCAACTGTAACAATAAGTGATGTCTTTTTTGCATATTTTAAAAGTAACTCATGATCAATCGGTTTAATAGTAAATAAGTCTAAGACGGCTGCCTCTATACCCTTTTCTTTAAGCATATCATGCGCTTTTAAGGCTTCTTCTAATAAAATACCAGTAGATATAATCGTCACATCAAAACCGTCTTTTAAAACAATACCTTTTCCGATTTCAAACGATGATCCTTTTTCATAAATGGCTAACATATCTTTTCTTGTAATTCTAATATAATTTAGACCTTTTCTATCTTTTGATTGCCTTAAAATATCTTCAAACATCACTGCGTCACTCATTTCCATAACTGTTGCATTTGGAATTGCACGATATAATGCGATATCTTCAAATGGCATATGTGTGCCACCATTATGTTCTGCAGATACACCCCCATCTGATCCAATGATGGTTGCTGATAGATTTGCATATCCTAAAGATAAAAAAACTTGGTCATATGGTCTTCTTGATACGAATGGCGCAAAGCTATGAACAAATGGTTTCATACCAATTAAACTTAATCCTGCAGCAACGCCTATCATATTAGCTTCTTGGATGCCACAATTGATGATTCTATTTGGATATAACTCCATGATTTTAGATGTTGTTGAAGCACTTGATAAATCCGCTTCTAAAGCAACCACTTGATCATCACTTTTTATAAGTTCAGCAAGTGTTTTTGCATATACAGTTCTTAATTCAACTGTTTGCTCGTGTTTATCAGTAAATTTAATCATTGATTTCAGCCTCCAGTTCTAAAATCACTCGATCTAAGATTTGATGCTGTGTTTCAGAAAATCTCATATGATGATTGCTAGCAATATTTTCAAATTCTTTAACACCTTTACCTTTAATTGTATCTAAGATAATAGCAGTTGGTTTATCTTTTATCTGCCATGCATCTTTAATGGCTTTTGTGATTTCGATCTCATCATGTCCGTCTACTCTGACTGCATAGAAATCAAATGATTCTAATCGTTTAACAAAATCTCCTTGATCAGATACTTCTTTTCTAAATCCATCAAGTTGTAATTTATTATCATCAATAAAAACAATTAAGTTATCTAATTTTTTTTGACCTGCAAAAATAAATGCTTCATAACATTGCCCTTCATTAAGTTCTCCATCTCCAACTACAGCATAAACTCTATTTTTTTTATTTTGGAGTTTGAATCCTAAAGAGACACCAACAGCTACACTAAGACCTTGTCCAAGTGATCCTGTTGTCATATCTACACCTGTTGTTAAATTTTTATCTGTATGAGAAGGTAGTGTTGTCCCATTGTCATTAAGTGTATTTAACAAGCTTTTATCAAAATAACCTTTTAATGCTAATGTTGCATATAGTGCTGGGCCTGCATGTCCTTTTGATAATATGAAATAATCTCTATTTGGATCTTCAGGATGTTTAGGGTCTATATGCATCACACCATCATATAAAACAGAAAGTGTCTCAACTAGTGAAAGACTTCCTCCTAAATGACCAAAATTACGATGTTTAAGCATTTTTAATATTTCTAATCTGATTTGATTTGAAAACATTGTTGCCATATGTGATTTCCTTTCTAAAAGAAAAAGGAATTTTTCAATTCCTTTTTTTATTTATTTTGTTTCTACCTTTACTTTTTTATTTCTTGTCAAAAAACCATGAACAAAAGGTATTGTGAATAGAATGATGATTGCAGCTGCAGCAACATTTGCATTGAAACCTGCTAATAATCCAACAGGAACACCAATAGCAACAAAGTCAGCATCGCCAAATGTTGTATTTGCAAATCCTAAATCACCAAGAACTGGCATTAATAATAATGGTAAGAATGTTAATAATAAACCATTAATAAATGAACCAATAACAGCACCACGACGTCCACCAGTTGCATTAGCGAATACACCTGCAGTTGCTCCAACAAAGAAATGCGGAACGACACCTGGTAGAATAACGTTGTCTGCATTAACTAAAATTAATACGACCATACCAACGATACCACCAACAAATGATACTAAGAACCCGATTAACACAGCGTTTGGTGCAAATGGGAATACCACTGGACAGTCAAGAGCTGGTTTAGCTTCTGGAACGATTCTTTCTGAAAAGCCTTTAAATGCAGGAACGATTTCAGCAATAACCATACGTACACCTTGTAAAACAATGTATACACCAGCAGCAAACGTAATTGATTGAATAATTGAGAAAATGATAAAGTTTTGAGTTACACCTAATCCAGTTTCAATGAAAGCAGGACCAGCAACGATTGTAACAATTAAAAACATAACAAGCATTGTCAATGCAATCGCAATTGATGAATCTCTAAGGAATGACAATCCTTTAGGAAATTTAGCTTCTTCAGTAGATTTAGAACCTTTACCTACTATTTGACCAATCTTAGCACTAATAAGATAAGTCACTGTACTAAAGTGTCCTAAAGCAATATCATCATTTCCAGTAATCTTTCTCATTGTAGGTTGAGCAAGAGCTGGGAATAATGCCATAACAAGACCTAAACCAAGTCCACCAGCGATATAAACTAGAACTTCATGTAAACCAGCAACTCTTAATACTACTGCAAATAAAGCTGCCATGAATAATGTATGATGTCCAGTTAAGAAGATGTATTTAAGTTTAGAAAAACGTGCAATTAAAATGTTTGCACCCATACCAATGACCATAATACCTGCAGTTACTGTTGCATAGTCATCTAGTGCAAGCGCTGTAATTGCTTCGTTATTAGGGACAACACCTTGTAAACCAAATGCTTCTTGGAATAAAGCTCCGAAGTAGTCAAGCGATCCAACAAGAACACCGGCACCAGCACCTAATATAACAAATCCTAAAATACCTTTTAATGTACCACGAATCACTTCATCGGCTGTTTTTCTTTGCGCTAACAAACCAACTAAAATGATGACGCCAATTAAAATCGCAGGGGTACCTAAAAAGTCGGTAATAAATTGAATAATTCCATCCATATTAATTCTCCTTTTTTATTTTTTCGTTAAATAACGCCTTTTTCAGTAAGAACTTGTGTAATTTTATCTTTAAGTTCTTTCTTATCAAATAAGCTATTTAACGGCATTACCTCTCCAAACCTTTTACAATTATCTTCCAGGTCTTTCCCGCATATAATTAAATCTGCAACACCTGGATATGCACTACCTAAATCCATATGATCAACATCAATGTCTTTTACTCCCAATTCTTTGAGTGCATTTTTAATATTTAATTCTACAATGAAACTACTACCAAACCCCATACCGCAAATTGCAACAATTTTTTTCATAAAGCCTCCTTATGACTTATTTGAATATTGATCAATTAAAGCCAACGCTTCTTCTTTTGAAGACATGTTAAGTATTTTATCTGTTTCTTCCATAAGTAATTCAGATAATTGTCCTAAAGCTACGAGATGCGAATCAGCATCTGGAGCTGAAAGTGTTACAATGATTCTTGCATTTCTATCTTTTTCATCAGAGAAACTTACAGGTTCTTTTAATATTAAGATAGACATACCTAGTTTAAGTGCTCCATCTATAGGTCTTGCATGTGATATCGCAACATCAGGTGCAACCACAATATATGGACCAAGTGTATCAACATTCTCAATAACTTTTTCAACATATTGTTCAGTTATATAATTATTTTTAATTAAAACTTCTGCGCCTTTTCTTAAAGCCTCTGGATAAGAATCAACTTTATCGATGAATGTAATATGATCCTTGGTAATTAATTCATTTAACATGTTTGTTTCATTCCTTTCTTTAATGATACCTTTTGTGAAATATTGAGTACTTAAACTCTCTATAAGTTCCGATGCTTTTTCAAACACCGTTGTCGTTAATAATGGTTTCAACTCATTGAGTAGGGTTGTTTTAAACTTTTCATAATTGCCTTGTAATGACGGACCACCAAACAACTTAGATAATAAGAGTCTTTCATTATCTGTTAACACTGGATTTACAAAAATAGTTTTATCTTTATATTTTTTATCATCCAACGGAATGGTTGTGATGATGTAATCCACCTCATCAGCATATACTTCAATTTCATCCAGACTGACTGCATCTATAATTTCAATGTTTTCAGTTAGCATCTCAAGTTCAGCACTTAACATCTTACTCGTTGCTACCCCATTTAAACATACAAGTAATAGTTTATATGTTTTAAATGTTTGTTTTTCTCTTCTGATATGTGCTCCAAAATGCATAGCTATGTATGCTACATCATCATCTGAAATCGGTGCTGATATGAGTTGTTCAACTCTATTACAAGCAAATTTAGCGATACGGTATAACCCTTGATATTGTTCTTTAATATCTTCTTTCAGATGATTATCATATAAGATCCCATATTTATACCTAACAATACCACTTTTAAAATGATTATATAGTCCTTCATATAATTGTTTTTCATCATCAAAATGAATAAACACATTTGCTTTAAATGTTTCAAGTATGATTTGTGTGATTTGATGAACGAGTTCATCATCATACGAATCAAAATCGTTGTGTGCGTGAACTCTTAGTCCCATGAGTTGTAAGGTTATATAGTGTATTTCAGTTTCATCAACCAATTGCTTGAAATACTTTAACACTACAGGGTACTCTGGACCAGCTTCAATGATTTTTAAATCTTTTTCTTCAAATCTAATTGGTGAAAACTCATTCTTATGTATGACAGAAACAACTTTAGCTAATACATCTTTTGTTTCATTTACATAAGTAACACCTAAGTCTTTTTCAATCCGTTTGATACTTTCAATACATTGATTGAAAAAATCAAAATCATAAATACCTAAACTATTAATTTTAAGTAAATAGTTATAACTAGAAATGATGTATAAAGCAACACTTCTAATTTTTAACGGATCGCCTTTAATCACATATCCATCTTGTTGATCATACATGAGTTCCAAATTGAAATTACTTAATTCATTTCTAAGCTCTCTTGTATCATTAATTACTGTGTTTCTACTTACACTAAACAATTCCTCAAAATCTGTAATGCCAACTTGCCCATCGTGTGTGAGCATGTATAAGATTTGATAAGCAATTCTTTCTTTTTGTTTATAAACATATTTACTCGCTAATTCCTTATCTAATTCCTTTTTTAAGAATTGTCTAGCTTGTTCAGACATTTTAATGCCGACGTTTCTCTGATTATTTAGTGGATCAATATCTAACTTTTGAAAATGATAGTTAATTTTATTGATTGAATAATAAATGCTACGTCTAGAAACACCTATGAGTTTAGCTAAATCCTCAACGGATAATGTTTGATAAGACCTCGATATTAAGTTTAAGAGGTAATAATCTTTGTAATCAAGCATATAAACACCTCTATACTAAAAAGTATAATCTATCTATTTTAAAAAATTAAGCCCAAATATTTGCACAAACTTTGAGCATCTAACTATATGTTGTTAAAATGGTAAGTCATAACTAATCAAATCAAACCCCTCTTGATTCTTTAATTTAACTCTTAAACATTTGATTTCTCTTGTTTCATCTTTTTTGTATTTTCTACCTTCTATGTCATGAAAAAATCTTGTTGTTTGTTTAATATGTTGTTCTTTTTTTGTTAAGATATTATCAGTTTCGAAGCTATAAGGATTTTGATCAATATTGGTATCATAAATCATCGTTCCATAAAAATCATCGGCTATATATCTTGTATGTATCGGTATTTTAGTTAAAGTCCAAGTGCTTTCTTCTTGTTTTAATACATAACTTCCAGGTGATAGTCCATCTGCTTTAGTGTTAGCTATATCAACAAGATAACTTCCTTGTTCAAGATCACTAAACACATCTGAAATGACATCACTTGTCGCTTGATGGATACGTTTGTATATTTTTTTCCAATTTTTATATGTTCTATAATCGTCGTTTTCTTTAAAAAGCCAAGAAAAAAACATAAATTTTAATTGTGCAGCTTTAAACGCAACTTCATTATTTAAAATAGGTTGTGCGTTTTTAACTTGTCTAAGCTTTATCAGTTTAACAACTTTGCTTAATACACTTGGTTGACTTAATAAATCATATGGTGGATAATTAGGCGTTTGCTTAGATGCAAGTTGATCCTCTAATTGAGCAAAATATTGATTCTTTTTATTTCTGACCATCAAATATTTTTTGAAATCTATAAAAAATATGCGGCCACCAAAAATAATTAATAGCAATATAACCAAATATGAAGCTATCGCATTAAATGAATCAAATGAATATGGCCAAATAGCAATTAATACTACAACTCCTAAAATCATGGATACAAGTCCTAAAATCATTTGTGCACCTCCGCTTTATTATACTTTAGCATAATCCCTTCAAAAAGTCATAAAGTTGGTTTAACAAAGGCTTTCATCAAAGGTATGCAAGAAAATAGGTATGAATTAACAGTCTATTAAAGGCAATAAATTATTTTTACCTTTGGATTCATATATTTCTTTTTACATATAAAAAAAGCACATTGCTTAATGCGTATAGCAATGTGCTTTTTATCGAAAAATTTAATGAATAATGAGTTACCAAATACTAACCATTTTATCTTTAGCTAAATACATCTTATCTGATTCGTTAATTTTATAAAACTCTTGAAATTCTGGTAAATTACTTAATTGCATATTAGCTCTTAAAATAGATGGTCCATGCACATCAACTCTAAGTAAAAGTTCACCATACTGACCGCAACCCCAATCGCATTTGCCATTTCACGTTGGGTGATATGTGGATCTTTTTCGATTAAGTCTAGGATCATAAACTCTTTATACAAAAGCGTCGGTTTAAAAAATGAGTTATCACTCAAAAGGAATCACCATCCATTGTTCGTTTGTTGAATAATTTAATTCTATATCAAAACCCTCTCAATTACAAGTAAATTTTTGACTTTTGTTAAAAAAACGAACAATTACTTCACAATTACTTCAAAATGCTTTAATAACCGCTTTGCAAACGTAAAAAATGGCACTTTAATATCATAAGTGCCAGTGTTTTTAACGCTCATTTTAAGATCTTTTAATATGTGATAAGTTTATGTGATAAAAAAGTCAGTATAAAATGGATCTTCTAAAAAGTTGTTGACCTCTTCATTTAAAATGAAGGCTTCAATCTTTTCTTCTGTCATATCGTTCATATGATCAATATAGGCTTGATAGACTAAAGTTGATAAAATCGATTCATGTCTTAAAAGCTTTTTCGTACTTTCAATCGTATCACCACGTAAAAGGTTCAAATAAGCTGAGGTGTGTCTTAAAGAATGTGCGGTAATTCCTCTGTTTTCTAATCCACATTTTTCCATGATTTTTCCAAACTGCGCATAAAAGAAAGTTCTTGATAAATGACCTTCTTTTGTCGTTTGGTTTTGGGAGATGAAAAGATAGGGATTATCCTTTTTCTTTCGTTTACTTAAATAATCATCGAGTGCTTTTATGCACCCTTTTGATAAATAGATGATAAATTCTTTTTGACTTCTTCCTTTTTTAATGATTAATACTTTTTTGTCTTCGATCACTTGATAATCTACTAATTTTAAATGGATGATTTCATAAGGACTTAAACCAGCCGTGAGCATTAAGCAGATGATCGCATAATTACGATAATCATAGATTTTTTGACGCGTTATTTGCATATGTGTAATGACATGTTTCGCTTCATCTAAGGAAAGTAGTGGTTTTTTAACACGCGGTTTTATCTTTTCATTTTTAATCATCGTCATGATGTCATATAGGTAGCTTTGATCTAAATTAAACCTTAATTGATTCATTCTTAGATATCGATAAAATCCTCTTAAAGCAGACATATAAATATAAATATAATAAGTGGAATATCCTTGATTTCTCAAACTTTCTCTAAATTTGATGACATCACTTGTTTTCGCAATCAAGATCTCATTCTTTTTTAAATATAAAAAGAAATATTTAAAACAAATCCGATAACTTTTAACTGTTGATTTTGAGATACTTTGTTCACTTAAATAAATCTCACTGAAATCTTCTAATGGGTGTTTTTCCACAATTTACCTCCTATTCATTTTGGTGATTTTCATCACCTAAAATATAATTTTCTAAATTGGAAACTGTATCATTCAATTTTTCATCCATATCTTGAGTATAAATGAGCGTATTTGACATCTCTTGATGTCTAAGTAACCGTTTCGTCTCTTCAAGTGTTCCTCCTCTTTTTAAATTGATGGTTGCAGCTGTGTGCCTGAGTGAATGCGCGGTAATATTTGTATCACTAAGCCCTGAATCTCTTAAAATACGTTTCATAAGTCCATTAAAAGCCGTTCGATCTAAAGGCTTTTTAGAGCTTTTGGATTTTGAAACAAAAAGATATGGATTATGGTCTTTTCTAATCTTTAAATAATCGGTGATTGCTTCATATAAACCACTTGAAATTTTCACAAATTCATCGGCTGAATCTCTTCCTTTTCCTTGGATATATAAGATGTGTTTCCCATGGATCACATCTAAATCTTTTATTTTCGCACGTCTAACTTCTATACTTCTAAGCCCTGTTGTGATCATTAGAAAAACGAGCGCATAATCACGGTAATGCCAACTATATTTCCGGTTGTTTTTTAAATAGAGGATTAAATGTTTCGCTTGTTTAATCGTCAAGATTGGTTTTTTTATCTTTTTTTCAACGTGCACATTTTTTAGTGTTTCTGTGATATTCAATGCATATATTTCTTCTAAATCTAAACGCACTTGATTGAAACTCAAATATTGATAAAATCCTTTCAAGATAACCATTTGGTTATAGATCCAAGATGGCGAATATCCTTTATCTTTTATGTCACTTAAGTAATCTTTTACATTCTGCGAGGTCGCATATAAGATTTGATGATTTTTTAAGTAATTTAAATATTGTTTTAAAATAATCTCATATAATGCACTTGTCCCTTTTGTAATATCTTTTTCATAAAGATAGGATGTGATTAAGTTTTCTAAAGGATGTGTTTTTGTCATGGAAAACTCCATTCATAGGATTTCTTCATTTTATATTAGAATATTTCAATTACTTTTTACTTTAATTTAAGTTATTGTGAAATGATATGATTAAAAATATATCAATATGATTTTATCCATGATGTCTGGTATGGCCGAACAAGAGTCACAATCCTTAGGACAAAATATTAGTTAGGGATTTCAAAAGCGTTCACAAAAAGGACAAGTTGTGCTACATAAACTTCTTGGTCATGAAGTCACTGATGATAAACAATATACGCTTATTCCTAAAATAGTACACACCATTCGAACTTATTTGAAATGAAACTTAATGGATCACAGATACCTGAACTTATAGCCTACGCACAGTCACAAGACTTGAAATCAACTAAAGGACATCCTATTACTAATTATCAACAAATTAATAGCATCTTAAAAGATATTAGATATACTGGTACCATTGAATATGGTAAAACGTATATGAAACATGATGGACATGGAAAAAGAACGATTGTTAATGATGGTGATAAACCAAAATATGTGATAAGAAATCATCATGAAGCTATTATTGATCAGGACACTTTCCAAAAAGTTCAGTCATTAATGATTAGTGAGAAAAGAACTTATGATAAAAACACGAGTAAACCCAATGTATTAAGTGATTTTGTTTTTGACTTAGATAGTTATAAAACATTTAATAGACCACTTGATAAGGATATAGAGATAATCGATAATATGCTTGATCCTAATTACTTAAATAACCCCCATTTTCCCAAAGGTATGAGTAAAACACTTATCCACATCCTCAAACGAAGTTTAAACGCCTTAGGACGCAAATTTAGCGACTTAGAACCAAAGTATGACAAACGTGTTCAGCAATTATTATCTATCGATAAGATAGATGAACAATTAAATGACTTAGGTTATATCATTAAAACGTATAAAGATAAATATTATACATTAAAAAGAAAAGATCATAGAGACGCGGCTGAACCATAGTGTAAAATATTTTGTGTAAATGAAAAACTGAATAGAATTTAAAAAGGAATCTCACTTTAGTATAATAGAGTTGTCGAAAAACCACTATACAGAAGGAGATCCCTCATGAATGATTTTACAAC
>Ga0265295_1006786_pt1 | contig 13614 bp, 10 predicted proteins | sample Munlansysbiofilm_FD_192503 | JGI IMG/M metagenome (GOLD analysis project Ga0265295, IMG submission 192503) | Leachate microbial communities from a municipal landfill in Southern Ontario, Canada - Methane capture system biofilm | ecosystem: Engineered > Solid waste > Landfill > Unclassified ... | reverse complement strand
ACATTTCGGCTAACCTTAAAAAAAACCCCTGCTTTGGCAGGGGGACAATAAACGATTATTATTTTTTCTAGTTAATTTCTTTATTTAACCAATAAAAACTAGAAGAAACCCAAGGCATTCGGACTGTAGCTAACCAGCAAACATTTGGTTTGCTGGTAATTGGACAAGGCCATTTTATGGGTTTCCCGTCCAATGCCCGATTGCTTGTAACCGCCAAAGGCCGCATGCGCCGGATACAGGTGATAGCAGTTTGTCCATACCCTACCCGCTTCTATGCCCCTTCCCATCCGGTAGGCACGTGATCCGTCACGTGACCATACACCAGCGCCCAGGCCATAATAACTGTCATTGGCAATCGCAAGCGCTTCTTCTTCATCTTTAAAGGTGGTTACCGACGCAACCGGCCCGAAAATTTCCTCCTGGAAAATACGCATGTCGTTTTTGCCCAGCAACATAGTGGGATTAATATAGTAACCATCTTCAAGCTTGCCCGGACGATGACGGTCACCGCCCGTGAGGCAAACCGCGCCCTCTTCCCTTCCGATATCAATATAAGACATGATTTTGTCCATTTGCATCTGCGATGCCTGCGCCCCCACCATGGTGGCTGAATCAAGCGGATTACCGGTCTTGATAGACTGAACACGCTTGATGGCTTTTTCAATAAAAGCCTCGTAAATGGATTCCTGAATCAGGATTCGGGATGGGCAAGTGCATACTTCACCCTGGTTAAGCGAGAACATGGCCAAGCCTTCCAGTGCCTTGTCAAGAAAAGCATCTGATTGGTCCATCACATCGGCAAAGAAGATATTCGGGCTTTTACCACCCAGCTCCACCGTGGAAGGAATCAGGTTTTCGGCGGCCGCATGCAAAATATGCTTACCGGTTGCGGTTGAACCGGTAAACGCGATTTTTGCAATGCGTTTATTGCTTGCCAGGGCATTGCCGGCTTCTTTGCCAAAACCGTTAATCACATTAATCACGCCGGGCGGGAAAATATCTGCCGTCAATTCCATTAACACCAGAATGGATGCCGGCGTTTGCTCGGCGGGTTTTAACACCACACAACAACCCGCCGCCAAGGCCGGCGCCAGTTTCCAGATCGCCATCAGAATGGGGAAATTCCAGGGGATAATCTGGCCAACCACCCCTAACGGCTCATGAAAATGATAGGCAACGGTTGTTTCATCAATTTCTGAAATACCGCCTTCCTGGGCACGGATACAACCGGCAAAATAACGCAAATGATCAATCGCCAGGGGCAAATCAGCCGCCATGGTTTCACGAATGGGTTTGCCATTATCAATGGTTTCGGCCACCGCCAGCAACTGCAGGTTCTGCTCCATCCGGTCTGCCATGCGCAGTAGCAAATTAGAACGCTCCATAACCGATGTTTTACCCCAGGCGCGCCGGGCAGCATGGGCCTTATCCAGCGCCAGTTCAACGTCTTCGGCTCCCGAGCGGGCTACCTGGCAAAATGGTTTTCCGGTAATGGGGGAAATATTTTCAAAATATTCACCTGAAACCGGGGCTACCCATTGGCCACCTATGAAGTTGTCATACTTTTTTTTATAGGGATAAGTTACATCCAGGCCAAATTGCTTTAATTCAGAAAGATCCATGTCATCTCCTTGGTGATAGTAAGGTTTGTTTTTTTCTTATACCAAGTATCTTACAAGGTTTTTCATAACAATCAAGAAGTGAAAACACCAAGAAAAACAGCCTGAAAGCAGATGACATTCTTGCTTTCAGGCTGTGCTTAAGTTCAGGCAATGGTATTTTATGTTCTGACAAAAGCCTTTTATTGAATGCGCTTATTCTGCGCTGATGGTATTGCGCAGTACACCCACGGCATCCACTTCAATTTCCACAATGTCGCCCTCTTTCATGAAAACGGGCGGATTGCGTTTGGCACCCACACCACCGGGCGTACCGGTCACAATCACATCACCGGCATTCAACGGCAGGAATGAAGAAATATAAGCAATCTGCCTTGGAATACTGTGAATTAACAATTCAGTCGTGGTGCGCTGCATCTCCTGACCATTTAAGCGGGTCACCAGGGTTAACGCCTGATTGGGCTTGATTTCGTCGGCAGTCACCAGCCAGGGTCCAAAACCACCGGTTTTCCAAAAGTTTTTGCCGGGGCCCCACTGTGAAGTGGCCGTTTGCCAGTCACGGATACTGCCATCGTTATAGCAGGCATAACCGGCAATATGATCCCAGGCATTTTCTTCTGAAATACGCCGGCCACCTTTGCCAATCACAATCGCAATTTCACCCTCGTAATCCAGCTTGACAGATTCTGGCGGCAAGACAATGCTGTCATTATGTGCCACCTGGGATTCAGCCACGCGCAAAAATATGGTGGGCGATTCGGTCACTTCACGATTGGTTTCCTTGACGTGGTCGGCATAATTCAGGCCAATACAAAAAATCTTGCCCGGCTCGGGAATCACGGGTAGCAACGCCAGCGCATCATAATCCAGCGTTGCCGGATTGTTTGCAAGCGCCTCGTGGACCGGAGCAAGATCATTATTGCCCAGCAGGCTGGCCAGGTCCGCAAATCGGTCCCCCAACAAGGGGCCCAGATCCAGCACTTTTTTATCGTTGGTAACCACACCATAGGTATTTTTACCATTCAAAACAAAACTAATTAATTTCATATCTCTTCCTTCTTCCGATTTTCATATTATTGAAAACAATTAAACCAAACTTTGTGAAATACTTCGAGTAGCGACTTCAAGCATCTGTTTCATTTTCTGGACATCAACCACCTCGAAACGCGATAATTCTGCCACCAGCGACAGGGCTCCCCACACCCCTGGCTGCCCCACCTTTTCAATGGGTACCGACAAGGCACCCAAATGAGACTCCAGCTCACCGGCAGAATAATAAAAACCCTGTTTTTTAATCTGCTGATAATAGGCCCTGAAGCCATTCCAATCTTCCGGCACACCTGATTTTTTCAGTTCATGAACATGCCCGTCATAAATTTTACGCAACTGCCGGGGGGGTAAATGGGCCAGAATCACTTTTGGGGCGCCCCCCTGAAATAAAGGGCGTGGCATGCCCCTGCCATAACTGAGAAAAGTTTTACCATCACTTTTTTCATGATGGGAATCCAGTACCCGATCACCATAAAATGCAGACAGAATGCACGCAAACCCGGTTTTAGCCACCAGCTCCTGCATGTGCGGGACACTGGCACGCAAAACCGGATCAGACTGCCGCACATAATAATCCATGACCAGAATACGCGGGCCAAAGGTATAACAAGACTCTGATTGATGAGCAAGCCAACCCGATTCCACCAGCATTTTCATGTAGCGATAACAGGTGGGAATGGAAACCCCCAGTTTCTGGGCGATATCCTCGACACTCCATATGGGCGTGTCTTCGGTAAAGAAATCCAGCACCGTTAACATACGGGCCAGGCTGGAAGGGGATTTTTCACTCATCATAAAACCTTTAACAAAAACGGCATCACGGCACTAACGATAACAATGCCTGTAATTGTGCCTTATTTTTACCTGTCCCCAGTACATAACGGTCTGGGCGCAGCACAACAAATTCTGCATCTTTTTCCGCCAGCCAGTTGCCAACCTCCTGGTTATCCAGTTCCACCGGCACGATATTAGCCCTTTCAGACAACACATCCTCCAGTTTGTTAAAACTGGCTTTATTGGTATGTACAATCGCAAAATGGTTGCCTACTAGATCATCCAGCGCAATACCCTCTCTGTTTTTAGGCTGAAAAAACAATTGCCCCCCCGCCTTTCTTTGCCTATCCCACAGGCCCTCACCCAATTGCGAAACCGGCATGAAAAATTCACGACAGCCGTCTTCACCCAGTTTCCTGTCGCGTTCTGCCGCTTTGTCAGGGTCTGTGGTCTGGATAATACTGCCCAGATACACCGCCAGCCCAATAACTTCATGGACATGCGCAGAACGCTCTGACTCGTAAGTATCCAGTAAGGTATCACTGGCATTGCCCTTGATAATCGATGCGAGTTTCCAGTACAGGTTGGCCGCATCACGAATCCCGGCACACAAGCCCTGCCCAAGAAATGGCGGGGTCTGATGGGCGGCATCACCGGCCAGCATCAGGCGCCCTTTGCGCCAGCCCTGGGCAATCAGGGAATTGAATGTATAGATAACGGCACGCTCCAGGTCTGCCTGCTCTGGGCTAATCCAGCGCTCAAGCATTTTCCAGATATTTTCAGGTTTAACCAATTCCTCAAGATTATCATCGGGCATGACCATGATTTCCCAACGGCGGCGGTTATCCACCACATTGCAATAGGTCATGGGGCGTGCCGGATCGCAATGCTGGATGGTATAAGGTGGCAACTCTACATTCTGTTTAAGCAAGACATCAAAGACCAGCCATTGCTGACGCAATCCCAGGTTTTCCATGGGACTATTCATGGTATTGCGAACAAATGAACGGGCACCATCACAGCCCACCACGTATTTGGCTCGATAATGACTACTTGCATGGGTATTATGGTTTTGTGCCGTCAATTCAACACAATCGCTTTGTTCCTGAATACCCATCAGCTCGGTGCTTAGCCTTAGCGTCACGTTTTCATGGCTGGCTGCCTTTTCCCGCAGCAAAACTTCCAGCTGGGGCTGGTGAAAATAATAATTATTGGCGCATCCATTGGGGCCGCTTTCGTTACTGCCCGCCCGAACCAGCAAGGTTTCCCCTTCTGCATTCACAAAATGCATGCCATGAATACCGGGACGGCTGATTTCCAGCACTTTGTCTTTAAGACCCAGGCTCTGGAAAATCCGCATGACTTCACCATCAAAATGAATGGCACGCGGCAATGGATAAATATCCGCCTCGCGGTCCAGCACCAATACCTTCAAGCCTTCCTGGCCTAACAGGCCGGCCAGGGTGGCACCAACCGGGCCGTAGCCAATAATTGCGACATCATACAGTTCGTTTTCTGTCTTCATATTACACCCCCATCAACTGGCGCATTTCTTCGTACCACTCAGAACGCAACTTGAATTTTGGATATTTGCGGGCAATGGCTTCGGCTTGCGCCATGATGGCGTCATCGCTTAGATCAAGATCAATAGGCTCGCGCAGGGGTTGGTCACAATACCAGGGCGTGTCCATGAAAATTTCAAGACGGTTACCCTCGGGGTCACGACAATAAATGGATACGGCATTACCATGCGTAACACACTGGATATCATTAACATCATTATGTTTTTTTACACGCTCGTAAAAACGACGCAAATTATCCAGGTTGGGTACACGAAATGAAATCTGGTTAATCAAGTTGAACTGAAGATTTTCCGGCCGTCCGGTTGCCAAGACGAGTTGGTGATGCTCGGCAGGATCACGACTTAAAAACACCAGTTGGGTATGGCCCAGATCTCCCTTGTCGGTTTGAGTGAATTCAAATGTTTCTTTATAAAAAGCACTCATTTTTTCCAGGTCATGTACATAAATACCCAGATGGCTAAGTGAAAGCTGAATATTGTCCTTGGCTTGCGTCATCTTTGTCTCCAAAAGAAAAATATCATTTAATGATAATTTGATTAATATTAATAAAATTATCATTGATATTTTTATTATATTATGATAATTTGACAAATAGCAAGCTTTATTCAATTGCTGCTGGACAATTACATACTGAGGAGACAACCATGCGTTTCAACATCAACAAGCTTTCAAAAAAAATCACTATCGGACTAAGCCTGGGGCTTATCGCTTTCAGTGCACAAGCGGCTTACCCCGATCGTCCCATTCGCATCATTACACCGTTTGCCCCTGGCACAGGCCCTGATACCAATGCCCGTGAAGTCGCTGCCGAACTGCAGAAAAACCTGGGTGTTAGCGTTATTATCGATAACAAACCGGGCGCATCAGGCGCCATTGGCAATGCTGCCGCAGCCCAGGCAAAACCCGACGGTTACACGTTGTTGATTGGTTCAACCAGCACATTGTCCATCCAGCCGCATTTGTATACCAAAAAAACCTATGATATTGAAAAGGATTTTGTTCCGGTCAGCCTGCTGGGTATCATGAACACCGGCTTAATTGCCAGCCCCAAAGTAGCGGTTACCGATGTGAAAGATTTAATCGAAAAATTACAGAAAAATCCCGGGCAATTCAATATTGCCAGCATGGGTGTAGGCAGCTATTCCCATTTATCAGGTGAATGGTTTGGCTTTGACAGTCAAACCAGCCCGGTTTTCATTCCGTACAGCACCACCAACCCATTTGCCGACTTGATGGCCGGACAGGTGGATTTCTTATTTGATGCCCTGCCCGCCGCTGCCGGTGGCATTAAAACAGGAAAACTAAAACTCTTGGCCATTACCGGTGACGAGCGCCATCCCAGCTTTCCCGATGTACCCACCTTCAAAGAAGCCGGTCTTGACGACTTTAGCCCCTTCGGTTGGCAAGGCTTGCTGGCACCTGCCGGAACGCCACCTGAAGCACTAAAAGTGTTGAGTGAAGCGATGCAAAAAGTAAACGATAACAAGGAACTGGCCGAACGCTGGGAAAAAACCTATATCGGCAAACTGGAAGGCAGCACGCCTGAAGAGTTCAAGGCGTTTATTGCTGATGATAGCAAAAAGTGGCAGAAAGTAATTGAACGCGCCCAAATCAAGCTGGATTGATTAGTCTCTGAAAAGTATTGTTTTATCTATATACACTTCCCGTACTGGCGCACGGTATTATTCAGGTGCAGCGACTTCGGCGCGAAGCAGCGTCGGCGCAAACATGAATAATGCTTCGCTCCTACAAAAGAAATGAACTACCCCCAATAAGTTGAAGAGATGTCCAACTTTTTGGGGGCAGTTCAGCGCGTGGGAACGAGCATGCTCTTGCGTGGGAATGTTCAGCTTACAGAAAAATCAGGATTTATTGAAATCCAGGCTGTTTTGCGGTTCCAGATCTTCACTTAAAGCAAGCTGTTCGGGTTCATAGGCCCTACTCACATCCAGTTGTACCGTCGCCACCGGCACGCAGCAGCATGGCAGCACTTCATTAGGTGACATAAAAGCCAATGGCTCGGACAGGTACCTGACCTCGCCAGATATCAGGCGGGTGCGGCAAGACCCGCAATAACCCGAGCGACACTGATACTCCACCTCGTGGCCGGTTCTTTCAAGCCCCTCAAGAAGGGTTTCTCCATCAAGTAAATCAAAACTGGTATCCAGTGTTGCAACAAGGGTCATAGCTCAAAATTTTGTAGTGCATCTGTATTGATTTCGGCATCAATCTGACCGATCAGGTAGGAACTGATTTCCACTTCCTGAGGCGCAACCTGTACATTATCGGATGACAGCCAGGCATTGATCCATGGAATCGGGTTTTGTTTATTACCGTCAAAGGCAGGTTTCAAGCCAACCGCCTGCATACGAAAATTAGTAATGTATTCAACATACTGGCACAGGATATCCTTGTTCAGGCCAATCATGGAACCATCCCTGAAAAGATATTCAGCCCATTCCTTTTCCTGCAAGGCTGCCTTTTTGAACAAGTCAAAACAGGATTGCTCAAGCTCTTTGGCAATCTCGGCCATTTCAGGATCGTCTTCACCGCTACGCATAATGTTAAGAATATGCTGCGTGCCGGTTAAATGCAGGGCTTCGTCACGGGCAATCAGCTTGATGATTTTGGCATTGCCCTCCATAAGCTCACGCTCGGCAAACGCAAACGAGCAGGCAAAACTGACGTAGAAACGGATGGCTTCAAGGGCATTGACCGCCATCAGGCACAGGTAAAGTTTTTTCTTCAGTTCACGCAAGCTGACCGTAACATTCTTCCCGTTAAGGGTATGGGTACCTTCGCCGAAAAGATCATAGTATTCAGTCAGTTTGATCAACTCATCGTAATAAACGGAAATATCGCGGGCACGGGCAAGGATATGTTCATTAACCACAATATCGTCAAATACTGTCGCAGGATTACTGACAATATTCCGGATAATATGCGTATAGGATCGAGAATGAATCGTTTCCGAAAACGACCAGGTTTGTACCCAGGTTTCCAGTTCAGGAATAGAAACCAGCGGCAGCAATGCCACGTTGGGGCTACGTCCCTGGATAGAATCCAGCAAGGTCTGGTATTTCAGGTTGCTAATGAAAATATGTTTTTCATGATCGGGCAAGGCTGCGTAATCAATCCGGTCCTGGGAGACGTCCACTTCCTCGGGACGCCAGAAAAAAGACAATTGTTTTTCGATTAGTTTCTCGAAAATCTCGTATTTTTGCTGATCATAGCGAGCCACATTCACGGGTTGACCAAAAAACATGGGTTCTTTTAATGGGTCATTGGCTATCTGACAAAAAGTACTATAAGACATAATTTATTTACTCTATTAAAACCATTGCTTAAATTTTGCAGGCACCACCGGCACAATCATCGTCACCCTGATCAGCGGTTTGTGCATCATCGGCACCATCACGGGTGTTTTGGTAATACAAAGTTTTAAGGCCGAACTTATAAGCGCTTAACAAATCTTTCAGCAACTGATTCATGGGCACACGACCATTTGGGAAACGGGACGGATCATAGTTGGTATTGGCCGAAATGGACTGATCAACAAATTTTTGCATAATACCAACCAGTTGCAAATAACCGTCATTACCAGGCATGTCCCACAACAACTCATACTTGTCTTTCAGGCGATTGTATTCGGGTACAACCTGTTTCAGGATACCGTCCTTGGACGCCTTGACACTGACCAGGCCACGAGGTGGCTCAATGCCATTGGTGGCGTTGGAAATCTGGCTGGAGGTTTCTGAAGGCATAAGAGCAGTCAGGGTAGAGTTGCGCAAGCCATGGGTAACAATATCCTTGCGCAAGGCTTCCCAATCCAGATGCAAGGCCTCATTGCAAATCGCGTCCAGGTCTTTTTTGTAGGTATCAATAGGCAAAATACCTTTTGAATAGGTAGTCTCATTAAAAGCTGGACAAGCACCAAACTCTTTGGCCAGTTTTACCGATGCCTGCAGCAAATAATATTGAATGGCCTCAAAGGTGCGGTGCGTGAGCGCCTTACCACTGCCGTCAGAATACTTGGCATTGTTTTTAGCCAGGTAATAAGCATAGTTAATCACGCCAATACCCAGGGTGCGACGGTTCATGGTGGCAATTTCGGCTGCCTTGATAGGGTAGTCCTGATAATCCAGCAAGGCATCCAGCGCGCGCACAGCCAGTTCAGACAAATCTTTCAATTCATCCAGGGACGCGATGGCGCCCAGATTAAACGCCGACAACGTGCACAGGGCAATCTCGCCGTTTTCATCGTTAATGTCGTTCAGGGGCTTGGTTGGCAAGGCAATTTCAAGACACAGGTTACTTTGGCGAACCGGCGCCACAGCAGGATCAAAGGGACTGTGCGTATTGCAATGGTCAACGTTCTGGATGTAGATACGACCCGTACCGGCGCGTTCCTGCATCATGAGCGAAAACAGGTCTACCGCCTTTACCTTGCGCTTGCGAATGGCAGGATCGTTTTCATATTGTTGGTATAAAGTCTCAAAGCGGTTCTGGTCTTCGAAGAAAGCATCGTACAGACCGGGTACATCAGAGGGAGAAAACAGGGTGATATCACCGCCCTTAATCAGGCGCTGATACATAAGACGATTGATTTGCACGCCGTAATCCATGTGGCGTACCCGGTTTTCTTCTACGCCACGGTTGTTTTTAAGTACCAGCAAGGATTCAACTTCAAGGTGCCAGATAGGATAAAACAAGGTTGCCGCACCACCACGCACACCGCCTTGCGAGCAACATTTAACCGCTGTTTGAAAATGTTTATAGAAAGGAATACAACCGGTATGCTTGGCTTCACCGCCACGGATGGTACTGCCCACCGCACGAATGCGGCCCGCGTTAATGCCAATACCGGCGCGTTGCGATACATAACGCACAATTGAGCTGGTGGTGGCATTAATGGAATCAAGGCTATCACCACATTCAATCAGCACGCATGAGCTGAACTGGCGGGTAGGCGTACGAACACCCGACATAATGGGGGTTGGCAAAGAAATCTTGAAGGTGGAAATGGCATCATAAAAGCCTTTCACATACCGCAAGCGGGTTTCTTTGGGGTATTTGGAAAACAGGCAAAGCGCAACCAGAATATACAAGAATTGGGGGCTTTCATAAATTTCATGAGTAACCCGGTTTTGCACCAGGTATTTGCCTTCAAGCTGTTTTACCGCACCATAGGAAAACGACATATCACGCCAGTGATCAATATAGGAATCGGCTTCCTCCAGCTCTTGTTTGGTGTAGTCTTCAAGGATATGAGCATCGTATTTACCCATCTCTACCATTTTGACAACGTGGTCATATAGCTTGGGTGGATCGAACTGACCAAATGCAATCTTGCGCAAATGGAAAATAGCCAGGCGTGCTGCCAAATACTGGTAATCGGGTGATTCTTCGGAAATCAGGTCGGCTGCTGCCTTGATGATGGTTTCATGAATATCATCAGTACGGATACCATCATAAAACTGGATATGGGAACGCAACTCTACCTGAGAAACAGAAACATGATCCAAGCCTTCAGCAGCCCATGCAACAACACGGTGAATTTTATCCAGATTCAGGGGTTCTTTTTCCCCGCTACGTTTGGTGACTAATAGGTTCTTGTTCATGTATTTACCCGAAAAAATATTAACAACATTTCCCGCTTATTAACCTGTCTGTCACAGGAATATTAACGGTTGCTTTGGCGTGGATTTATTAAAATAAAACAGCCATCTTCATTGTATTTGATGAAAAAACAGTAAAGACAGCCATTAGAAAAATTCTACATTTAGTAAGGGCGCGAAGCCGAACCACAATATATAGTAATTTAGCAAGAACATCAAGCTTTGAAAAACCGCTTGAAAGCCTTATTCATTTATACAATCAATTGATAAAAAAGCCAATTTTCTCTTTGCCGGAGATAAAAAAATTATTGTAAATAATTTTTATTTTTGACGCTTCATACCACAGTTTGACTATTTGCCAACTGCGTAAAAGCCTGCATAAGCAAAGCCGGATCATTAGTGGCCAGCAAACGGTGATCGGACAGGGTACGGCGCCACAGCCGCGAGCCCTTCTGGCCATTGACCAGACCCAACATAGCCCTGACCGTCAAACGCATAGGCACCCCTGCCAACCGCTCTTTGGCGATGTAAGCCATCATGATTTCAACAATTTCCTCATTGGAAAGAACATCAACTCCGGGCCATAATAATTGGCTGGCTTCACGCAGCAAATAAGGATCGTGCCATGCCGCACGCCCTATCATGACACCATCAAACTCATTAGCCATAAGATGCATTTGCTGCACTTCTTTAAGCCCGCCGTTCAAGATAAACAGGGCATCGGGAAAATCTTGCCGAAGTTGAGCAACCACCGCATAACGCAAAGGTGGAATTTCCCGGTTATCTTTGGGTGACAGCCCCTTAAGCACGGCATTACGGGCATGCGAAACAAACACCCGGCACCCGGCATTATAAATTTTCCCAACAAAATCCCGCACAAAACCATAAGAGGTCTCGTAATCAAGCCCCAGGCGGTGCTTGACCGTTACGGGCAAATTTACCGCATCTTGCATGGCCTTTATGCAATCGGCCACCAATTGGGGTTCTGCCATTAGGCAGGCACCAAAAGCCCCTTTTTGCACCCGTTCGGAAGGACAGCCACAATTAAGATTAATTTCATCGTAGCCCCATTCCTGACCCAGCCGGGCACAATGCGCAAGCTCCCGTGGGTCGCTGCCACCCAATTGTAAGGCCAGTGGATGCTCTTCTTCGTTAAACCTTAAGTGTCTGGCAATATCACCGTGAATCAGGGCACCGGTTGTAACCATTTCTGTATACAGCAATGCTTTAGGCGCCAAAAGGCGGTGAAAGAAACGGCAATGACGGTCTGTGACATCTATCATGGGCGCAACCGACAGTCGCCATGGTGCATCCGCACGGGCATAAAGCCCGACTGGCGCCAATTTTTCCTGCTGTTTATTTTCGACGATTGTCATACAATTTTCTCGCTCTTACATCCAAAATAGCGTCGCTGCTGGCATCCAGCAATTTTTTCAACTCATTAAACTTCTTAAGCACATCAGATTTATAAACCACCCCTAGCAAGAGCGGCCTTTCATCTGCGCTTAAAACCGGTAACCGCTCGCCATTGAAGGCCACAAAATAATCTTGCACTTCATCCAGCGTCATGTCGGGCTTTAGCGTTGTCAAATAAGAACGGTTAATCAGTTCTCCTGACAAGGACGCCTGCATGTCGTTACCAGACAACAGGAAACTGCTAATATCCTTGTGGGCAATCACCCCTTGGTATTCGTTCATTTCATTAACCACATAAATAAAGCGTACACCATATTCAATAAACATATCCAGGGCATCTTGCACCGTTTGATGGTGTTTAATAACCGTACTTACCGGACTGACCAAATTAGCCAGCCTGAGCTGGCGCAAGCGATGCCGCAACAGCAGGTCTTTGTCACGCGATTCAGTGACCGCGTACATCACCGTGCCCGCAATAGACCGGGAGGTAAAATAGGAAAACACACTGGCCAGCATAAGGGGCAATATTATAGTATAACTGTGCGTCATTTCAAAAATCATGAGGATCGCCATTAATGGCGCACTGGTTGCTGCGGCCAAAAATGAGCCCATGCCCAGCAACACAAACAGCGCGGTATTGGATGGCACCACTGGCAACAGCAAACCCAAAAGCTGTACGCACAATAAACCCAAAGCCCCACCCACAAACATCACAGGGGTAATCACCCCACCTACCGCCCCCGACCCAACCGTAATGCCGGTGGACAGAACCTTGCTTAACAATATCGTGGCCACTGCCGTCCAGGTCCAGGGCTCATGCAAAAAAGAACCCAGAACACTGTAACCGTTGCCGGCCACACGGGGTTCTAACAATGTAAACAAGCCCAGAACAAAACCACCCAGAGCCAGCCGCAATGGCAACCCCAGCCCGGTTTTCCTGAACAGACGTTTGACATAATCAAGAAAACGCAAGAACTGGGGGGCCAACAAACCCGAGACAATCCCCAGTAAAACCGCAAAAACCAGGAAAGACGGTTCAATTGGCATGAGCTCGGGCAAATCGTACATGACATGGTAATAACCCAGCATACGCATGGTAATGTTTGCGGTTGCCGCAGACAGCAACAAAGGACCAAGAACTTGCATGGACATGCTGCCCAGCACGATTTCAGCCACAAACAGGGCCCCTGCAACCGGTGCATTATAAGCGGCCGAAACCCCGGCGGCCGCTCCGCAAGCGACCAGCAAGCGTAAGGGAATCGCCTCGAAGCAAAAAAGCCGTCCTGTGGCCGAAGCGCCCATGGCAGCCAGGTGAATCATGGCACCCTCACGACCAATCGAACCGCCGGTGGCAATCACGCTTAAGGAAGACAGAACCCTTAAAAACCCCTGCCGCAGTGACAAGTGCCCATTGCCAATGGCCACCGCCTCCATGTAGTCGGCATTGCTGTCCACCTTGAATTTGCTTGCCCACCACAAAAGCAGCCCGGCCACCAGGCCGCCAAGCGCCGGATACAGTATTCGTTCAGGAACAGACCAGATACGCGTTACCGA
>Ga0265295_1006785_pt1 | contig 13617 bp, 15 predicted proteins | sample Munlansysbiofilm_FD_192503 | JGI IMG/M metagenome (GOLD analysis project Ga0265295, IMG submission 192503) | Leachate microbial communities from a municipal landfill in Southern Ontario, Canada - Methane capture system biofilm | ecosystem: Engineered > Solid waste > Landfill > Unclassified ... | reverse complement strand
TAATGGATAGAGCATAAAAACCATAACTTTTTACTCTATCCATTATTTTTTTTACTCGTTATATGGTAAATCACGTCAAAAAACCCGATTGGCTGAAAATTGATTTTAGAAGTAATGATCAATTTGCAAACGTCAACCAAATTGTAAAAGAACACTGTTTACACACTATCTGCACAAGTGGCCGTTGTCCCAACATGACGGAATGTTGGAGCAGAGGCACTGCCACCTTTATGATTTTAGGTGACATTTGCACACGTTCGTGTAAATTTTGTAACACACAAACAGGACGTCCTCTACCACCCAACCCAAACGAGCCACAACAATTGGCCGAATCCATCAAATTGATGAAGCTCAAACACGCCGTAGTTACGGCCGTTACACGCGACGATTTACCAGACCAAGGTGCCGCACATTGGGCAGCGTGCATTGCGGCTATCAAACAGGAAAACCCCAACACCACTATCGAAGTGTTAATTCCCGATTTTCAAGGACAAACAGAGTTAATCGATCAAATTATAGCACAACAACCAAACCTAATTGCGCATAACATAGAAACAGTAGAACGCTTAACAACGCAAGTTCGTAGCGCAGCCAAATATCGCCTCAGCCTAACTGTACTGGCATACATAGCACAAAGTGGCATTCCGGCAAAAAGCGGCTTCATGCTCGGTTTAGGCGAAACAGAAACTGAGATTCTTCAGACCATGGACGATTTACGCAATGCGTCAGTGTCAGTGTTAACGCTTGGACAATACTTGCAACCAAGTAGAAATCATCTACCAGTGAGCGCATACATTCATCCCGATAAATTTAACGAATACAAGCAAATTGCCTTAGAAAAAGGCTTTCGGGTTGTAGAAAGCGGCCCTTTAGTACGATCATCGTATCACGCAGAACGCCACTTATAAAACGCTAATTCCTCCTAAAATCTCACGCTACAACGTGAGATTTTTTAGTTTAAATTTAGCCTTTGCAACTTATCTGTTTTTGTGTATCTTTGTGGGTTGAATGTAAACGACACAGCATGTTATTTTCCGATATCATAGGACAAGAGCTTATTAAAGAACAGTTGCGGCAAACAGTACGTGCGCAACGCTTGCCTCACGCGCAACTGTTTTCTGGAGCTGAAGGAGTTGGCAAACTTCCTTTGGCGCTAGCTTATGCCCAATACATCAATTGTGAAAATAGAAGTGAGCAGGACTCCTGTGGCGTTTGTCCTTCGTGCGTCAAATTTAACAAAATGGTGCATCCCGACTTGCATTTTGTGTTTCCCATCGTGAAAAACGAAGCAAAAAAGATGACCGTTTGCGATAATTTCTTGGCCGATTTTCGCGAAGCTATCCTAACAAATCCATATGTAACCATCAATACGTGGCTCAACCAAATAGGTGATGGCAAGCAAGGACAAATTTACACCAACGAAGGCGATGAAATCATTCGTAAGCTGAATCTCAAAACCTACGAATCGGATTACAAAATTATGATTATTTGGGAACCCGAAAAGATGCACGAAAGTTGTGCCAATCGTGTCCTAAAAATTATAGAAGAGCCGCCACCAAAAACTATTTTTCTCCTTGTTTCTGATACACCCGATGAAATTATTGGAACCATACAATCGCGTTTACAGCGCACTACAATACCACCAATCAGTGAATTGGAATTGGTACAACACGCTCAAAAAACATACACACTTCCTACTGACGAATTGCAACTGCTGAGCCGCATGGCACAAGGCAGCTGGTCGCACATGCAAGCGTTAGTAGAACAAACCGACGAGATGAAAATCAACTTTGAACGTTTTGTTCAGATGATGCGTTTCTCATGGGCATTAAACATCAAAGAACTTCGTCCTTGGGTGGACGAGCTCGTGGCAGCAGGCAGAGAAGAAGAAAAACGATTTTTACAATATGCGCAACGCATGATTCGCGAAAACTTCGTGCTACATCTGCAACAGCCAACGTTGAACTATATGAGCCAACAAGAGCAAGCATTTGCACAAAAATTTTCGCAATTCATCAACGAACGTAATATTTTGGACATGATGAATGAATTGGCGCTAGCCGAAGCTCAAATTGAACAAAATGGTAATGGCAAAATCATATTATTGGACTTAAGCATCAAACTATATCGATTATTAAAAAAATAAATGGGCATCAAAAAAGAGCCTATTTACAACACTATTTATAAAAACAATAACAATGGAATATACACTCAATGACGGCGGGAGCAATCCTGGTAAAAAAGGATTTTGTGGCAATAGCTGCCGCAAATTACCTGTAATCGACTGGTTAGCCGATCTACCCGAAACACAGTTGGAAAGCGATTTAGTAGAAGTTCAATTCAAAAACACACGCAAAGGATTTTTCCTCAACAATATGAAGTTACCACTCGAAAAAGGCGATGTGGTAGCGGTCGAAGCAACACCTGGTCACGATATTGGTACCATTACACTGACGGGGAATTTGGTGTTGGCGCAAATGAAAAAGAACAATATCGCTTTAGATCATTACGAAGTAAAACGCGTTTACCGCACAGCGCGCCCTACCGATATCGAAAAATTTGAGGAAGCTAAAGCCAAAGAGCACGACACCATGATTCGTTCACGTAAGATTGCCGAAAATCTCCAATTGGAAATGAAAATTGGTGATGTGGAATACCAAGGCGACGGCAGTAAAGCCATTTTCTATTACATTGCTGATGGTCGCGTGGATTTTCGTCAACTCATCAAAGTGCTAGCCGAAACGTTCCGTGTGCGTATCGAAATGAAACAAATCGGAGCACGTCAAGAAGCTGGCCGCATCGGCGGTATTGGCCCTTGTGGACGCGAGTTATGCTGCGCTACTTTTATGAGTAATTTTGCGTCTGTATCAACCACAGCAGCGCGTCATCAAGACATATCAACGAATCCACTCAAACTTGCTGGACAATGTGCTAAAATCAAATGCTGCGTGAACTACGAAGTAGAAACTTACATCGATGCTAAAAAAGATTTCCCACGACAAGATACGCCGTTGGAAACCAAAGATGGTACCTTCTTCCATTTCAAAACAGACGTTTTTAAACGTCAAATGACCTATTCAAGTTCCAAGACATTCGCTGCCAACCTCGTCACATTATCAGTAGATCGAGTAAAAGAAATTATTGCTTTAAATAATAAAGGCGAACGCGTTGACACATTATTAGCAAAAGAACCAGCTGCAAAGAGTGCTCCTGTGGTCGATTTCCAAAACGTGGTAGGACAAGATAGTTTGACTCGTTTCGACAAATCGAGACCAAACAACCAAAACAGAAACCGAAATAAGCACAATCGGAATCGAAACAACAATCAGAATAAACCTGACACTAAATAATTTGAGCATGAAAACAAAAGTGATATTAGCACTCGTTATCACTGCGGCATTAACAGCTTGCAGCAATACCGTGTTTATGGAATGCAAGGAGTTGCCTACTGAAGGCTGGCATAAAGATTCGCTTTGCGTATTCGAAGTGCCCATTACAGAAACAGATGCCACTTATCAAATGCAACTAATTATACGAAACGACGGTGGTTATCCGAACCAAAATTTATGGTTATTTGTTGACCAAATAAAACCAGATAAAAGTTGCACACGCGACACCGTACAATTCTTTTTGGCCGATAATTTTGGTCGATGGACAGGTTCTGGCGTCGGTTCTATTTTCGAAAATGTGTGGATTTATCGTGACCACGTAAAATACAAAGAGGCAGGCACCTACAAAATACGCATTGCCCAAGGTATGCGTTACGATATGCTCGAAGGCATTTGCGACGTCGGTGTAAAAGTGATTAAAACAAATTAAAAAGTAGCTCTAGTAAATTGGTATGGGGAAAAATAAACTGAAAAAATTTGCCGACATGGACGCGTTTAGTCACGTATTCCAATGTTCGTACAACGAATTAACCAATGGAGCCTCTTTTCCACTCAAAGGCAAATGGCATAACGATTTCTTTCATAACAATCATCCAATTGTACTGGAACTTGGATGTGGCAAAGGCGAATACACGGTAGAACTAGCGCGACGATTTCCCGATAAAAATTTTATTGGTGTTGATATAAAAGGTGCACGCATGTGGACTGGTGCTAAGCTATCGGAAGAGTTGGGATTGACAAACGTAGCCTTTATACGTACAGGAATTAATGCTATTCACCATTTTTTTGAACCAAATGAGGTACACGAAATATGGATTACATTTGCCGACCCACAAATGAAAAAAGTGAATAAACGATTAACGTCTACCCTCTTTCTGAATCTGTACAAACAAATACTCGACACCGACGGCATCATCAATTTAAAAACGGACAGCCATTTTTTGTTCACTTACACCAGTGCCCTTGTTGAGCTTAATCAACTGCCAATAGGTGTTAAAACAGACGATTTATACAAGACACACCCCAACGATGAAATTCTGTCGATTAAGACCTATTATGAAAAACAATGGTTGGCGCGCGGTTTAACCATAAAATATATACAATTTGCTCTACCAAAAGCCATTTCTTTGGAAGAACCAAACATCGAAATTCCACTCGACGACTATCGCAGTTTTAGCCGTCAAAAACGCTCGGAATTAGATTTTGGGAGCTAGTAAAATTATATCATTTGTAGACTAAATTTTTTCTTTTTTCACATAAGAGCCATTTTTACGAAAAATAGAGCACCAAGAGAGGTCGTAAACTCCTTAAAAAACATGTTTTTTGAGAAAACAACAGGTCAAAAAAGCGGGAAAGTGAAAAAAATAGAAAAATCAATGGTTTTTAATACGCTAATTATTAATATTTTAGAGCTATTTTTGAATGTAATTTTGAAAAAATAAAAATCTTTTCAAAAAAAAAGACAAAAATGAGTTGTATTCAAAAAATAAGTTCTAATTTTGCACCGATATTTATATACAATTTTTGTTCAACATTAAAATTTCGTAAAGATGAAAAAATTAGTTTTGTTCTTTGCTGCTGTTGTTGCTGTTGCATTCGCTTCTTGTGGTGCAAAAGAAACTACTGAAGAAGCTACAGAAGAAGTTGCTGTAGAAGAAGTTGCTCCAGTTGTTGCTGATTCTGCTGCTGTTGTAGTTGATAGCGCTGCTGTAGTTGCTGAATAATTCAGAAACACACAACACTTTCAGTTTAAAAGGTCTATTGTAACAATAGGCCTTTTTTTATTGTCAAAATTTTGAGTACATTTGTGCTGTTTTAGTACAACGTTGCACTAAAAACAGACACGCCAACCACCGACATTTCTAATCGTAAACATCATGATTCGTCTAGCCATTCCAGCCGAAGGCTTATTAAACAGAGAAAGTCTTCAATTTCTAAATCGTATAGGCATAAAACTTCCTTGTTCCACACAAGCTTGTGCCATGTATGCCACGAACTTTCCACTCGAAATTATAGCAGTAACCGAAACTGATATTTTATCGCTAGTACAAAGTGGCATGATGGACATTGGTTTGGTAAGCGAACACCATCAAGAAGAAAAAAATGCAGACGTACAAGTATTACGCCATTTGGGTATTGCTACACACAACATGGCGATTGGTGGCACGCCAAATATAAAATACAAAAGCCTCGAAACACTTAATGGAAAAACTATTTTAACGCCGTTTCCCAATTTCGTAAACAAAGAACTCAAGGCAAAAAATATCAAAGCAAAAGTTCAAGGTATTTCCGACTCCTTAAAAAGCATTCCTCCTGGCGACATGAGCGAATTTTACTGCGACGCCATTCCTGCCGGGTTACACTTTCAACAAAAAGGATTAAAGGAACTCGAATTGCTAGCTACTTTTGAAACTCTATTAGTGGTTCACAGCCAATTGGCCAGCAATAAAAAAACCATTCTAGAAGAATTAGTTTTCCGCATGGATGCCACCGCAGAATCGACGAATAAACAAACACTCACCATGCGTGTTCCTACCAAACACTTAGACGACATCTTAACCGTTTTACCAAGTCAATTGCCACCTATGGTGATGCCTATCAATAACGAATTGAGTTTAGTGCAAACCCTTGTGGACGACACCCGTTTTTGGGACATTGTGACCAAACTCAAACAATTGGGAGCTACCGAAATAACATTAGCCCCAATAAACCATCTCATACACTAATAAAATCTGTTGCCCTATTCAAAATAAATCACTAATTTTGTAGGCGTTTTCTAGTAGTTACAACTAATAAATATATACTGTTATGCAAACTATTGACAATTTTAATTTTGCCGGTAAAAAGGCATTTGTCCGCGTAGACTTCAATGTGCCTGTGGACGAAAATTTTAACATCACAGACGATACACGTATTCGTGGAGCACTGCCTACTTTGAAAAAAATTTTGGCTGATGGTGGTAGCGTAATCATCGCTTCGCACATGGGTCGTCCTAAAAAAAATCCAGATGCAAAATATTCATTGAAACATATCGTGGCACACGTTTCTGCAAAATTGGGCGTAGACGTTAAATTTGTAGACGATTGCGCTAAAGCTGCTGAAACTTGCGCTGCTCTTAAGCCAGGTGAAGCCTTATTATTAGAAAATCTTCGTTTTTATGCAGAAGAAGAAGGCAAACCACGTGGTTTAGCTGAAGATGCTACTGATGAAGAAAAAGCTGCTGCTAAAAAAGCGATCAAAGCTAGCCAAAAAGAATTTGCTAAATTATTGGCATCTTACGCTGATTGCTACGTAAACGACGCATTCGGTACGGCTCACCGCGCACACGCTTCTACGGCTTTAATTGCAGATTATTTTGATGCTGATCACAAAATGTTTGGTTACTTGATGAACCAAGAAGTTTTGGCCATTGAAAAAATTATGACCGACACAGCTCGCCCATTTACCGCTATCATGGGTGGTTCTAAAGTATCTTCAAAAATCGAAATCATCGAAAACTTATTGACCAAAGTAGATAACTTGATTATCGCTGGTGGTATGACTTATACATTCACTAAAGCATTGGGTGGCAAAATTGGTAATTCTATTTGCGAAGACGATAAATTGGACTTAGCACTTGGTTTATTAGAAAAAGCAAAAGCTAACAATGTAAAAATGGTATTAGCTGTTGATGCTAAAATTGCTGACGCTTTCTCAAACGATGCCAACACTAAATTTGTGAACGTTGACGAAATTCCTGATGGCTGGGAAGGTATGGACATTGGTCCAAAAACAGAAGCTATCTTTGCTGATGTGATCAAAAACTCAAAAACTATTCTTTGGAACGGTCCTACTGGTGTATTTGAATTTGACAACTTCACCAGCGGTTCACGCGCAGTAGCTGACGCTATTGTAGAAGCAACTAAAAACGGTGCGTTCTCACTTGTTGGTGGTGGCGACTCTGTAGCTTGCGTTAACAAATTTGGCGTAGCCGACAAAGTAAGTTATGTATCAACCGGCGGTGGCGCTTTATTGGAAGCTATCGAAGGTTTGGTATTACCTGGTATCGCTGCTATCAAAGGCTAATCACAACCAATCTCATAATTCAGAAATCCCTGCCATCACTGGTGGGGATTTTTTTTGTTTAGAAACACACACAAAAAAAATGCGAAAAGTTTTTTTGTAAAAACTTGTTAAATTAAAAATTAAACTTTACTTTCGTTGCGTTGTCTTGTATCTGTATATTTGAAATAAGCTTCCAAATGCGTATAAAAAACACAAAAGATATTACAACTATTTATTATGAGATTTATACTATTCACTTGTTCGACATTATTACTAATAGCATTATTAAATTTACCTATTGGTTTTTATACGCTACTAAGAATAACCATAACAATTTCAGCCATAATTGTTATGGTTAATGAATTAAAAAGAGATATAAACTTTTGGGTTATATATTTTGGATTGACTGCGATTTTATTTAATCCTGTTATACCAATTTACCTACATGATAAAGGATTATGGCTTCCAATCGACGTTATAACATCAATCATTTTCTGTATTAAAGCATTTACAATAAAACCAAATCCGAAAAATAATAATACATAAAAGCATCAATTATGAATAGGCTCAAAACATTTTGTTATTTTATTGGAGTTTTTTTACTCTCTGCGATTATTGTAAGAATAATCGTTTTCATTTCGAATAAGATTTTCGATAATATTTCAGACTATCTCTACGTTCCTTTATTGGGCGTTGTTTTAGGTTGCCTGCCATTAATTATTGCAACCGATAAAGCTCTTAAAGTAACAAATAATGAAAAACGGACTCTGTTAACAATAATAATTACATTTTCAATTTTGTGTTTTGTGTTTTTAATATTAGCAGCTTTCAATATCTGGGGAAGGTTATCTTTAGACATACCTCTATTCAATTTTATTGATGAAGCTAATAATCTTAATCACTGGTTATATTATTTACCTTATTCTATTAGTACTATTCTAACATTACGCTATTTAATAAAAAATAATCCTCTACTATAGTAAGGCATAAAAGTTATAATATGATTGAAAAAAATAAGTATTGCCCTCATTTGGCGCAAGTTTCATAACTTGTGCCTACAATAAAGGTCATTTCTAACTAATAAATAGAGTCCTTCTGATTATAACTAATTTCAGCTGGTTTATTTAAAACTCTTATAAACTCCTTTGACGCTGGTGATGACCACGCGTCAAAGGAGTTTTTTTAGTGTACGGCGTGGCAGCATCAAAGATTTTTGTATCTTTGCCACCCTATACCTTGATTTATGGAAAAACTCATTATCTATCAAATTTTTACGCGTCTATTTGGCAACGCCACCATTACCAATATTCCCCACGGTTCTATCACCGAAAATGGATGTGGTAAATTCAATGCGTTTACGCCCAAAGTGTTGAAAGCGATTAAACAACTGGGCATCACACACGTGTGGTACACAGGCATTTTGGAACACGCCACACAAACCAACTACACACACGCTGGCATCGAAACGGACCCGAGTGCCATGGTCAAAGGTAAAGCCGGTTCGCCTTACGCTATCAAAGATTACTACGATGTAGATCCCGATTTGGCAGTGAATGTAGAACATCGCATGCATGAATTTGAAGCATTGGTGGCGCGCACCCATAAAGCAGGCTTGCAACTGCTCATCGATTTTGTGCCCAACCACGTAGCGCGTCACTACCACTCCGATGCGAAACCTGCCAACGTGAGCGATTTTGGTGCCAACGACCGAACGGATTGGCATTTCTATGCACAAAATAACTTTTACTACTGTCCTAATACGTCGTTGGAACCTCAATTTGAGGTACACAACTACGTAGAATATCCAGCCAAAGCCACTGGTAACGACTGCTTTTCGCCTAATCCGAGCATAACCGATTGGTACGAAACCGTGAAACTAAATTATGGCGTAGATTACACAGGTGGGCATCATAAGCACTTCGACCCAACACCCGATACATGGTTCAAAATGCGCGATATTCTGCTCTTTTGGGCAGGCAAACAGATTGATGGTTTCCGCTGCGATATGGCGGAAATGGTGCCCGTAGAATTTTGGCATTGGGTAATTCCGCAAGTCAAACAAGCGTTTCCAAACATCATCTTCATAGCCGAAGTGTATAATCCGGCACTTTACAGAAGTTACATCTTCGACGGTGGTTTCGATTATCTCTACGACAAAGTAGGACTTTACGACCAGCTACGTGCCGTGACGTGCGGCACCGATTCTGCCGCTTACATTTCACAAAGCTGGCAATCGGTAGCCGATATACAGCCACACATGCTCAATTTCTTGGAAAATCACGACGAACAACGTTTGGCTTCCGATTTTTTTGCTGGAGATGCACAAAAAGGCAAAGCTGGCATGATTGTTGCCTCTTGTATGAATACCAACCCAGTGATGATTTACGCAGGACAGGAATTGGGCGAACGGGGCATGGATGCCGAAGGTTTTAGTGGACGCGATGGACGCACCACCATTTTTGATTATTGGCACGTCGATACGTTAGGACGTTGGTATCACCAAGGGAAAATAGGAAATGCGCTTTTAACCAGCGAAGAACAGGAATTACAACAGTTTTACAGTCAGTTACTCAATGCCTGTTTGCACGAAAAAGCGTTAAGCAAAGGCCTGTTTTTCGATTTAATGTATGCCAACATGGAAGGCGGAGGTCTGGATCCACATCGACAGTACGTGTTTTTACGAGCCTACGAAAAAGAAGCGATATTGGTGATAGCGAATTTCTCGGAACAAGCACGCGCGGTGACCATCAACCTACCACAACATGCGTTCGATTACTTACAACTAGCCCCAAATCGCCAATGCGAAGCGGTCGATTTATTAACCAACGAAACGGAAACTATCTGTGTAAGTCCTGACCAACCTGTAGAAACGTACGTATTACCTTGGGGCGGAAAATTACTCAAATTTAAACGTTAAGCACTTATGAAAAAAATAGTATCAATTGCACTTATTTGCTTTTTTATCGTGTTTTCGGCAGATGCCAAAACTAAAAAAGTAGGCCTCGTACTTAGTGGCGGGGGCGCTCTCGGCTTTGCGCATATTGGTGCTATTCAAGCGTTAGAAGAAAATGGAATTCACCCAAACGTGATTGCAGGTTCGAGTATGGGCGCTATTGTAGGCGTACTGTATGCGGAGGGCTTAACGCCGATGGAGATGCTCCAAATTATCAAAGACGAAAAATTGTATAAGAAAACCACGTTGCTCAAGGTAATACCTTCTCTGGATTCCAAATTGGGCATTTACAGTCACGTGGCCACACGTAATTTACTCAGCCGACTCATACCCCACAACTCGTTCGATAGTTTACCAAAGGATTTTTATGCGTGTGTGACTAACTTGGACGACGCCACGTGGGAAATTGCCTCTAAAGGCAATCAATTGAAAGAATATGTCATTGCATCGGCCGCCATTCCAGGAGTTTTTGAACCAGAAATTATCAATGGAAAAACCTATATTGATGGTGGCACACTCAACAACTTACCTGCACAAGCCATACGCAGCAAATGCGATGTGCTTATTGGCATAGATGTATTGCCTGTAACCTACCAAAAAGCCAATAAAACAGCCGACATCTTATTTCAAGCGCTCCGTGCAGCACAACATCAAAATTCATTGGAAGGCCGTAAAATGTGCGATTACCTAATAGAGTCGTATGCTGTGAATAGATACAACGAATTTGATTTTGAAGAATACCTCGAAATTTACAAATATGGCTACTCAGCCATGAAAACATATATCAGCAAGCATCCTGAAATGCTGAAACAGTGTAAATAAATGGTGGCTTAAAACGCGCGACCTTCAAAGGCAGAGATGGACTGACGCCAGTCGTCGGAAATCAATTTGGATTCGTTGTTTTTAAAGTCAAAACCCACCATAATCGTTTTACAAACACATTTTACCGCCTGCGTATTAGCACTCACAATTTGTTGCACCAATTCAAAACTTTTGTTTCTAATTTCGCGCACCGCTGTCTGAACCGTAATTTCGTCGGTTAAAAAGACAGGCGCCACAAAATCGACTTCGGCATGTGCCACCACAATGTCGATGTCTTTGGGTGCAATAACGCCCCCACGAACCGCTTTAAAATATTCGGTTTTACCTAAATCATAAAACGAAAAATAAACAGAATTGTTTATATGTCCAAGTGAATCAGCATCATTAAAACGTAACTGAACAGGAATGGTGTGTTTGAATGTAATCTCTTCCATAACAAAAAAATTAAGTCACAAAGGTACAAAAAATAAGACTGCTTTCTTCTAGAAAAAGCAGTCTTAATTTATTTGAGAGCCAATCAGCTATAAATCAATGCGTTTTTTACCAACACCATCGTCAACTATCACTTGTGCTGGCGGAACAAGTAGCACCGATGGATTTAAGAGAATTTGATTCAACATACGCATAGAAGCGGCGTAGTAATAACCATCGCAAATACGCTCGTCGAGTACAAATTTAAGCTGAATACTTTTTTGTTCTTCCACGTTGCCTTCCTTGTTAATAATATTTTTGCGCGATTTGCGTCCCATAGCCGTAAACATACTACATGTACCAAATTCGTACAAGTGATGATAAATAGATTCTACACCAATAGAACCGATATTAGTCAAGAAAATACTGCAATGCCACGGGCTCACTTTATTGATGAATTTTGGCATCCAGCCCACTTTATCCAAGTTCAACAAACAAAAAACTACCGTACGCATAAGCCAAGGTGGCAAAACGCCCATTATTTTTGACACAGCATCAGAGCCATTTTGCTGACCTTGTTTTTGGTTGGCATTCAGCTCGTCGCGGGTAATGCGCACCACATCCTGCAAGGTGGCGTCGGGCATAAAATAAGGTTTAATCAAGGTTTCTTCTCCATCGGCTGTCAACGAACGTTTCACAGCAATGGAAATATTTATGTGATTGCGTGCATAAATTTTATTCCACATCACAAAACGATTTAGGCGCGGACGTTGCGAAATCAAACGCGTTAAAGCCGCCATAATCACGTGCATAATCGACAAATCGGGAATATCTTCTTTGTGCTCTTTTATAAATTCTTCGATATGGTCAATAGGCAAACACTCCTCAAAGAAATTTTGCGAATCCATACGCGTACGCAAAAAGTAAGGAATCACCGCAAAAACGGGGTCTACTTTTTTAACGCGCCAGCCATCATACCTATCATTAATGCCTTTTCGCCAATACTTCAGTGTGTGTTCTTTTTCCATGGTATTTTATTGAAATATAATTGGCTAAAGATACAGGTTTCTTTTTTGATACACAAACGTCTAAATTTTCGCCACACAAAATAGAAAATGCTAATAAAAATAGTAACTTTGCATCAAATCATCTATTTAATATAACAACGCATGACAATTGGAATTATCGTGGCCATGAGTTCTGAACAGGAATTAGTGAGTCATCTCTTAGCAAATAAAACGGTCACAAAAACAGCTAACCATACGTTTACCGAAGGAACCATTGGTGCACATCGCATCATTCTTTTACAAAGCGGAATTGGGAAAGTGTGTGCTGCAGTTGGTGCCGTAGAGCTGATTCGCGCTTATCAACCTGATTGTATTATCAACTCGGGCGTGGCGGGCAGTTTGGATAAAAAAGTGGGCGTGATGGATGTAGTGGTTGGCGCACGCACCGTATATCACGATGTGGACTGCTTTACCGATAATCCACACGGGCAAATTCAAGGATTACCACTCTATTTCGAAGCCGACCCAAAATTACTCAAAGCGGCCGCCCAATTAGCGGTACCACAAAAAGTGCATATCGGACTCACGTGCAGCGGCGATCAGTTTATTTCAAATTACGAAACGTTACAAACAATCAAAAACTATTTTCAGGAAGGGTTAGCTGTCGATATGGAAAGTTGCGCCATAGCACACGTCTGTTTCATGTACCAAATACCATTTTTGAGCTTGCGCATCATTAGCGATACACCAGGCATCACCGACCACGAAACACAATATTTTGATTTTTGGAAAGAAGCTCCCAAAACATCGCTCGCAGTTATTGAACAAATGCTGACCAACTTAAATTAAACAACGTATGACACCAGATTATATCCACGCTTGTGTGCAAGGACATCGCGATTTTTTTGCGACCCAAAACACAAAATCCGTTGCTTTTCGTAAAGAACAATTGTTACGATTGCGCGCGGCTATTCTAAAATACGAAAAACCG
>Ga0265295_1006783_pt1 | contig 13620 bp, 13 predicted proteins | sample Munlansysbiofilm_FD_192503 | JGI IMG/M metagenome (GOLD analysis project Ga0265295, IMG submission 192503) | Leachate microbial communities from a municipal landfill in Southern Ontario, Canada - Methane capture system biofilm | ecosystem: Engineered > Solid waste > Landfill > Unclassified ... | reverse complement strand
CAGCACCTCCTGTCTGCAAACGTTCCGGCACAGCAGCGTGCACATCACTAGTGCTGCGCTTATATGTAGAGGGTCTTGGTCAGATTCCCTCCATCTGCAAGGCTATCTCCTTGAGTAATTCACGGTTGATCTGATTGTCGGGGGTTTTGGGCAGATACTTGGTAAACATAATTTTATCCGGCAGATTCAACTCCCCGATATCTTCAATAATATGTTCGCGAATCTCACGCAAGGTTTGATTGCGATAGCTTTCATCCCGGAAGTTGCGTAACACGCAGTAGACCACAAGCATGTACCCCTGCATGGGATGATCAATAACGGTGGCCGCACACTCCTTTATCCGCGTAACGTCCATAACCGCAGTTTCAATCTCGTCGATACTACGTCTGCCACTGCCGGTGGTCAGGATATTATCCATGCGCCCGGTGAGGTCAAAGTTGGCGTTGGCATCATACTGAGCGCCGTCTCCGGTGGCGTAGAAACTTCGATTGGTGAACTTCTTCCAGAAGGTCTGTTCATAGCCTACCGGATGTTTATACAGATCCTGCAGCATGGAGGGCAGAGGCGACGCCAACACTAGACGCCCAGGTTCGCCAGGAGCAGTGATCTGCTCGCCGTTATGATCCACGATACGTGCGTCCACTCCAGGCAGCGGGCGCATCATGGTATCGTCCTCAAAATCAAGCACCCCAGGAACCCCGGCAATCAAACAGCCTCCGGTCTCGGTCTGGCCCCAGATCTGTGTAATGGGAAGGTTGCGCTTATTGGTGAGCTCATACTGGGTCCAGTTGTAGATCTCTTCACTGACTTTCTCGCCCCCGCAGCCGATAAGACGCAAGGAGTTGCTGGTACGATTCAAGTAACGCTTGGTACTTTTTGCACGCATGACACTACGCAACACGGTGGGACTGGTGTACATCACGGTCACATAGTAGCGATCCAGATAATCAAAAAAGCGGCTGGTATTTTCATACGAGATCACCCCTTCATACAAAAACATGGTCACCCCGAGCATAAGCGGACCATACACCGTATACGTATGCCCGTTGATCCAAGCCAGCTCCGAGGTATTCCAAAAGATGTCCGTATCAACCAGATCAAAAAGCAACTCGGTGGTAAACTGCGCCCACATCAAATATCCGGCCAGACCATGCTGTACCCCACGCGGTTCCTTGGATTTACTCAAGGTGTAGAGGATAAACAGCGGCTCATCGGCGTTGCGAATCGGATCGAAACTAGCTCCGGTCGAAAACTCGGAATCAGTCACCAGGTCGCCATACCAAATGTCGCGCTGCGGACGCATATGTACCTGTTGTCCGGTATGGCGTACCACGATGCAGTGGTTGACCTTGTAATCGATCCGCTCCAACGCCTCGCTCACCACATCCTTCAGGCCGCGCGAACGATACGAAACCCCATCGCAGGTAACGATATATTTAGCCTGACAGTGTTGCAGACGCTGCGCCAACGCTTCGGTCGAATACGACATATGGTAATTTACATGCACTGCCCCTATACACGCACAGGCCAGCATAGCAAAGATGGTCTCAGGCAGATCCGGCATATAGATAAGAACCCGATCACCCTTTTTCACCCCTAGATGCAACATAGCATTAATCAGGGCTTTCACCTCGTGCCCCAAGGTCTGATAGGTGTAGGTGCGTTCCTCGTCATCCACCCCGCGCCAGATAATGGCGGCCTTATTGCGCCGCAGAGTCCCCATGTGTTTACCCACTAGGTTCTCAAATACGTTCAGTTTACCTCCCTGATACCAACGATAATGGGGAGGAGCCATATCATCAAGCACCTTGCGGTACGGTTCTTTCCAACTGAGATATTTACGCCCCAGCACGTCAAATAATTCCGTCGGGGGCATACTTTTGTAGCTCTCATACTGGTGCACCGATATTTTACGCCGCTGATAGCTGAGTTTTGGGTGAACCATCATATATTATCCTTACGTGACAAATCCTTCTGGGCCGCATACAGATCGTTAAGAGTCTGGAATGATGAAGGTAATTCCCGCAGGATTCGCAGAAATACCCGCGTGGTGGCAATAGCGTCACCTAAGGCACGGTGGCGCTGGTGGGTATCCACTATGTAGATATCGGTAAGGTCGTCCAGTTGAGTGCTGGTATTATTTTCCATCACCAGTTTGTGCAGCAACATGGTATCGAGCCAAGGTGCCCCTTCGATGGATGTGGCATAACATTCTTTTATATGCCGCTCCAACATACGTAAATCAAAATTGATGTGGTGCCCAACAATAATGCTGTCCCCGATGAAATCAAGCAACTCCGGCAACACTTCACAGATTGAAGGCTTGTCTTCCAGCATATCCGCTGTGATTCCATGCCACTTTATCGATTCAGGCGGAATTTGTAGCTCCGGCTTAACATAGGATTCGTAGATTTTTGTGATCCCACCTTTTTTTACTTTTACGGCGGCTGCGTTGATAATAACATCATGTTCTACATCCAGCCCGGTGGTTTCAAGATCGATAACACAGAAACTGGCTTTGTTAATAGTCATCTTCAAAATGTCGCGCGAGGACAACATTCGGCAGCATTTATGCATAAATTCGAGCAGCGGGTCTTCAGCAACCCCTTGTTTTGTTTGAGAAGTACCTTTGAATAAGTTTTTCCACATACGTCGTGTCACCACTTGTTCCTGACATTTAAACTGAATAGAATCCCTTGAATTTACTGTAGAGATTCTATTCGCGACAGTCTATACTCAAGAAAAAATTTTCCCCCTCAGGAGTACACTACTGATGAATTTAAAACCCATTTTTGTTCTGATAATAATAGTATCACTTATCTTGCAGTTGCGTAACTGTGAATACGGCGCAGAACATCAAGTGAAATTCGATAAATTTGATCCAAAGTATGAAAATGCGCACCTTACCGCTGTCAGTGCACAAAATCTTCTGGGGGAGAAAGAATACGCCGAAGCGCTGCGCTACTATGAGATGGCGCGCACGGAGATGGAGCACCCAAATATACGCGCCGACAAGGGCGAAGATATCTATATCAACTACGGTTTCGTCATGAACGATATTGGCGTCATCCATCTGAGTTGGGCTCTGTACGGCGAAGAGATGGATACAGATATCAGCCATATTGATCCGAAGGAAGTTGATATGGCTGAACTTGGCAAGGCCAGGGACGCGCTGGAAACCGCTATCGATTTTTACCTGCGCTGGTATGGGCACAATAAAGACGACTATGAGCTCTTCGCTAAGGCTATCTCTGAGAGCTACACAAACTTGGGGACTACCCTAAAATACAGCGGCGAACAAGAAAAGGCACTGGAAGCATTCAGGCTCGCGCTCCTGCACAACCCGGACAGTCACAATGCCAAACGTGCCTTTGAGATATTGGATATAAGCCCAACCCCATATGTTGAGGCGGGCAAAGAGGAGTTAAAAAAGCACAAGAAGCTACCTATCTAACTTGAATGCGCGGTTACGCGCTTCTCCATGCCGAGGCCGGGTGTATCTTTCCGATCCATCCGGCCGTTCTAGCGCAAAAAACGCCTGTAACATTGGCACATTGAGGTGAAACACCTCCCCTTGCTGGATCAGGATAGCCACCTGTTTTGCATCCAGCCAACAATGTTCAGATGCCTCCGGAGTATCGACTGGAACGCCGCGGGTGTGCAGCACCACCGCTATACATACACAGTAAATCTCACAGTCGAGCACGCAGGTCAGTGGACGAAACGATTCCACACAGCCACCACCTGCATGGCTCAGCCCGGCGTGGAGTGGATCGAGGGCAAGGGCTTCGATGCCGGTCTCTTCGTGCAATTCACGCGCAGCGCAGGCAAACAAGGTTTCCCCCGCGCGCATCTTGCCTTGAGGCAGCTCCCATAAGGCATAAAAACGCCCGTGCGGATCGCCCTTGGTGCGGCGCTGTAGCAACACTTGGTCCGGCGCACCCGCTTCATCCACAGCTAAGATCGACACCACCGGGCGCGTCAAGATCTCTTCTTCCATATCCATCCCTTTCTAAACCAATCCACTGGGCAAAACAGCTCCACGCCCACCACTCTCTTACGGACTCTGCTTGATCTGGGCATATGCAGCCAAGGCGCGCTGACGTGATGCTTTCAGATCGACACAGGGACACGGGTAGTTGTACCCAAGCTCTATCCCCGCAGCATGCAGTACAGGTGCAGGTGCCTTCCAAGGTTCAAAAATATACTGAAGTGGCAATTCTCGCAATTGTGGCACAAAACGGCGCACATATGCAGCATGGAAATCAAATTTACGCGCCTGTGTGACCGGATTGAAGATACGGAAATATGGCGCAGCATCGGCGCCACAGCCCGCCACCCACTGCCAGCTCGCGCAGTTATTCGCATAGTCGGCATCAAGTAGACAGTCGCGAAACCAATCCTCACCATGTCGCCAGTGAAGAAGCAAATTCTTAACCAGAAACGAACCGGCAACCATGCGCACGCGGTTGTGCATATAGCCGGTATCCCACAACTCCCGCATCCCTGCATCCACCAGTGGATAACCGGTGAGGCCGCGCTGCCAACGCTGCAGGTCCACTATATTTGTCCGCCAGGGGAATTTATCGAATTTCGCACGCAGATTCTCCCTGCGCATGTGCGGATTGGCACACAGCTGGGTCGCGCTAAATTCGCGCCAGCCCAGTTGACGCCGAAAAGCTCCTAGCTCTTGCCGTTGACCTTCCGTCGCACCATCATTCGAAGTAATATCGCGGACATGCCAGAGTTGGTTTGGTGATACCTGTCCCCACGCCAGATACGGCGCTAGGCGTGACACTCCGCCGATTGCGGGGAAATCGCGGGCCGCAGAATAATGACTCAAATCGGCGTCCACAAACTCCTGAATGCGTGCATGAGCTGCCGCTTCACCAACGTCCCAGCACGATTCCAATTTATCTACCCAGGGGTGGTGCGGGAGCAACTGGAGCTGCGCCAGATCGATTACGTCAATCTCGTCCGATATTGCAGACTCCACCGGCAGCAACTCCAACCGAGGCGGTGCAGGGAGTGGGAAGTGAGGCAAAGGCGCATGCTCAAGCGCATTGCGATAAAATGGGGTAAACACCTGATACGGGGTGCCATCGGTTTTGCGCAGAGAATCGGGCTCCCATAGATAACTGCCATTGTGGATAGAACTGGAAACCTGCTCTTGCAGCAGCGCCTGCTTCGCCGCACGCTCCAGCGCCATCCCCGTCGGGGTGTAACTACGATTGGAGTACACTTCCTGCACGTTATAATGCCTACACAGCTCAGGCAAAATAGTGGCGGCGGAACCAGCATAGAAGCGCAGGGCCCCGCGCAGAGAGCGCTGCAAATCGATCAGACTATGATGCAACCACCATTGCCCCGCTGCCCCAGCGTATCCTTGCGTGTCTTTTTCCGTTTCGTGCACAAACACCGGGATAACCGTGCCTTGCTGCGCCGCTGCGTACAAAGCCGGATTATCTTGAAGGCGCAAATCTGCCCGAAACCACATGATTACGCGGGAAGCATCTAGCTCGTCTGCACGTGGGTGTGACATCTGTCTCACCCTTTCCTGAGCAGGTTCAGCATCACCACCACCGCCCCGCCCAGGCTGATATAACTGCCGGTGCGTGCGGTCTCTGTGCCATGCTGCTGCATAAAAAAGGCGAGCCCGAACCAGAACAGCAACCAACACACGCTACGCAAATAGCGTCCGACACTATTGACGATGTACGCTCGGTCCGCCCCACTGATACGCACCACCATATCCCCTTGTTCGGCCTGCTCGATCACCCGCCGCGCCCGCACCAACGTCAGGGGAAACTGGCGCGCTTCACGCACTATGGCCTCGACGCCGCAATTTTCTTCCCCGAGAGCGCGGGTAAGGTTCTGCTTTAAAATCGGGAGGATATCTTTAACCCCATTGAAGTTGGGTACATATTGGGTCCCTAATCCTTCCAGCAGTGAACTGACCCGCATGACGTAGATCACATCCTGGGGGAGCTTAAAGGGCTGATCGTGAAGTAGATCGAGGACACCAAAGGCCAGATCCTGCATACTAGCGGCGTTAAGATGTTCACTGGAAAAAATACTGAACAGTTCTTCAGCGATGGCACTCATCCCCTGCTGATCAGCCTCTTCCGTGAGAATGCCGAGACGGCGCACCGCACTGATCAAAAGCTCATAATCGTGCTCGTAGGAGGCCTTCACCGCTTGAATCATGGCCTGACGCATATGATGGGGAATCCGGCTCACCATACCGAAATCTAGGAGCACCAACTCACCGGCTTCGTTGACTAGCAAATTGCCCGGGTGTGGGTCCGCATGAAAAAAACCCTTCACCAGCATCTGCTCCGTATAGAACAGCACCAGTTGTTCCATCAGGTCGGAAAACTTCACCGCCAATCGTGCTACTGCGGCGGTGTCGTCGATACGCACGCCAGACTCGAAACTCATCACCAGAGCCGCATCGCTGCAATATTTTGGATATGGACGGGGGAAACGAATCCCCGAATGAGCATAGGCTTCGCTGAACTGGAGCAGATTGGCCAGCTCGTGTTCCATGCTGACTTCTTGCAGAATTACCTCGGTAAACGCACGCAGCACCGCCTCGATGGAATTGCGCGTCTGACTGCTAAACAAGGGGCGAAACAGCAGCAAAAATAGACGCAGCAGTGCAATATCAATCTGTACCACGGTGCGGATATCCTTGCGCCGCAGCTTTACCGCCACCTCTTGCCCCGCTTCACGCAATACCGCACGGTGCACCTGACCGATGGAGGCGCTGGCAAGTGGGGTCGAATCAAAGGAGGCAAACACTTCTGGATCAGCAAATGCCTCGGCAAAGACCGCAGCGCACTGTGCCGAAGGCATGGGCGGCATCTGGTCGTGGAGTTGACGCAAAGCAGCAAGATAACTGGCATCGAAATAATCCGCCCTGGTAGCCAGCACCTGCGCCAGTTTTAGGAAGCTGGTTCCCAAGGTGCGAATGGTGGCGACAAGGGCTTCAGGGGCAAGAGGGCGCCACAGCAGCCAGCGCTGCCGGCGTCGAAACAGCAGGAATACCGTCATTAAAAAACGGAAGATCGCATAGGTGCGCTGCGGACTGCACTGATGCAGAATCAAACCCAGACGCAACTTCAAATCAGCGCTCCAGATCTTTTTTCAGCTGCTCAAGATCTTTCTTCGTAGCGAGACCAAGGTCGTCGATCACTTCGCGCAGCAGAGTACGCAAAGCATCCCGCGCCGTATCTCGAGCTGAATCACGTCCCTCTTCGCCACGTGAACTCAGCCCTTTCAGCAGCGTGCGTGCGTTGTCCTGTGCCTGCTGCTGAAATTCGCGAAACTGCGCACTGTCGCTCTCTATGCGCTTCTTAGCTGCCAATGCAGTACCTAGAGCAAGGTAGAGCAATTGCTCCAGTGGACTTTCATCCCTACTTTCTCCCTGCTCTTTCTCCGTACCCTGCGTATCTCCCGGTTTTTCAGTCATGGTTGACTCCTTTCAATGTATAGGTGTAGCCATTTTTCAGGGAGCGCCTAAAACCGCTCTCCTAATCAGTCGTTCAAATCTGGTGAAGCGGCTCAGATGCTGGCTTGCCGAAATAATACCCCTGAACATAATCCACCCCGAGTTCCTTGAACCAAGCAAACTCATCTGCCGTTTCAACCCCTTCCGCCAGCAGCATACAGCCAGATTTACGCGCCATGTGCGCCAGCGCCTGTGCCACGGCTTGTTTCACCTCAATCTTATGGACATCCCGCACCAACTCTATATCCAGCTTGATAATATCAGGAGTCAATTGCACAAACTTGTTCAGCGAGGCGTAACCACTCCCCACGTCGTCAAGCGCAACACGAAAACCTCGCTCTTGATAATAACGCAGAATACGCTTGAGGTGCTCAATATCGCTGACCTCTTCCGACTCCACCACCTCAAACACCAGCGAGGCAGGATCAAAGTTAAGCTGCTGTGCCCAACGCACCGTGTCGCGCAAGCAATATTCTGGATTGTAGATAGCGGTGGGGAGAAAATTGATAAACAAATTGCTCTGCAGCTGCTTCTGCGCTGCTGCACGAATGGCACTTTCGCGGCATTGGCGGTCGAGGTTGAACAGCATTCCCGTAGCTCGGGCCATATCAAACATCAACCCCGGCGCCATCATGGCACCATTGCTCTGAACTCCGCGTGCCAGTGCTTCATGGGCATACACCGACATATCAGCAACGCGAATAATGGGCTGAAACAGCATCTTAATGGCACCTTGCTCCAGGATGTGCACTAGCTCGTGTGCGTCAAGAAGGATATGCCATGCCTGTAAAGATTTGGCCGCGGTTACATGCCCAAAATGCAACTTCGTCTCTATACCTAGAGGCAGTATCTGGATATTGTTTAATTCTACAGAATTAAAATCGGGATCATCTCCGACTGCACGCACCAGCGCCGCAAATTCTGCGGTTTCGAGCACAATCTGCCCCTCGGCCTCCTGTGCTATGAAATCATGCTCAGCAAGCCAATTCACCATTTTCTCTAGAATATAGGCGTGGCTGGCGTTGACAAATATCCGCAGCATGCCCTGGGGAAACTTAGGCACTGACGTACACTTTTCACACGACATCTCTTCTCCGTTCGCTCGAATGATCCAATGTCGCCGCAGAAATGCCTGAAACTTGCGAACTTATCGGCCTTTGGCAAAAGTCCCTGACAGGTACGATAATCTCTGGCGTTACATGGTGCCGAAGTGACGCTCTAACTCTGCATATCGATAAGAAAATATAGCATTTAATTTATGCTGTACAACGCCATAATGGAGCATCCGTCCGATGATCCCCATGGGCAGGACGTAGTGTATCAGGTCTGTCATCTTCACCCCACCTGCAACCGGCGTGAAATGGTGCTGATGATGCCAGAACTTATAGGGCCCGAAGCGCTGTTCATCTACAAAAAAATAGGGCTCCTGCACATGCGTGATCTCAGTCACCCATTGAAACGGAAACCGCCCCAGTGGATACACATGGTAAAGCACCACCATGCCTGGATGCATGCACTGTGGCACGTCGGACAACACGGTAAAATTCATCGACTCTGGAGTAATCTTCGCCAGATTGTGCGGATCGCAGAAAAACTCCCAGGCGGCCTCGATGCTGATGGGAAGTAGCTGCTCGCGCTCCAAGGTATATATTTTCATTATTGCGCCTGCGTCAACTGATCCATGCATTCGGCTCGTACCGCTTCAAGAGCGGAGATGGTAGCCATCTGGGTGGTATCCCCAACTATCCCGCGTCCAGTCCAATCATTGCCGAAGCGTACGTACAGCGATTCCAGTTCTCGTTCTACCTTCTGCTTGGTGGCGGCGGGATTGCTCTTTACCTGTTCGGCAAAAAAAGCGTGGACCCCCATAATAATTTCATCACGGTGCTGCTGCAAGAATTCCATTATCCCCTCCCCTTTTGTGTATATTTACACCTGAAGCACAAAAAAAACTAAAATGATCTTGTGCTTCGACGCCAGAAAAACATTTAACTGTAAATATCACCGATTTTGTATTATTGTCCAGCTATATTTAGCTTTGTCTAGGACAAATATCACAGGATTGAATATGTTGAACATTACCCAGCTCAGCCAGGAAACAGGGATCGGAATTGACACACTGCGGATATGGGAGAGGCGCTACAATTTTCCTCAACCCCAGCGTGATCGGCGCGGACGGCGTCAATACCCGCCGGAACAGGTGGAACAGTTGCGTGTGGCGAAACACCTGCAACTGGATGGGTATCGTCCCGGAGATATTTTCAAACTGGATCCTAAGCAGCGCATGGATTTGTTAGTGAAGGGATGTGACCAGCAACAGAGTGATCAGCATGGAGACCGTCAGGAATATTTTAAAAAAATATCCTTGGAGTGGTTGTTAAACGCCACCGATAAAGAAACGTCCGCGTGGTTACAGCGCCAACTGGATACTCTCGGGCTGCATAATTTTATCCGCCAATGTGTTATCCCTCTGATCTGGTTTGTGGACATCAGCTGGAAAACCGGCGCCATAGGGATAGTGCGCGAGCACCTCATCAGCGATCAGTTGAGCATAGTTTTGCATCAGTATGTACATCAGCAACTGCAACAAAACGCCCTAGGTGATTCTGACATAAAATGCCTCTGCCTAACCTTGAACCACGAACGACATAAGTTGGGTCTACTCATGGCAGCATCTATCATCGCCGCAAGCGCTATCCATTGCACCTGGCTGCAAGAAGATATCCCCCTGACCGAAGTTTCCGCCGCGCTAGAGGTGACGGGATCAAACACCGTAGTGCTGTCGTTCAGCACCCACTATGCAACCCGTGACGCCATGGAGCAGCTAGCAACCCTGCGCAGAATACTCCCACAAAATATGCATATAATCGCTGGTGGGGGTGCATTAAATGGGCAGAAAAACATTCCCGGTGTGCACATCTCCACCGACCTCATGCAGTTGCCCTCCATCCTCGCGGCGCTAACCCGCCAGCGCATACAAAAACTGCCGCCACCCCTGTAACAAGGGTGGCGGCAGCACTCACATTTTTTTTAATATCCTGCCTTCACGGCAAACTAACTAGAATCAGAACCCAACTGCAAACTGCAGAGTTATGAGGGTCTCGTCCTGGATGTCGCTGTACTTTCCTTTTCCGCTCACGACATTGGCATAGCTAACAGACTTGCTCTGATCTATAAAGACCCCCTCCAGGGTAATCTTGTTAGCCGCGCCCTTGAGGTAATAGTTCACCCCTACCCCGTAGATGTGGGTCTTGGCACTTCCACTCCCATCGGGGTTGATGAGCTGATAGTGCCCAAACGGTTGCAGGTTACCCGGCCCCAATTTAGTCCCTAGGTAGTAGCCTGTCTTTAGCGCCAGAATAGAACCATCATCGCCGGAGTCCAGGTGGGTAAAAGAGATTCTGTTAACCGTGTTGCTCACATCGATATAGGATGCGGTAAAAGTAACAGCATCACCATCCCCCATGGGCTGCTCGTAGAACACATCCATAGTCCAGGCAAAATAGTTCTGCTCTTTACCCGCAAGGATAAGATCGCGTTGCGTATCGGCACCCACGCCGAAACTCAGAACCTTTTTGGTGCCAAGATAGGTGCCAGCATTAAACCATTTGGTTTCAGGGTCGAACAAGCTGTAACTCAGACGCCCAGCATAACGCATGGTGTCATCATGGTTTTTCGCATTGTCTTCTTCCCCGTCACCGATCATGAAACGATACTGGAGTTTTTCATCCAGGACATTTCCCCATACAGTCAGGGCATCATCGCGCCCTACATTGCTAGGATAAAATATGGTACTGCGATGTCCCCCCTGACCCCAGTTGAGGTCGGTGGTCAACAACGCCTTGGTGGAGGTGGTACCGTAATCACGCGTGAATGGAACATACATGCGCCCAGCCTGCACCATAAGGCTCTCTCCCAGCACCTTGTAGGTGACCCAGCCATCGCGCAGAGCCAGACCGGAGCCGAACCCCTTGCCTGAATCGTTCTTGATCTCATCCATCCCCAGCTTATCCCCGGCATAGTGCATAAAGAAGCTGAGCTCCGGAGTAACGGTACCGCTGAGATAAAAATAGGAGCGGCGCACCAGAAAGTCATTCAGGCGATCGTTATAGCGTCCGCTGTCATTGGTATCCATATTCGATACGCTCTGTCCCCAGACTTGGCCCCACCAGCCGGCGTCAAGTGAAAGGTCATCTTTACGATAGATCTCCAGCGCAAATACGTTGCCTGCCCCTAGCAGAACCAGCAGTGCGACCAATACAATCTTTCTTGTCATACATCTTCTCCTTCTTCCCGCTTTGATTTTAGTGCCAGTTTTTGGTGCAACACACCCTGCGTCACCCCTACTAAGACTACTCGGCGAATATTCAGACGAATACCCCCGACGCAGGTTCAGGTACCTTAACCTGAATAATTCCGCTATTTATACCATAGTGTGTACATCTGGTATATATGGAAGCGTCTACCCTCCTGTGCATAAAATGACCCGCCGTTATTGGGAAATCCTTGTGGAGGGATTCCCCCCTGGCAAGGCTCGTCTTAATGCTCAGTATGCTTCAAAAATCAAGTTGTTAAGCGCCTTAGAAACTCAGGAGCTTTGTCCCAATCCGTCGAGAAAGCGCTCGGCGTCCATCGCCGCCATACACCCGGTACCAGCTGAGGTTATCGCCTGGCGATAGACATAATCCTGTACATCTCCAGCGGCAAACACCCCAGGGATACTGGTCTGGGTTGCAAACCCATCTGCGGAGTGACTGGTCTTAATATAGCCGTCCTGCATCTCCAGCTGTCCGGCAAAAACCCCACTATTGGGGGAATGCCCAATGGCGATAAACACCCCGTCCACCTCTATATCCTGCGTCGTGTCGTCACGCACATCGCGGATACGCATGCCGGTCACCCCCATGTTATCCCCAAGCACCTCTTCGAGGACATGGAACCAGGCAATATCCACGTTGCCAGTCTCAGCTTTTTGTTTGAGCTTGTCCGCTAGAATCTTCTCGGAACGGAATTCATCGCGCCGGTGCACAACAGTGACCTTGCTGGCAATATTGGCCAGATACAGCGCCTCTTCTACCGCAGTACTTCCCCCACCGATAACCGCGACCGGCTTGTTGCGGTAAAAGAAACCATCGCAAGTGGCGCAGGCAGAAACCCCCTTACCCTTAAACGCTTCTTCAGAGGGCAAGCCCAGATAGCGCGCCGAAGCCCCAGTGGCGATAATCAGGGCATCACAAGTGTAGACACCATCGCTGCCTTCGAGAACAAAAGGGCGCTGTTTCAAGTCGGCCTTTTCTATATGGTCGGCAATAAACTTGGTCTCAAAGCGCTCTGCGTGCTGACGCATCCGCTCCATCAGCTCCGGCCCTTCAACCCCGGCATAGTCTCCCGGCCAGTTATCCACCTCAGTGGTGGTGGTTAGTTGCCCACCGGGCTGCATTCCGCTGATAAGGGCAGGCTCGAGATTCGCCCGCGCGGCATATACCGCCGCAGTGTAACCGGCAGGGCCTGAACCCAGGATAATTACACGGTGATGCTGTGACTCTGAAGTTGAACTCATTGCAATTAACTCCTTTTTGGCTAGAGTGTTGGGTACGTGCTGGGTTTTGTCTGGTTGAAACGTTCAACAGTCGCCTATAATAACAGATTTAAAGCCTAAAAGCAGCGGGGGAGAACGCGTGAAGCATATAATGAACTGTAATCAGCGGATTGAGCAGTGGTTAAACATTCGCAAAGATGCCTTTGAATCGGAGATTCGCCCGTTTGTCACCCTCTCCTACGCTCAGAGTTGGGGGGGCAGCATCACCACCAAACGAGGCCAACCGGTGGTGCTAAGTGGGGCAGATTCCAACCTTCTAACCCACCAGCTCCGAAGTCTGCACGATGGAATTCTGGTTGGGATAGATACCGTACTGGCGGATGACCCCCAACTGACGGTTAGATACTGGTCGGGGGAAAACCCCCAACCTATCATCCTGGATACTGCGTTACGGATGCCGAAAAATGCACGCCTGTGTCACCATCCAGACAAGGATTGTTGGGTATTTACCACCCGTATCCCTGCAGAAAACGAGTTTTCAGGCGTCGAAATTATCCCCTTGGTAGAT
>Ga0265295_1006781_pt1 | contig 13625 bp, 6 predicted proteins | sample Munlansysbiofilm_FD_192503 | JGI IMG/M metagenome (GOLD analysis project Ga0265295, IMG submission 192503) | Leachate microbial communities from a municipal landfill in Southern Ontario, Canada - Methane capture system biofilm | ecosystem: Engineered > Solid waste > Landfill > Unclassified ... | reverse complement strand
GGAGGGAAGTTGTCTGGAAGCACTCCTGCTCCGGGATTTGTATAGCTGTTAAATTCAAAATAGGGGAATATGGGATATCCAACCCTATCCATAGAGCTTTTTAGCTCCTTCTCAAAGATGTTTTTACTCCAGTTAAGCATCGGCTCTGCAAGAAAACCGCAATGGTCAAGTCCATAAGTTGAGACATACTGGAAATCGGCTCCGTTTGTAACGTGAATATCTATGAAAATCTCAGGCATCCACTCTCCGTAAAGGGCAAGCAGGGCTCTGGTCTCAGGAGCGTCGGCCTTAATAAAGTCCCTGTTCATATTGAGCCTTTGGGAGGTGAATCGGGCTCCAACCTCTTCCGGACCATTCTGATTTATTCTGTAATGGCTGCCAAAATCTTCGTGTCCATCAACATTTATTATTGGAATAAATAGAAGAGAGGCACTATCAAGAGTCTCTCTGAATTTTCCGTGGATTGCGATATCTCTAATAAGCATTAAACCGGCATCTTTTCCATCTGGCTCTCCTGCGTGAATAGAGGCCTCAGCCAAAACAACAACACGCCCCTTTGCCCTTATCTCCTCCGGTGTAGAGAGGCCATCCTTATCAAGGATTAGGAGTGGAATCTCCCTTCCTTGAGGTGATACCCCCATTGATATGTAAGTGACCAGACCGGAACTTTGGGCGAGCATTTTAGAGTACTCAACAGTCTCGTCAAATCTAGGAGTTTTATTAAACCCGTTTTTTTCGTAGTGGGTAAGAAATTTATCTCTGAATTGACCATTTACTGGAAGAGAAAAAATTAGAAAAAAGAGAAGAAAAACACCCCAGGGGTAAAGAGTCAAACGCTTGAAATTCAGATTCATATAAATATAGTTACTTTTCATTAAATAGTTCATTGTTAATTATTTGACACTTTACCCCTGGGGTGCTTTTTTACCGGTAGTGGAGTCAAATGGCATTCAAATTTAGACAATATAATCCTCATTTGGTTTAATCTTGATGAATCCGTTTTAACTTATAAAAAAGCCATATTCAATAGTAAATATGACGTGTTTAAGTGTAAATAATGCGCGTACAATAAATATTAAAAAGAATTGTTGCAACGTATTTGGATCTTACTTCGTCTTATTGGAAACTAAATTGTACAAACTAAATGAAATTAAACAAATCTTTACTACTCGCTTTTCTTGCGATGGTATTAATGGCAAATTCTGCTTTTGCTCAAATCTCTTTTAAAGGCAATGTTAAGGATAACGAGAATATGCCTGTCCCTTTTGCTAATATTGCAATGTATAGTGCAGCAGATACATCAGTTTTAAAATATGGAACAATTACTGATCTTAATGGTAATTACGAATTTAAGAGTGTGGCAGAGGATAACTATCTTCTTGTGGTATCATTTATTGGTTTTAAAAATTTAAGAGATACCCTTTTAGTTACAAAGAGTACAGAGAGTGCTTTAATAAATAACTATACTCTTGAGAATGATGCTTTGTTACTTAATGCGGCAACTATTCACGAGAGTCGAGTTAAGATTCAAAGCGACAAGACATCTTACTCAATTCTCCCATCTGATGTTAAAGGCTCAGCGAGCGCCCTTCAACTCACAACAATTGTTCCTCAGGTTATATATGATCCTGTAAGTGAGAAGATCTCCTCTGCAAGCGGGAAATCTGTAAAGATCTTGCTCAATGGGATGAATGCTAATGAAATTGAGCTAAAAACAATAAAACCGGAACATATTTCAAAGATAGAGCATTACGATATACCTCCTGCAAGATATGCCGAGTTTGGAAGTGTAATTAATATAATTACTAAAGTAAGAGAGGATGGCATTGCTGTTGGAGCCAATTTATCAACTGCATTCAATACCGGTTTTGGTAATGAGATGCTTTATCTCAAATATAACAAAGGAAGAAGTCAGATAGGAGTAGACTACTCTCTATATCACAGAAACTATAAGAAAAATAAAGTTGAGTCATCCTATGATTATTTGTTTGATAATACCAGGATGCAGAGATTTCAAAAGTCCAATTCAGCTTTTGGATACGACGATAACTATTTTAATCTTACTTATATTAATCAGAAAGATGAGGATTACGCTGTCAAGATAAAGCTCTCTCCCAATTTTATGACTTACCACGCTAATAATATCTCTCAGATTGATTATCTGGAGGGAGATGAGAGTGAGTCTAGGACAGGAAATGAGAAGAAAAAATCTTCTGTGACTGGGCCATCTGCCGATATATATCTATGGAAGCAATTGAAAAACAGGCAGGAGCTAGCATTGAACATTGTTGGTACAGGCTTTATTACCTCTAATGATTACTCTAACAAAGAGTATGGAGAGAGTGGTGACCTTGAGCTTGACGACAATATGATTGAAAAAAACAGGAAACTATCAATCATTGGTGAAGTAAATTATTCAGCAGAGTTTTCAAAGGCAAGATTCAATGCTGGTTATTCAATTGAGGCAAATAGACTTAATTCAACTGTTGAGAATAGTTTTGAAAATGTTGATTACAAAACTTCGTTTTTAAAAAACTATCTCTATTCTGAATTATCCGGAAAAGTAGGAAAACTATCATATAAGGCGAGTCTTGGATTAAGCAATATAAGAAGAGAGACATATACACAACAATTTAATGACTGGGTCTTCAGACCCTCTGCAATAGTTGGATACAATTTTGGAAAAGGGGGAGTAGTTACTTTTCAGTATAGAATGTACTCATCTGAACCGAGTATAGCTCAATTGAGCAATAACAGAGTATATGTTACAGAGCACATTATAAGACAAGGTAACCCTGAACTCAGGCATAGTATTTCAAACGAGATAAATTTGGATTGGGGATGGAGTTCAAAGTTCCTTGATATAAAATTGAGCACTATTTACAGACACACTGAAAGACCAATCAACAGCTATTTTTCTCAGGGGGAGGATTTTATTGTGTTAGCTTCAGAAAACGGAGATTGGTCAAAAACATATGGTGCAGTATATTCAGGTACAATTAAGCCTTTTAATAATAACATAATATCAGTAAGATTCCAGGGTCAGGTGCTTAAAACCCATCTATCAAGCTCACTTGCAGGAGAGTACTCCCATATATATGCTCCTCTATGGTATCAAGTTAATTTTCAATATAAAAACTGGAGTGCATACTATTTTGGAAATATTATTGGAAGATCTCTTAACGGTCCATATCTAAGGACAACTGAAAATCAGTCAAACATAAATGTGGCTTACACAAAGGGTGATTTAATGCTTTATGCCAGCTGTTACTGGTTTCTTACAAAATCCAAATACAAAACAACAACTATTCCGGAAAGCCTTGTTAAGTACAGCAGTTTTAACTGGATTGACGATAACAAATCAATGATTGTTGTAGGAGTAAGATACAACCTTTTCAAAGGCAAGAAGTACAACGAAAAGGCAAGTAAGCTTCAGAATTCAGACAGAGATGCCGGAATGTTTTAGGCTTGGCTGTGACAAACCAATACCACAAAATGAAAAAGAGCTATCGTTTCCGGTAGCTCTTTTTCATTAATTACAAGTGACTTGCAGTTAATAGCCGCAAGACTATTTTCTGCCGTACTGAGCAAGTGCTCCAAGCTCCTCTTCGATACGTAGAAGTTGGTTGTACTTGGCCATTCTATCTGAACGGCTTAGTGAGCCGGTCTTGATTTGACCTGAGTTTGTAGCAACTGCTATGTCTGCTATGGTTGAGTCCTCGGTCTCGCCTGAACGGTGAGAGGTAACTGAGGTGTATTTGTTGCGGTGAGCAAGTTCAATTGCGTTAAGGGTCTCGGTAAGGGTACCGATTTGGTTAACCTTGATAAGGATTGAGTTTGCGCAACCGGTCTCAATACCTTTGCGAAGGAAATCGACATTTGTTACAAATAGGTCATCTCCAACAAGCTGAATTTTTGAACCAAGTACATCTGTAAGCATCTTCCATCCATTCCAGTCTTGCTCATCCATACCATCCTCAATAGAATCGATTGGGTACTTCTCAGCTAGAGACTTAAGGAATTCAACCTGTGCAGCAGCATCTCTCTTTGCACCGTTAGGGCCTTCAAATTTGCTGTAATCATAGATGCCATCTTTGTAGAATTCACTTGCTGCACAGTCAAGGGCAATTGTGATATCTTTTCCGGGTACATAACCTGCCTTGGTAATAGCTGCAAGTATTGATTCAAGGGCATCTTCAGTACCGTTAAGTACCGGGGCAAATCCTCCCTCGTCCCCAACAGCTGTGCTAAGACCTCTGTCGTGGAAAATTTTCTTAAGGTTGTGGAATACCTCTGCACCCATTCTAAGACCCTCTCTAAAGCTGGTAGCTCCAATAGGACGAATCATAAATTCCTGGAATGCGATAGGGGCATCTGAGTGAGAACCTCCATTGATGATATTCATCATTGGAACTGGTAGAGTAACTGCGTTAGTACCGCCGATATAGCGGTAGAGTGGAATCTGCAGATAGTCTGCAGCGGCTCTTGCAACAGCAAGGGATACTCCAAGGATTGCGTTTGCTCCAAGTTTTGATTTGGTAGGGGTGCCATCAAGATCAATAAGGAACTTATCTATCTCTGCCTGATTAAGGGCACTCATACCCAAAACTGCAGGCGCAATAATGTCGTTAACGTTTTCAACTGCTTTAAGAACACCCTTTCCAAGGTAACGGTTTTTGTCGCCGTCTCTTAGTTCCAGAGCCTCATTAATACCTGTAGATGCTCCAGATGGAACAGCTGCTCTGCCGAATGCTCCGGAGAGAAGTTGTACATCTACTTCAATGGTGGGGTTACCGCGTGAGTCTAGAATTTCGCGCGCAAATACATTGCTAATTTCCATATTCTTCTAATTAATTTAAAAAGTGTATCACAAAAATCTTTGCAAAAATAATCATTATAGTGGAATATCTAATCTCTCAAAAGATATTCAACAGTTGAGACAACCCTTACAACCTTAATATGCGGAGAGTTTGCATCTCTATCGCTTATTGAGAATTGTCCCTGGCTGGCACTCTTTATCTTGCCAAGCCTGCTATCTGAGTCCTTAGCAAATTTTTCAGCTGCAGCCCTGGCATTCCTGGTTGCCTCCTCAATCATTGCCGGTTTAATATCGTTTAGTTTAGTATAAAAATATTGAGTTACATATTGATAGTCTCCTGTGCTCAAAGCTACACCCTTTTGAAGAAGGTCGGACTGAGAGGAGATTAAACCCTTTACAAGCTCTACCTTTTCTGAAGTTACGGTAAGGACACTGGTAATATTATATCTGTATGATGATGGTTGGCTTTGATACCTCTCCGCACTCATATCAATAATCTGAGGAGCAGAGACAGATATCTCAGTCTCATCCAGACCGCTTGCAACAAGGTACTCTTTGATAATTTTATTCTTAGTATTTAGTGAGCTATACAAAGATGCAAGGTCGTTACCTATCTCTTTGAAAGATAGGGGCCAAATAACCCTGTTTGCGGTAACCTCTTGTTCGGCTAAACCCTTAACAGAGACCACTCTATCATAAGATTTAAAATACTTAACTGAGCTGAACAATGCATACGACAGCATAGCAGCTCCAATAATGATTGTAGCCAGTGTTAAGATATGGCCGTTTTTACCTGTGCTCTCCATAATTTTCTATACATTTGTACTCTTTACAACAAATTTCACGCCATGAAGAAGTATAACCCCAAATTTCTATTTTTCACACTAATTTGTTTTATTTTAGCAACTTCTGCAGTCGATGCTCAGGAGAATTTGAGAATTGTCAGAGGTAAAATTGACACTTTAAAGGCTATGCCTGGTGCCATTCACTATATAACAGGAGTTGTCCCAATCGGCACAACTGTTTATGTTAACGGAACTCCGGTAAAAGTATTCAAAACAGGCTCTTTTGGAGCTGAAATGAGACTTAATGAGGGAGAGAACCCAGTTGAGATTAAAGCAGAGCGAGATGGCTCTTCTACAGTTGAAAAATTCTCCGTTTACCTTGTTAAACCGATGCCAACAGATGTTCAGCCTACTGTTTCTGACTATCCTGGAGTGGTGGTTTCAACAAAGGAGAGGGCCTATTTAAATTACGGAGCAGGAGAGGATAGACTCGGCGGAGCCAAAATTAATTTTCTCTCTTCCGGCATAAAGCTGGAGCTCATTGATTCTTTAAGGGCTCTATACAAAGTAAGGCTATCGGATGGTAGATACGCCTTTATCCCTAAGTCACTGGTTCAGCGAGAACCTGCAGGAACAAGACCTGCCTATTCACTAACCAGCTCTTGGAGCGTAACAAAAAGCAACAATATGGATGTTGTAAGGGTTGCTCTAGGAGAGAGACTTCCTTACATTATTTACCAGGAGATGGAACCCAGAAGAGTTGTTGTGGAGATACACGGAGCAGCAAATAATTCAAACTGGATTACTCAGTATTTAGATCTTGAGGCAATTGATTATGTAGACTTTAACCAGGTGTCACACGATATCTTTAGAGTATATATCTATCTTAAAGATAAATACAGCTGGGGTTACAAGGCAGAATATGCAGGGAACTCTTTGGTTATTTCTATTAAACATACTCCTCAGCCAGCCTATAAAGGTTCACTAGCTGGGCTTAAAATTGGATTGGATGCTGGACACGGTGGTAGAGCCTCCGGAGCAGTCAGCACTTCAGGGATAAAGGAGAAGGATCTCAATTTGGCAATGGTATATATGCTCAAAAGAGAGCTTGAGAAACGAGGTGCATCTGTAGTATTAAGCAGAAGCGACGATTCTGACCTTACAATGTATGAAAGGGTAGATATTTTTGATGCCGCAGGTGTTGATATGATGGTATCTGTCCATTGTAATGCAGGAGGAAATCCACTGAGACCGGGAGGCACAAGTACATACTACAAACATATTGAGTACAGAGAGTTGGCCAAGAGTGTTCTTGAAAGTCTCCTTGAGCTGGAGGTGAAGAATTTTGGACTCGTAGGTAATTTCAATTTTTCACTTAATGCACCTACATTTTATCCGAACCTTCTTGTAGAAACTCTGTTTATGAGTAGTCTTGAAGATGAAGAGCTTCTTGCAGATCCAATTTTTCAGAGTATGATTATGAAGAGAGTTGTGACTGGTCTTGAAGATTATATGAAAAAAGTTAAATCCTCTTTAAAGAAGAGGTAAAAATCTTATTTATCTATGGGTTTTAAACTGGTTTCACCATACAGCCCCACAGGTGATCAACCTCAGGCTATAGATGAGCTAACAGGGCATCTGAATGATGGTGTCAACTCGGTGACCCTTCTTGGAGTTACCGGGTCTGGTAAGACTTTTACTATGGCTAATGTGATTGAGAGACTTCAGCGCCCTGCTCTCATTTTAAGCCACAATAAAACTCTTGCGGCTCAATTGTACGGAGAGTTTAAAGCCTTTTTCCCGGAGAATGCTGTTGAGTACTTTGTCTCATATTATGACTATTACCAGCCGGAGGCATATCTACCCACAACAGACACCTATATCGAGAAGGACCTTAGTATAAATGATGAAATTGAGAAACTTCGTCTTGCAGCAACAAGTGCACTACTCTCAGGAAGAAAGGATATAATTGTTGTCTCAAGCGTTTCCTGTCTATATGGAATTGGTAACCCTGAGGACTTTCACTCAAACACTATAATCCTTAGGAGAGGTTCTAAGATTGCCAGAAACAAACTTCTTTACTCACTAGTTGATAGCCTTTACTCCAGGAACGAAAATGAGTTTAAAAGAGGAGTCTTTAGAGTAAAGGGAGATAGTGTTGATATTTATCCCGCCTACACTGATACTGCCCTGAGAGTTATCTTTTTTGGAGACGAAATTGAGTCACTGGAACTTTTTGACCCCCTAACTGGTGTTCATATTCAAGATCTTGACGAAATTTCTGTATACCCTGCAAATATTTTCGTAACCACAAAAGATAGGCAGAAGGCGGCAATACACAATATTCAGGATGATCTCTTTAACCATACTGAGTACCTGCACGAAATTGGAAAACATCTTGAGGCAAAGAGACTTAAACAGAGAGTTGAATATGACCTTGAGATGATAAAAGAGATAGGTTACTGTTCCGGTATTGAAAACTACTCAAGGTACTTTGACGGAAGGGCCCCTGGAACCAGGCCATTCTGTCTTCTTGACTATTTTCCCAAAGACTTTATTACAATCATTGATGAGAGTCACGTAACGATTCCTCAAGTTAGAGCTATGTATGGTGGAGACAAAGCAAGAAAGGAGACACTAATAGATTTTGGCTTCCGTCTTCCCGCCGCCGCAGACAACAGGCCTCTTAAATTTGATGAGTTTGAAACCTTAATTGGGCAGAGGGTATTTGTGAGCGCAACGCCCGCAGATTACGAGCTTGTAGCCTCAGAGGGGCTTGTTGTTGAGCAAGTAGTAAGGCCGACAGGTCTTCTCGATCCCCCAATAGAGGTTAGGCCTACCAAAAACCAGATTGACGACCTTTTGGAGGAGATACGCAAAAGAGTAGTCAAAGATGAGAGGATATTAGTTACTACTCTAACAAAAAAAATGGCCGAGGAGCTGGATAAGTTTCTAGAGAAAATTGATATCAGAAGCAGATATATTCACTCAGATGTTGACACCCTTGAGAGGGTAGAGATATTAGAAGATTTCCAAACTGGACGTTTTGATGTTCTTATTGGGGTGAACCTCTTAAGAGAGGGTCTTGACCTTCCTCAGGTATCTCTAGTAGCTATACTGGATGCTGACAAGGAGGGGTTCCTTAGGTCTGAAAGATCCCTTACTCAAACAGCAGGTAGAGCAGCAAGAAATATTGACGGCAGGGTGATTATGTATGCAGACAAGATTACCGGGTCAATGAAGCGAACCATTGATGAAACAGAGAGAAGACGAGTTAAGCAGAAGGAGTACAACAGAGTTAACAATATTGAGCCTAAACAGATAGCAAGGCAGGTTAGAAGCGTCTTGGGAAAGAGCCGAGACTATTTGCTTGATGATATTCCTGAAAATCCAATGCTTGCAGATCCCGTTATGGCATACCTTAAGCCGGAGATGCTTAGTGAGGCAATTGAAGAGGCAAAAAGAGAGATGGAGAGAGCTGCAGCAGATCTCGATTTCCTCAAAGCAGCTAAATTTAGAGATCAGATGGTTGCACTAAGAAATATTTTAGAAAAAAGGGGTAAATGATTTCAGAGAAACTGGAGAAAATATTCAGGAACGCTTCAGAAAAGGAGAGAAGATTACTCGCCGAGGCATCTTCCGTTGCCTCAGTTGCCCTTGAGGGGGTTAAAAGAGATGATGGTAATCCCTTTATGAATCACGTAATCTCTGTAGCAGAGATAGTAGCCGGAGAAATCGGACTACCTGTTCCTGCTGTTTGTGCTGTCTTTTTGCACGAGGCATTTCGAGTTGAACGGGAGGGTTTAAAGGCTTTGAAGGCTCAATTTGGAGCTGAGATTATAAATATGGTAGAGAGCCTAAACCGTATCTCTGAAATTAAGCCAAAGGAGACCGGACTTCAAGCTGAAAATTTCAGAAAACTGATTGTTTCCTACTCAAAAGATCCAAGAGTCACCCTTGTTAAATTGGCAGACCGTCTTGAGGTGATGAGGAGCCTGGATAATTTTCCAAAAACCAAACAGGTAAAGAAATCTACTGAGACACAGTTCTTGTATGCACCTTTGGCTCATCAGCTGGGATTGTACAATATGAAGAGCGAGATGGAGGATATTGCCTTCAGGTTTACAGATCCTGAGAGCTACAGATTGGTGGCAAATAAACTTAAGGCCGGGGAGCAAGAGCGTAAAAGATTAACAGATCTCTTTGTAAAGCCTGTTGAGATGGCTTTGAGGAAGGCTCATATAAGATACAGATTGAAGAGCAGAACTAAAACTGCCTACTCTATCTGGAAAAAGATGCAGAAGCAGCAAATTTCTTTTGAACAGGTGGCAGACCTGTTTGCAATTAGAATCATTATTGACTCTCCTCAAGAGAGCGAAAAGGAGTTATGCTGGAAAGTTTACTCAATAGTTACAGAATTTTATACTCCGGATACAAAAAGGCTAAGAGATTGGATTACTGTTCCAAAGGAGAATGGGTATGAGTCTCTTCACACAACAGTGAATGGGCCTCAAGGGAGTATTATAGAGGTTCAGATTAGGAGCGAGAGGATGGATGAGATTGCAGAAAGCGGTCACGCCTCTCACTGGTCCTATAAAGGAATAAAGAGCGCAGGCACTCTGGATACCTGGCTGGAGGGGGTTAAGCAACTTCTGGAATCCCCGGAGAAAAGCAATCCGGATATGATTGATATCTCTGAGATGGATGAGATATTTGTATTCACTCCTGCAGGGGATTTGAGAAAATTATCCAAAGAGGCGAGTGTATTGGATTTTGCATTTGATATACACACTAACCTAGGATTAAAATGTTCTGGTGCAAAGGTAAATGGGAAACTCTATTCAATCAGGGAGAAATTAAAGACAGGAGATGTGGTAGAGATTATCTCAAATAAAAATCAGAAGCCTTCACTGGATTGGTTAAATTTTGTTGTATCATCAAAAGCAAGATCAAGAATAAAGCTTAAAATTAAAGAGGAGGAGAATAGGGCGGCTGCTACCGGCAGGGAGCTTTTTGAGAGAAGGATGAATAACTGGAAGCTATCATTTGATGATGATCTTATTTCCTATCTGGTAAAGCATTATAAACTAAAAAGTATCTCAGAGTTTTTTGCTTCACTTGGAAATTCATCTGTAGATATTGCAGAGATTAAGAGCCTCATTCAAAACAGAATTGGCGAGGAGAGTTCCAAAGAGGGGTTAGAGGGTGCAGATCTAAAGAGTGCACAAACAAAATCGGCATCTGCCTCATCTTCGTCATCGGTTGACTATCTTGTAATTGACGAGAGGCTCAATAATATTGACTTTAAACTTGCAAAATGTTGCAACCCTATCAAGGGGGACGATATATTTGGTTTTGTTACAATAAGAGAGGGTATTAAAATTCATAGAATAACCTGCCCCAACGCCTCTCGATTGATAGAGAATTATCCATACAGGGTTCAGAAGGCAAGATGGAGGGAGAGCGCAACCTCAACCAGTTTCCAGGCCTCAATAAGAATAAGCGCTTATGAAGAGGGTGGGCTTGGCCGGCAGATAATGGATCTGGTAGCCGGTTTCAATATTCCAATGAGACACTTCTCCATCTCTGGGAGTAAAGGGATGGTTGAGGCAAAATTACTCATACTTATACCTAACAACCAGATGTTAGATAAAATTATTTTCAACCTCAGAAAGCTAAAAGGGGTAAAAACAGTTAGTAGAATTTCAAATGTCTGATAAAAATATACATATTAAAGGTGCAAGGGTAAATAACCTAAAGAATATTGATATAACTATTCCAAGAGATAAGCTTATAGTGATATCGGGTATATCAGGTTCAGGTAAATCCAGTCTTGCATTTGATACAATTTTTGCCGAGGGGCAGAGGCGTTTTGTTGAGAGCCTCTCATCTTTTGCGAGGCAGTTTCTTGGCCGAATGAGCAAACCAGATGTAGATGAGATAACAGGTATACCGCCGGCAATTGCAATTGAACAGAAGGTAAGCACAAGAAACCCAAGGTCTACTGTTGGAACAACAACAGAGATTTACGATTATTTACGCCTTCTTTTTGCCAGAATTGGAAAAACATTTTCTCCGGTAAGCGGCGAGGAGGTGAGGAGGCACTCCGTAAAGGAGGTGACAGACTATATATTATCTCTTGAAGATGGCTCTCCTGTATATATTCTTGTCCCTTTAGGCTTGGATAAAGGCGGAGATGGGATTGAGAAATTGCTAGCAATTAAGGAACAGGGATTTACAAGATTGTATCTGGATGGAGAGTTGGTAAGAATTGATGATCTACTCTCTGAAAAGGCCACATCAGCAGCATATTTGTTACTTGTGGACCGTCTTGTTAAGAGCAATGACGATGAATTGCTCTCACGTCTGCAAGACTCTCTTAACACTGCATTTACTGTGAGTGCTTCGTATGGTCACGAACGTGGAACTATCCATATATCATCTGCTAAAAAGGGTGAAACAGCCAAACTCTTTTCAACCCTTTTTGAGGCAGACGGAATAATCTTTGAGGAACCTACCGAGCTCCTGTTCAGTTTTAATAACCCTTTGGGAGCCTGCCCGGAGTGTTCAGGATATGGTAAGGTTCTGGGAATTGATGAGGCTCTTGTGGTGCCTGATGCCTCCCTCTCAATTTATCAGGAGGCAATAGCTTGCTGGAGGGGAGATACAATGAGCTGGTTTAAAGATGAGCTAATTAATAGTGCAGAAAAGTTCGGCTTTCCAATACATAAACCATACTATCAACTAACAAAAGAGCAAAAACTTTTGCTCTGGACAGGCAACGAGCATTTCACAGGTCTTAATGAATTCTTCAAAATACTAGATCAGAACAAATTCAAAATCCAGTACAGGATAATGAAGAGCCGTTATACCGGCAAGAGTGTATGCCCATCCTGCGGAGGTTCAAGGTTGAGAAAGGAGGCTCTCTATGTCAAGATTGGAGGGAAAAATATTAGCGATCTTCTTGAGATTTCAATAGGTGAGTTAAAGCAATTTTTTGATAATCTTAAACTGGATGAATATGATTCCAATATTGCTGGTAGGGCACTTAAAGAGTTAAACGACAGGCTAACTTATATTGGTTCTGTAGGACTCTCATATCTCTCTTTGAATAGGCCGTCAAATACACTATCAGGAGGTGAGAGCCAGAGAATTAATCTGGTAAGCTCTCTTGGCAGTAATCTGGTGGGCTCTCTATATGTTCTTGATGAACCCAGTATTGGTCTTCATCCAAGGGATACATCAAGGCTTATATCTGTTGTTGAGAAGCTCAGAAACCTTGGGAATACCGTTCTTATTGTTGAGCACGATGAGGAGATAATTGAAGCTGCTGACGAATTGATCGATATTGGCCCTCTTGCCGGCAGAGATGGGGGAGAGCTTGTTTATCAGGGAAAAGCTACCGGAGAGATCCCTGAAGCGAGTATTGAAAAGAGTTTGACTTTAAAATATCTATACGGAAGAGAATCAATCGCAGTTCCGGATAAAAGGAGGCGTTGGAGCTCCTTTGTTGAAGTTGCAGGAGCCTATGAACACAACCTAAAAGGTATTGATGTAAAATTTCCCCTAAGGGTTTTTACAGCTGTTACTGGTGTTAGCGGTTCTGGAAAATCAACTTTGGTAAGGGATATTCTCTACCCGGCTCTATACAGGAGAATTAATCAGCTTGGAGAGAAACCGGGAGCACATAAAGAGTTAAGAGGAGACCTTGAAAAGATAATTTCTGTAGAGTATGTTGATCAGAATCCAATAGGTAAATCTACGAGGTCAAATCCTGCTACCTATCTTAAAATATATGATGAGATAAGAAAACTTTTTTCTGAACAGCCTTACGCAAAAGCTAATGGTTTTGGTCACTCTCACTTCTCTTTCAATATTGATGGAGGAAGATGCCCTGAGTGCCAGGGAGAGGGCGTTATTAAAATTGAGATGCAATTTATGGCAGATGTACAGATGTTGTGTGACTCCTGCCAGGGTAAAAGGTTCAAAGATGATGTTTTAGAGGTGCGATATAAAGGACG
>Ga0265295_1006777_pt1 | contig 13635 bp, 11 predicted proteins | sample Munlansysbiofilm_FD_192503 | JGI IMG/M metagenome (GOLD analysis project Ga0265295, IMG submission 192503) | Leachate microbial communities from a municipal landfill in Southern Ontario, Canada - Methane capture system biofilm | ecosystem: Engineered > Solid waste > Landfill > Unclassified ... | reverse complement strand
CATCCTGATCCTTCACCTGGAAGTCGGGGGCTTTATCGCCTTTGTTTAAAAATGCCATAATAAATGTGTATTAAAAATTTAGCAACAAAATTAATGAAATCATCCGCTTAACGGGTGGTTTAAGATTTATTAAGAGCTGCTTTTTTTTGCTGATAAAATTTGCAGATATTGGCGATGGCGCATTGGTCGCATTTGGGCTTGCGTGCCTGGCAGATGTAGCGGCCGTGCAGGATAAGCCAATGATGTGCCCGCGAAATATACTCTTGCGGAATGTGCTGTACGAGTTGCTTCTCTGTGTCGAGCGGTGTTTTGCTTCGGGTGGTCAGTCCAATGCGTGCGGCAACTCTAAAAACATGTGTATCCACAGCCATGGCAGGTTGATCGAAAGCCACGGAGGCAATTACGTTGGCCGTTTTGCGTCCTACCCCCGGCAGCTTTTGCAGTTGGTTCACCTCTGCCGGCACGATTCCGTCAAAATCTTTCAGAAGCATGGTGGCCATGCCTATCAGGTGTTTGGCTTTATTGTTAGGGTAGGTGCAGCTTTTGATGAATTCGTAAACCTGATCGGCCGTGGTGTCGGCAAGTGCAGCAGCGTCCGGGAAACGATCGAAGAGGGCCGGCGTAATCATGTTGACGCGCTTATCGGTGCACTGCGCCGAAAGTATTACCGCTACCAGCAGTTGGTAAGGTGTGTAATATCTCAGCTCGGTTTCAGGCTTTGGCTCGTGGTGCGAAAAATATTCGATAAACTGCCGGTATCTCTCTTTTTTTGTCAATGCAATCGGTTTTTTTACAAAAATAGAAAAGCCACCTGCAATGGGTGGCTTTTGTCGAAAATTCTTTTCTCTGTGTAAGAGTTTTGTTAATTCAGCATCATGCTGAAGTTTCCTGTCCTTTGTGTTTTTATCACCGACAAGGCTCTGGAATAATTCAAGATGTTGTTGATGGCTCTTTGACTAGGCTCGACTTTCAGCTTGGCGACATATCTTTTGACACGCAGGACTGTGTTGAATTTTTTGGAAAGGTTCTCATCAGTCTCAATCATGTTTCGATACCTGTTGCCTTCGGAAAATTCCGGGTCACTATAAGCAAAGAACATCAAATCATTAAGAGTAAAAGGATTCTGCATAGGCTATTTTGTTGATGATTGAATCAGTGAACAAAATAGCAAACGAACCGCCCGCGCGCTTTATTACATGCCCGGGGAATTACTTGGTCAGGATCACATTTTTTTCTTTGATAAGCTTGCGCAGATTGATCAGCGCATAGCGCATACGCCCCAAAGCAGTGTTGATGCTCACATCGGTTTGCTCGGCAATATCTTTAAAACTCATCTCTGAATAGTGGCGCATAAAGAGCACTTCCTTTTGTTCGGCAGGAAGGTATTCGATAAGTTTACGCACATCTTCGTGTATTTGTTCGGTGATCATGCGGTCTTCTACACTGGGATCGGTAAAGCGAATGGTGTCGAAAATATCGAAATCATCTTTATCGTTTTCAACGGTAGGCAAGCGCTTCGACTTACGGAAATGGTCGATGATGAGGTTGTGAGCAATACGCATCACCCACTGGATGAATTTCCCCTCCTCTTTGTAAGCGCCCGATTTTACGGTGTTGATAACTTTGATAAACGTGTCCTGAAAAATATCATCAGCCAGTTGTTTATCTTTTACCACCATAAGAATGTAAGCAAACACCCTGTTTTGATGGCGTTGGATTAGCTTTTCAAGGCTGTACTGATTACCTTCCAAAAATTGACAAATTAAGTCCTTATCACTTGGAAATTGAGCTTTCATACGGATCTCCTTTTTATGTTTGTTTCACAAGCGTAAATTTTTTTCGATAATCTGTCTCCTATTTTTTATTATTAATTTATTTAATACTCAATCTTTACTCTTGAAAAGTTGGTGCAAATATAGACAAAAATTAACACCACCAAATTTTCTTTTACTTTTGTTGCCTTACAAATCGGCAATTTTTGAAGGTGAAACTTTCAACAATTATGCCACGAACCGATAAAAACAGATTCCATGTCAATTGATACTATCGAAACCTTAGACGCGCATAAATTTATTCTCATCAAAGGTGCCCGTGTGCACAATCTCAAGAATATCGACGTAGCTATTGCGCGCAATCAATTGATTGTAATTACCGGCTTGTCGGGCTCCGGGAAGTCATCTTTGGCTTTCGATACCTTGTATGCCGACGGCCAGCGCCGTTATGTGGAGAGCCTGAGCGCGTACGCCCGCCAGTTTTTGGGACGCATGCACAAGCCCGAAGTCGATTACATCAAAGGCATCTCGCCCGCTATTGCCATCCAACAAAAGGTGAATGTGCGCAACCCGCGCTCTACTGTGGGCACTTCTACCGAGATTTACGAGTATCTTAAACTTCTTTTTGCACGCATCGGACATACTATTTCCCCGGTGTCGGGGCAGGAGGTGGTGCGTCATTCGGTAACGGATGTAGTAAATTTTGTAGTGGCTCTGCCCGCCGATACCCGTGTGCTCATCACCAGTTGCATCACCAGTGCCGGCACCCGTAAATTGTCCGCACAACTTACCGTGCTTTTGCAGCAGGGCTTTACACGATTGCTTGTTGGTGAAGAGATTATCCGCATCGAAGACATTATCAAAAACCCAGAGCTGGCAGGTAATGCTGCTGAAGTAGAAGTGGTGATAGACCGTTTGGTGGTGACCGAAGATAACGACCTGCGCTCGCGCGTAGCCGATTCGGTTCAGATTGCTTTTTACGAAGGCAAAGGGCGTTGTTTCGTAAAGGTGTACGATGGTGATGATCTTCTGTCGCATGAGTTTTCCAATAAATTTGAGATCGACGGCATCACTTTCGAGGAGCCGTCGGAGAATCTTTTTTCCTTTAACAATCCTTTTGGGGCTTGTAAACGCTGCGAAGGTTTCGGCAACGTCATTGGCATCGACGAAGATTTGGTGATTCCCAACAAAAGCCTTTCGGTGTATGAGGGGGCGGTGGCTCCCTGGAAAGGCGAGAAGATGGGGCAGTGGCGCGAATGGTTCGTAATGGCGGCGCCTAAGTTCAACTTTCCGGTGCACAAGCCCTACAGCCAGCTCACGCAGGAGCAGCGCAACCTGCTGTGGACAGGCAACAAGCATTTTGAAGGAATTGATGAGTTTTTCAGGCAGGTAGAAGAGCAGACCTATAAAATTCAGTACCGGGTGATGCTTTCGCGCTATCGCGGCAAAACCATCTGCCCGGAATGCCGCGGCACACGTTTGCGCAAAGACGCCCAATACGTCAGGGTGGATGGCCATTCCATCAGCGACCTGGTGCTGATGCCTTTGGATAAACTTTTGAATTTTTTTGAAAACATTCATATTTCCGACTATGAAATAGAAGTGGCACGGCGCCTTTTGATGGAGATCAAGGACCGGCTTGGATTCCTGTGCGATGTGGGCCTGAGCTATCTCACGCTCAACCGTTTGTCGTCGTCGCTTTCGGGAGGTGAATCGCAGCGCATCAATCTGGCTACGTCGCTTGGCAGCAGTCTGGTGGGATCGATGTACATCCTCGACGAGCCAAGCATCGGCCTGCATCCGCGCGATACGCAGCGCCTGATAAGGGTGCTTCAGCGTTTGAAAAAGCTTGGCAATACCGTGATTGTGGTAGAACACGATGAGGACATCATGCGGCAGGCCGATCAGATCGTCGATATCGGGCCGCTGGCAGGTGTTCATGGGGGAGAAGTAGTGTTTTCGGGAACGCTCGCCGAGCTGTTGCAAAATGATAAGAGCCTTACGGCAAAATATCTGAATGGTAAGCTGAGTGTTCCTGTGCCATCTGTTCGACGCAAGTCCAACGATTTTATTGAAGCCACCGGGTGCCGCGAAAACAATCTCAAAAACATTTCTGTAAAGATACCTTTGAATATTTTTACGGTGATAACGGGTGTTAGCGGCTCGGGAAAGTCGTCGCTGGTGCGGCAGATTTTATATCCTGCCATCAAAAGGCATCTTGGAGGATATTCCGAAAAAAGCGGGAAATATGATGTGCTTCAGGGCGACCTCAAGCGCATACAGGCGGTAGAGTTCGTCGACCAGAATCCCATCGGTCGGTCTTCGCGATCCAACCCTGCCACTTACGTAAAAGCTTACGACGAGATCAGGGCGCTTTACGCAAATCAGCAGTTGGCCAGGGTGCGCGGCTACAAGCCGGGCTTCTTTTCGTTTAATATCGAAGGCGGGCGTTGCGAAGAGTGTGAAGGCGAAGGCGTGGTAAAAATAGAGATGCAATTTATGGCCGACATCTTCCTCACCTGCGAAGCCTGTGGCGGCAAGCGCTTTAAAGATGAGGTTTTGGATGTTAAATTTAAAGACAAAAATATCGCCGACATCCTCGACATGACCATCAACCAGGCAGTCGATTTTTTCGGCGCCGACAGCCCAAAAGCTTCGGCTACCGAAAAACGAATCATGACCCGCATGCAGCCATTACAAGATGTGGGGTTGGGATATTTGAAACTGGGGCAATCCTCGAGTACGCTTTCCGGCGGCGAGGCGCAGCGCATCAAGCTGGCTTCGTTTCTTACCAAAGGAGCCAACGAAAGCCTGACACTTTTCTTTTTTGATGAACCTACCACAGGACTGCATTTTCACGACATCAGCAAGCTGCTCGAAGCATTCAACGCTTTGATAGCAAATGGCCACACCATTGTGGTGATAGAGCACAATCCCGAAATCATCAAATCGGCCGATCACATCATCGACCTGGGGCCCGAGGGCGGCGAGCAGGGCGGATACGTCGTTTTTGAGGGAACGCCCGAAGAACTTGTCAAAGCCGAAAATTCCTACACAGGCCGGTTTTTAAGCAACAGGATAAAATCTTAAAAATTTTGGTGGCTGCCTTTTTTTCCGGACAATATGTAGGAGGGGCATTGTATAGGTGGCGGAAAAAGAGCCGCTGAAGCGATTGTCGCGGCAGAGCTTTAGCATTTCTTAACAGCTCGCCGCCAGCGATTGTTGCTACTTTTGCGGTTTTATTAACAAAAAAATTATAAACGATGCTTTTCGATCTCGACCTCATCCAAACTGTTTACGAGCAATTTCCTGTGCGAATCCAAAAGACGCGTCAGCTTCTGAAGCGCCCCCTGACGCTTACCGAAAAAATCCTGTATGCCCATCTTTGGGGCGAGGTAGAAAAAGAGTATCAGCGTGGCGCTGATTACGTGGATTTTGCCCCCGACCGTGTAGCCATGCAGGACGCTACCGCGCAGATGGCGCTGCTTCAGTTTATGCAGGCCGGCCGCGACAAAGTAGCGGTTCCCAGTACCGTCCATTGCGATCATCTGATACAGGCTAAGGTGGGAGCCAAACAAGATTTGCAAGTTGCTAAAGATAACAACCGGGAAGTTTTCGATTTCCTTTCGTCGATATCTAATAAATATGGTATAGGATTTTGGAAGCCTGGCGCCGGCATCATCCATCAGGTAGTGCTCGAGAATTATGCGTTTCCCGGCGGAATGATGATCGGAACGGATTCGCATACCGTAAATGCCGGCGGACTGGGTATGGTGGCCATTGGCGTGGGCGGCGCCGACGCTGTGGATGTGATGGCCGGCATGCCCTGGGAGCTAAAGATGCCGCGCATCATCGGCGTGAAACTTACGGGCAGGCTCAGCGGATGGACATCCTCCAAAGACGTCATCCTTAAAGTGTCAGGTATCCTTACGGTAAAAGGCGGAACAGGCGCCATCGTCGAATATTTTGGCCCCGGCGCCGAGCATCTGAGCTGCACCGGCAAAGGAACTATTTGTAATATGGGCGCCGAGATTGGCGCCACTACTTCTTTATTCGGCTACGACCGTCGTATGGCTGATTATCTGCGTGCCACCGGACGTGCGCAGGTAGCTGACGCTGCCGATAAAGTTGCCGGCCATCTTACCGGTGACGAGGAGGTTTATAATAATCCGGAAAAATATTTCGATCAGGTTATCGAAATCGATCTTTCAACGTTGGAGCCACACATCAACGGTCCATTCACTCCAGATCTCGCTACGCCGGTGTCGGAGTTTGCACAGGCCGCACGCGACAACAACTGGCCACTGACGCTGGAGGTGGGCTTGATAGGCTCCTGCACCAACTCCTCCTACGAAGACATCACACGTGCAGCTTCGGTGGCACAGCAGGCGCTCGACAACGATCTGGAAGTGAAATCAGAATACACCGTTACGCCCGGCTCCGAGCAGGTGCGTTACACGGTAGAGCGCGATGGTTACCTCGACATTTTTGAGAAAATCGGCGGCGTGGTGCTGGCCAATGCCTGTGGCCCCTGCATCGGGCAGTGGGCGCGCCACAATGCCGACAAAAAGGAGAAAAACTCCATCATGACTTCCTTCAACCGCAATTTTGCCAAGCGCAACGACGGCAACCCCAACACGCATGGTTTTGTGGCCTCGCCCGAAATCGTAACGGCTTTTGCCATTGCCGGTACCCTTGAGTTTAATCCGCTCACCGACAGCCTTATTAATAAAAAAGGAGAAAAGATAAAGCTGGAAGAACCACAGGGCATCGAATTGCCGATAAAAGGTTTTGCTGTGGAGGACAATGGCTACCAGGAGCCTGCCCGCGATGGCAGCAACATCAGCATAGAGGTGCGTCCCGATTCCGACCGGTTGCAGTTGCTTACTCCCTTTGCACCCTGGGAAGGACGCGACATAAAAGGACTTCGATTATTAATAAAAGCCAAAGGCAAATGCACCACCGACCACATCTCGATGGCGGGACCCTGGCTGCGTTACCGCGGGCACCTGGATAATATTTCTAACAATCTGCTCATTGGCGCCGAAAACGCCTTTACAGGAAAAACCAATCTGATCAAAAACCAGCTTAGCGAGCAATACGATGCTGTGCCGGCGGTGGCAAGAGCCTACAAAGCCGCGGGCATCGGTACCATCGTGGTGGGCGACGAAAACTACGGCGAAGGCTCTTCGCGCGAGCACGCCGCCATGGAGCCACGCCATCTGGGTGTGCGGGCAGTGGTGGTGCGTAGCTTTGCACGCATCCACGAAACCAACCTGAAAAAGCAGGGAATGCTCGCACTTACTTTTGCCGACAAAGCCGATTACGGTAAAATCCTGGAAGACGACACTTTCGACATAGCAGGCCTCGAAACCTTTGAGCAGGGACGTCCGCTGCAGCTCATCGCTCACCATGCCGATGGCACCACCCACAAGATGGAGATGCTCCATACCTACAGCCCGATACAAATAGAATGGTTCAAAGCCGGCTCGGCGCTCAACCTCATCAGAAAACAGAATGTTTGACGAGAAGAGAGTAGATCCCATAGCCCAGGCATTTATGCCTGGGTTTGAAATGAAGGTTTGTCAACACCCCGCGGGGAGAAGCAAATGATAATTCCTTTCATCTCTTTTTTGTAGATTTTTTAACCCAAATTTTGGGTAAGGGTATCCACAACACAGCAATTTTTCATTTTTTAAAAAATGAAAATAACAAGCATATAGCCAGCGAGTTATGCTGCTGATTTGCTTGTTTTCTTTTTCTAAATATTCTGGCACGAATCTCTTATCTCACCTTTCCAGATTTAAGTTTTTGAAAATAAATTGTTAAACCTAAAAAAGTAATAAGCCATGAACAAACTGCAATTAAAAGGAAACTGGAACAAAGTGAAAGGAAATCTGAAACAGAAGTACGCAGAACTTACTGACGACGATCTGATGTATGCCGAAGGCAAAGAAGACGAATTGCTTGGTCGCCTGCAAAAGAAAACCGGAAAGACCAAGGAAGAGCTGACGGACGAAATTAACAAAATGAAATAGTTATGAGAAGTCTGTTGTATATCATCGCGGTTATTCTGATAATCGGCTGGCTGCTCGGATTCTTTGTCTACACAGCCGGCGGACTGATCCACATCCTCCTGGTATTAGCTGTTATCTCTATTCTGATTTCGCTCATCCGAGGATGACGTACTGTGAATGCTGAACGAATGCAAATTTATTTTATTAAAGAAAGAGAAATCGAATTTTAAATTTAAAAAAACTGTTTTATGAAAGCCCGATTTAAAATCATTTCGTTAGCCCTGTTGTCAGTGATTTTTATCGCCACTGCGTGCAACAATCCTCAGCAGCGCAACGATTCTAATTACAACTCAGAACAAATAAAACAAGAACACAGAGAGGCACTGGATAATTTGCGTGCAGACATCAATCGTCTTGAGGCCAATATTGAGGCTACCCTGCGCGACAAGCCCGACGATTTTAAGGAGCGCATGGAAGAATCGCTCGAACGCATTGAGGAACGTATCGAAGATTTTGAAGATCGCTTGAAAGAGCGCGGCGAGGCAATTGATGCCCAGACCCAACGCACCATCAACAATATGAAACGCGAAACCCAACAGCTCGAAGACCGCCTCGATAAATGGACCGAGAGCGATTGGGAAGAGTTTAAAGCCGACTTTAACGAAGGATGGCAAAACTTCAAAAAAGAAGTACAAGAGCTTTTCGATGGTGACGACGACAATATGTAAAGCAAAGTTTGAGTGATTGATTAGTTGATTGAGTGAATAGAAAATCCCGGCAGCTGCGATGCTCCGGGATTTGTTTTTTTTATTGATGAAAAGCAGCCAAATAGCTACCAATTTTTATCCAATCCCCAACTGCCTGAAAAAGGCAGCCACATAATCCGGGTTGATGACAATGGTGTAGGCGATCCCAAAAATAGCTCCCCAGAAGTGCGCGTTGTGCCCGATGTTGCTGCCGCCGCGTTTGCCCATATAGGCCGAATAGGCCAGGTAAAGAATTCCAAAAATCCAGGATGGAATGCCTATCGGGATCAAAAACAAAAAAATCCTGCCGTCGGGATAAAGAATGATGCTCGAAAAAACAACTGCCGAAACAGCTCCTGAAGCGCCCACTGCCGAGTAGTTGATGTCGTCGGAATGTTTGAAATAATCGTAAACCGACGAGAAGACAACGCCGCCAACGTAAAGCCCCAGAAACACCACAGTAGCCATCTGGCCAAAGTCGCGCAGGAAGAAAGTCATCACCACTCCGGCAAACGACCAGAACACCAGCATGTTGATGGCCAGATGCACCAGATCAGCGTGCAGTAAAGCATGCGACAAAAACCGGTACCATTGCCCATGATGCCTGATGTAATAGGCATTGAAACGCAGCTTGTCGAAAAGCTCTCCGTTTTTAAAAGCCATAAACGAAACTATGGCCGTAACGGCAATGAGCAGCAAAGTGATGGCGTCCATAGAATTATTGTTGTAAAGTTTCCTGCGTGAAGTCTATCTCCGAGCCAAACGTGCTGTGCGGAATAAGATATATCGCCAGCAGCACTACCGCAGCGGCGATCACCCAGCCACGACGCGTGGGATTGTTGCGCACCTGAAAGTATGCCGCCACCCACATAACCCAGGCTACCAGCGTTTTGTTGTCGGTGAGGTCCTGCCCAAAAGGCCATCCGGCCCAATAGACGTCAAAAGCATATTTCTGTACCAGCGGCCCAAAAATGAGTCCGCCGATGCTAAGCAGTATCACCGTCCACAATGCGTATTTAACCAGATTCTTTCCTTTGATGAGTGCTTCAAAACCCGTTCGCATCGAGAACATCATGGCCATAAAAATGATGATGATGTGCGGGATAAGTACCGAAAGCGGCACGTGGCCTTTGTAGCGGAGTATGAGTGGTTCCCCGGTAATACTGGTCAATTGATCATCGGTTCCCAGATAAATTTCGTACATCACTTTTCCTGCCGGTGGCTGTCCGGGCAGGCGCGCAATCAGCGAGTCGCCTTGGCGGCTCAGGGGCTGCCAGCTCCATTCGTCGTAGCTTTTGTAGCGCTTCAGGCGATACTTTCCGGTAATCGTCCGGTTGGGTACTTCTACCGTTATTTCGGCATCGGTGCTGCCTTCCCAGGTGCGGATGAGCTTATAGTTTATTTCTTCCGTGCCGATACTTACGGTTCCTCGGGCGGGGTAGGTGGGGCCGGTAGTTCGTTGATAAATGGCTGCTGAAGCCATGAGCAGGAAAGCGGCTATCCAGAGTAATAATGATTTTGTACGGTAGTGCATTAAGTGGATTTTATTAAAAAATGAATGATTAATCCTGGTTCAACAGCAAAGATGCCGGAGTTGTTGCAGGTGTGGAGGCTTTGATGATGTCGTAAACAAGCTGATGGAGCTTTGTGCGCAGATTGGATTTTGTAAGTCCATTGTTGCCGGCGTCAGGATACACTCTGTTGGACAGGAAGACGTACACGAGTTGGTTGTCGGGGTCGGCCCAGGCATAGGTGCCGGTAAATCCCGAATGGCCAAAACTATCGGCTGATGCAGCTTTGCAAGTGGGGCCAAGGCGATCGTAAACGGGCAACGGCTTGTCGAACCCGATGCCGCGCCGGTTGTCGTCGAGCGGAAACTGCTGCCGTGTAAATTCCTCCATTGTTTCAGGTTTCACATATTGATCGCCGCCATAAAACCCTTGCTGCAGATACATTTGCATCATCCTGGCCACATCGTTGGCATTGGCAAACAAGCCTGCATGTCCCGACACGCCGCCCAGCATAGCGGCACCCGGATCGTGCACGTATCCATGCACCAGTTGCTTGCGGAAAAGCGTGTCGTTTTCGGTGGGAACAATGCGCTGCACATCGAAACGCTGCCGTGGCAAATAGCCCATCGTCGTCATGCCCATCGGTTTGTAAAACGCATCTTGCATCCAAATATCCATCGGTGTTGCCGTGATTTTTTGAATGGCATCATACAAAAGAATAAACCCCAGGTCGCTGTATTTGTACTCTTTTTTCTTTAAAAGTTTCGAGGTGACAATTGTATCGAAAATGCTGTCGCGATAAGCATCCATAATGAAAAGCTTGTCGGCTACTTGTGTAGAAAAGTTTTTTTCCGTTTTGCTGCGGTATAGCGTTTTGTCGGGCTGGAAATCTTTTATGGTATTAATATAAAAAGGGATCCAGGCTTGCAGCCGTGCCTGATGCGTCATGATGTCGCGGGTGATGGTGCCCGACTTGTTGCTGCTTTGCAAATAGGGAAGATAAGCCGACAGGGGCTGATCGATATCGAATGCGCCCTTGTCGTGCAGCTTCATAACTGCCGGCGTGGTAGCCAATATTTTGGTAAGGGAGGCCAGATCGTAAAGGTCGTCGGTTTGCACCGGCTGGTTGTTGTCGTAGGTGTGGAAGCCGAAATTTTTATTATAGAAAACCACGCCGTCTTTGGCCAAAAGCAATTGTGCTCCCGGAAAAACTTTTTCGCGGATGGCTTTTTCGATCAGCCGGTCGAGTGTGTCGAGTACACGATGGTCGATGCCAACTGCTTCGGGAATGGAATAGCGCAGGCGCTCCAATGGCTGGGTGATGAAACCTGTGCCGGCCGGGTAAGTTGACGTAACCGTAACAGGCAGCGTGCCGGAAGCTCCCGTGGCGCCAAACAGCATTTGCGCCGAAACGTCCTTCACCAGATCGTTATTTTCATACGACATCACAATGGCGTCCAAATCTTTATTGTCGGCGAAACTCTTCAAAAGATAGGCGTTTCCAAAAATATCGAGCACGGTGTGCGACGGCAAAGATTTTATTTCGGCAATGAGCTGCAACGCAGCCTGCGTTACGCTGTAATTATTTCGCGGCAGCAACCGCGGGCTTTCCAGGCTAATAATAATCAGATTATAATCCTGGAGGTGTTTTCGCAATGTACTTATCTCTGCCGCCGTGGGAGCATCGCCCGCCTGAAAATGTGTGACCGGTGCATAAAGCTCCAGGGTTTTCTGAAAAGCACTCACCGCCGAGCTACCGATGGCCACCGAAGCGATGCGCAACGTGTCGAGGCGCTGCAGCGGCAGCAGGTCACGCTGGTTTTTTACTATCGTAACGGCCTGTTCATAGATCTGTCGCGTGATCAGCTCGCTTTCGGCATCGTTTACCAAAGCGGGTACTTTATCAATATCGATGTCGTCGTAATCAAAAGTATTAAGGCCGGTGATGTATTTGTAAGTCAAAATTTTGCGGCAGCGGGCATCTACTTCTTCACGACTTATTTCTCCCTGGTCGATGGCTTTTATAATTTTATTAATAGCTGCATTGATGGCCAGTGGCAGCAGCAGGATGTCGTTGCCGGCCAGGTAGGCCATTTTTTCTATCTCACCAATTTGATGTGCAGCCGTAACGCCTTTCATGTCTAAGGCGTCGGTTATTGCCAAGCCTTCAAAACCCATCACCTGTTTCATCAGGCTGTCGATGGCTTTGTCGGAAATAGAAGTGGCCATGTCTTTGCGGGCGTCGAGTGCCGGAATGTAGAGGTGCGCCGTCATGAGGCCGCTCACATGCGCCGCCATCGCAGCCCGGAAAGGCACCAGGTCGATGCTGTCGATTACCTGGCGGCTGTGGTTGAGCAGCGGCAGGGTGTAATGCGAATCGCTGTCGGTGTCGCCGTGGCCGGGAAAATGTTTGGCGCAAGCCATCACACCCGCATCCTGCAAGCCGCGGATATAGGCAGCCCCTTTGATGGCTACCTGCTGCGGGTCTTCTCCAAAAGAGCGGAAGTTGATCACGGGATTTGCCGGATTGCTGTTGATGTCGACCACGGGCGCAAAGTTCATTTGCGTGCCGATGCTTTTGCAATGCTCGCCAATTTTGTAAGCCATTTTATAAATCAGCTCATTGTCGGTGACGGCGCCCAGAGTCATTTGTTTGGGGAACGACCACGCGTTTTTCAGGCGCATGCCCAAGCCCCATTCGGCGTCGATGGTGATCAACAGCGGCGTTTTGCTCAGCACTTGCCAATATTTGGTGAGCTGCGCCTGTTGCTGCGGATCGCCCTGAAAAAAGCAAAGACCGCCAATATTGTATTTGATGATGATGCGACTGATGCTGTCGTAAAAGGCACGGTCGCGGTTGGAAAAGGTGCGGATGACCATCGACTGGGCAATGCGCTCTTTTAGCGAAAGCGAATTAAAAACCGAATCAACCCAGGCGTTGCCTTCGTGCTGGCGCAGGTCGAAACCGCCAGGGGAATTGTCGGCAGTCTGCGCGCTGAGACTGGTTAGTGATAAAAAAAATAGCAGAGTTGCTGCCATTATTAGTTTTGCGGTTGCCCTGATCATGATTGCTTTTATTTTGACGCTGTGTTGTTTTTTTGAAACCGTTAATTTTCCTATTTATTTGAAAAAGTTGCAAAAATAAGAAACCGGCGTCAATGGAGTGTCATTAACCACTACTGACCGACTAAAAATTATAGATTCTTCGCTGCGCTACCAATGACAACTTTTTGTAAAAGTCTAATTGTGTAGGATAAACAGACCTTTCAGTCGCAAGCTCCTTCTCCCCACCCAATCGCAGTTCTGTCATTTCGACCAAGACACATCGCGAAGCGGTGTGTCGCCGGGAGAAATCTATTCCGTTTTGTCATTACCTCATTATGCCCAAAAACTTTGGGTGAACTCTCAGAATGACAAAGGTTTTCATGGGTTTGTGAAGGTGATGGGGTGGGTGGCGGCGAAGCCGCCACCCACCCCATCACCTAAGAACCTAAACCTTTGTCATTCTGAACGAAACGCAGTGGAGTGAAGAATCTAAAACCAATATTATTAATTTAATCGGACAGTAGTGGTCATTAACGCCGGCTTC
>Ga0265295_1006776_pt1 | contig 13636 bp, 10 predicted proteins | sample Munlansysbiofilm_FD_192503 | JGI IMG/M metagenome (GOLD analysis project Ga0265295, IMG submission 192503) | Leachate microbial communities from a municipal landfill in Southern Ontario, Canada - Methane capture system biofilm | ecosystem: Engineered > Solid waste > Landfill > Unclassified ... | reverse complement strand
GTGATCGTCAAGAAGAGCACCGAGGCCATGGTCCGCCTTCGCTGCTGGGCGGACCGGGAATACGTGACCACCTACCGGGCCGACGGCCTGATCATGGCCACGCCCACCGGCTCCACCGCCTACAACCTGTCGGCCGGCGGTCCGCTGGTGCACGCCGAGCTGGAGGCCATCGTGCTCACCCCGATCTGTCCCTTCATGCTCGAATCACGGCCGGTGCTGCTCGGCGCGGACACCAAGATCGTCACCCATCTGCTCGCCCCGGCCGGCCAGGTCAAGGTGATCGTCGACGGCAGCCTGCAGTGGAACATCACCGAGAACGACTACCTGCTGGTGGAACGGGCGGAACACCCGCTGCTCATCGTCAGCTCGCTGTGGAAGAGCTACTTCAACATCCTGCGCACCAAGCTCAACTGGGGCGGGGACGCGGTGGACCAGCCGCTGCCGGCCAAGGTCTGCCGGCACTGCTAGCCCCGGCCGGCCGGCTCACTTCTTGCGGCGCTGCAGGTTGTATTTCTTCATCTTGTACTGGAGCAGGCTCTTGGTGATGCCCAGCTGCTCCGCGGCCCGCGCCTGCACATAGCCGGTGTCGTCCAGCGCCTTGCGCACCAGCCGTTCCTCGATACCGTTGAGCACCTCGGCCAGGCTCAGGTTGTCCGGGATGAACTGGTTCAGTTCCAGGCCGGTGCTCCATTCGTGGGCATTGACCAGCTGGCTGGAATCGGGCTGCACGTCCTCGGGTTCGATGCGGTCCGAGTTGCAGAGGATGGCGGCCCGCTCGATGGTGTTTTCCAACTCGCGCACGTTGCCCTCCCAGGGCAGGCTGATCAGCAGCCGCAGGGCCTCGGGCGAGATGTCCAGCGGCCGACCCAGGCTCTTGCTGTTCTTCTCGATGAAATGGCTCACCAGGGCCGGGATGTCGTCCACCCGCTCGCGCAGCGGCGCAAGGTGGATGTGGATGACGTTCAGCCGGTAGTACAGGTCCTCGCGGAAATGGCCCTTGTCGACCTCGTCCTTGAGGTCCTTGTTGGTGGCCGCGAGGATGCGCACGTCCACCTGCAGCGTGGCGTTGCCGCCCACCCGCTCGAAGCTCTTGTCCTGCAGCACCCGCAGCAGCTTGGCCTGCAGCTGCGGCGGCATCTCGCCGACCTCGTCGAGGAAGAGCGTGCCGGTGTCGGCCAGTTCGAACCGCCCCTTGCGCATGACCACCGCGTCGGTGAAGGCGCCCTTTTCGTGGCCGAACAGCTCGCTCTCCAGCAGGTGCTCGGACAGGGCGGCGCAGTTGACCGAGATGAAGGGCGCGTCCTTGCGCGGGCTGTGGTTGTGGATCGCCCGGGCGACCAGTTCCTTGCCCGTGCCCGACTCGCCGGTGATGAGCACCGAACTCGGGGTGGGCGCCACCTTCTCGATCAGCTGGTAGACCGCCCGCATGGACGGGCTCTTGCCGATCATGCCGCCGAAGCCGGAGCGGGGCGTGGCCTCGTCGCGCAGCCGGCGGATCTCGCGGATGAGGCCGTAGTGCTCGACGGCCTTGCGCACGCTGGCCAGCAGCTGCTGGTTGGAGAAGGGTTTGGCCAGGTAGGTGAAGGCGCCCAGCCGCATGGCCTCCACCGCCTTTTCCACCTCGGCGTAGGCGGTGATCAGGATCACCGGCAATTCCTTGTTGTACTCCTTGATTTTTTCCAGAAAGGCGATGCCGTCCATGCCCGGCATTTTCATGTCCGAGAGCACCAGGTCGAGGTCCGTGCTGTAGACGATGGGCAGGCCGGCCAGGCCGCTGTTGGCGGTGAACACCTCGTAGCCTTCGTCCTTGAGGATCTCGGAAAGCACGATCTGGTAGTTGGGTTCGTCGTCGACGATGAGAATGGTGTGCATGGCGATGGGTGCGGTGGGGGTTAGCGGTGGCGGGCGTTCAGGCGGGCCTGCACACCGTCGAGCAGCGATGCCGGCGGGCAGATTCCCTGGGCGCCTCCGGCCATGGGGTGGAGCGGCCGGGTGGCACCGTGGTAGTCGCTGCCGCCGGTGACCAGCAGGTCGTTGGCCGCGGCCACAGTTTTCAGTTTTTTCAGCATCTTCCTCGTGTGGGCGGGGTAATACACCTCGATGCCGTCCAGCCCGCGGCCGGCCAGTTCGCGGATGATGAGCGGCTGCAGCCGCATCTCCGGATCGATCTGGCCGGGATGGGCAAGGACCGCGATGCCGCCGAACCGGTGGATCATGGCGATGGTCTCCACCGCGGTGTAGCTGAACCGCCCCTCCCAGGCCGGCTTGTTGCGGCCGAGGTAGAGCCGGAAGGCGGCCTGGAAGCTGTCGACCACACCTTTTTCGATGAGCAGCCGGGCGATGTGCGGCCGGCCGGTCTGACCGCAGCAGGAGATGCGCGCCACCTCGTCGGCGCTGATGGGCACGCCCAGGGCGCGGAGTTTGTCGAGGATGACCGCGTTGCGCCTGGCCCGGCCCGCCTGCAGCGGCGCCAGCCACTCGTGCAGTTCCGGGGCGGTGTGATCGATGCCGTAGCCGAGGATGTGCAGGGTGTGCTGGCGCAGTGAACTGCTCACCTCCACCCCGGACAGCACGGTGAGGCCCGCCTGCTCACCCAGCCGCAGGAACTCGGCCACGCCCTCGACCGTGTCGTGGTCAGTGAGCGCCAGCCCATGCAGGCGGTTGTGTGCGGCCAACTCGATCAGATCAGCCGGGGTGGCGCTGCCGTCGGAGTAGACGCTATGGGTATGGAGGTCGACGCACATGGGGCAGGGGCAGTTCCTGGTGGCAGGGCCGGTGCGGGGTGTTGGGGTGGCCCGATATGCAGGCACTCTAACCACCGGCCTCTCTTTCCGCAAGAATAAGCAAATGAAATCGGCCCCAAGGCTCCGACTTGCCATTCACGGCGGCCGGTCTTATGGTGGTGGGAAACTTTCTCAGGGGGAGGCCCATGCACGCCCAGCAACACCGTATCGACGAATACCGGATCGAAGAGGAACCGTACTACCTGGCCACCGGCGACGAGCTGGCCATTGCCGAGGCCGCCTTTCACGAGGGCGCGCCGCTCCTGCTCAAGGGCCCGACCGGCTGCGGCAAGACCCGCTTCATGCAGTACCTGGCCTGGCGGCTGCACCGGCCGCTGGTCACCGTGTCCTGTCACGACGACCTGTCGACCAGCGACCTGGTCGGTCGCTACCTGATCCGCGCCGGCGAGGCGGTGTGGAACGACGGCCCCCTGACCATGGCGGTGCGCGCCGGGGCCATCTGCTACCTGGACGAGATCGTCGAGGCGCGCAAGGACACCACCGTGGTCATCCACCCGCTTGCAGACGACCGCCGCCAGCTGCCCATCGAAAAACGGGGCGAACTGCTCACCGCCCCGCCCGAGTTCATGCTCGCGGTCTCCTACAACCCCGGCTACCAGAGCGTGCTCAAGGATCTCAAGGCCTCCACCCGGCAGCGGTTCATCGCCCTGTCCTTCGACTACCCCGAGCCGGAGCTGGAGGTGGAGATCGTCTGCCGGGAGGGGCAGCTGGACCGGGAAACCGCCCGCCTGCTGGTCAAGCTGGCCGGTATGACCCGCACCCTCAAGGACTCGGGCCTGGCCGAAGGGGCCTCCACCCGCCTGCTCATCCAGGTGGGCAAGCTCATCGGCCGCGGCATCCCGGTGCGCACCGCCTGCCGGGCGGCCATCAGCGAGGCGCTCACCGATGACAGCGAGCTGCTCGCCGCGCTCGACGAAATGGTCACCTCCCTGTTCTGAGCGCGCATGGAGCTCGAAGTCCTCAAGGAGAAGTTCTACCGCCTGGTCGCGCCCAGCCTGCCCAACGAGTGGGACGTGGAAGAGGCTCTGGCCGGGCTGACGCTCGACGACGCCCAGCAGATCGAGGAAATCTTCGCCCAGATCCCGGCCATCTGGCCGGTCTCCCACTCGCTCTGCTTCTCCTACCTGTCCGCGGCCGGACCGGCGGTGGCCTGCCTGGCGCCCGAGGAACTGTCGCTCTGGGTGCATGGCCTGCTCGACTGTTACGAGACCAAGGGACTGCGCGGGGCGCAGCTGTTCATGGCCGACGTGGCCGAGCACTTTCTCCGCCAGATCCGCGGCCAGGGCGGGCTGCGCCTGGCTGACATCCGCCCGCGGCTGCAGACCTACGTCAACGGCCTGGCCGGCCGGGAACTCACCCTGGTGGCGGCCGAGGCCGCGGCCACGGACGGCGAGTCCATCTTCCTGCCGGCCGAAGTCGGCGTGTACGAGGACCAGGAACACAATTTCCTCGTGTACAAGCTGATCGCCTCGTTCCAGTGGGCCTGCCTGCACGCCGGCGTGTTCGAGCCCCCGCCGGGCTTCGCCCCCGGCAAGAAGAAGGCCCACCCGCTGGAGCGGTATTTTTCCACCTTCGCCCGGCCGGAGCAGGCCCGCAGCCTGTTTCACTTTTTCGAAACCGCGCGGGTGCTCGCCGTGCTCAAGCAGGAACTGCCCGGTCTGATGCGCCAGGCCGAACCCTTGCTGGCCCGGCTCGTTTCCCCCGCGGACGACGACCGCGACCCGACCCTGCTCGACCAGTTGCAGCATGGCCTGCTCTGGGACGAGTGGCCCGAGCCGGGCCGGGACGGACGGGTCGACCGGGCGCGGCGGCTGCTCGACGCCTGTCGCAGGCAAACCGCGGACCACCAGCCCAGTTTGGAGGCGGTCCAGACACTGCTGCCCGAGGTGGAAGCGGAGGAGGATCTGACCCGGACCGAGCCGCTCCTGTTCCAGGGCACCCTGCTCCTGCAGGAGATGCGCAACCTGGGATTGCAGCAGCAGACCAGCCGGGAGTTGCGCATGATGCAGTCGCTCACCGTCAAACTGCACGCCGGGCCGCGTCCGCCCGAGAACGGGGACGAGGAGGAACGCCGGGGAGGCAGCGGTCAGCAGGGTCAGGACACGGCCCTGATCGTGGACACACCGCCGGAATGGCCGCACGGGCCGCCGCCCTGGGAACCCATGCACGTGGACAACCCGGCGGTCGAGGAGGAGACGCAGCCCGATGTTGCCGGACAGCAGAGGGTGAACACGGTTGCCGAGCAGACCTCGAGCGCCGCTGCCGGCCGTGCCGGGCGGATGTTCGCCACTGGTGGCGGGGCGCCGCAGGAGGGGGAGGCGGCCTGGCAGGAGCCGGTGGTCTACGACGAGTGGGATTATCGCCGCAAGGGGTTCCGCAAGAACTGGTGCGTGCTCCAGGAAAAGGAGATCGAGCGGGTGCAGACCCGCTTCATCGAGCAGACCCTGGGCCAGTACCGCGGCCATATCCGCCGCCTGCGCCACCAGTTCGAGATGATGCGCACCACCGAGCGGTTTGTCCGCCGCCAGCGGGACGGCAACGACATCGACCTGGATGCCATGGTCGAGTCGCTCGCCGACAGCCAGGCCGGCCTGGCGCCCTCGGACCGACTGTTCGTCCGCCTGGCGCGCGACGAGCGCGACATCGCCGTGCATTTTCTGGTGGACATGTCCAACTCCACCGCCGGCTGGGTGGGCAGATCGATCAAGGAGGCGCTGGTGCTCATCTGCGAGGCCATGGAGAAGCTCAACGACCGCTACGGTATCTACGGCTTCTCCGGCATGCGCCGGCTGCGTTGCGAGATTTTCCCGGTGAAGCGGCTGGACGAGCGCTATTCGGCGGCGGTGCGCGAACGGATCAGCGCCATCGGGCCGCGCGAGTACACCCGCATGGCCCCGGCAATCCGCCACATGATTTCGCTGTTCGCCCGGGTGGAGGCCAAGGTGCGCCTGCTCATCATCCTCTCCGACGGCAAGCCCGAGGATTACGACGACTACAAGGGCGAGTATGCCATCGAGGATACCCGCCACGCCCTGCTCGAGGCCAAGGCCCGGGGCATCCACCCGTTCTGCATCACCATCGACCGCCAGGCGCACGAGTACATGACCCACATGTACGGCGAGGTGAACTCCATTTTCATCGACCAGATCGACCGGCTGCCGGCGCGCATGCCCGAGATCTACCGGGCCCTGACCAGCTGAGATAGGCCTGCGGGCGGCGACCGCTGCCCCCGGAATCGGGGCGCGTCCTGTATTCGATCATCCGGCCGCCCGGTGCGGATTGGCCGCCGGCCAGAACCGACTGTTGGAGGCTCTCCCATGCGCTGGCACCACCCCCTTGTCCTGCTGCTCCTGCTGCTCGCCGCCCCCCTGCCGGGTGGGGCCGCCGAGGTCGACACCGTCAGCCGGCGCCTCAAGGTCGAGGCCTACCGGCACTACTACGGCCAGGGCAGGCCGGTCAACCTGGCCCGCGCCCTGCGCCTGTACCTCGAGGCGGCCGGGCGCGGCGACGCCGAGGCCCAGTTCATCGCCGGCGGCATGCTCCATCGCGGCCTGGGCACGGACCCGGACCGTCGCGGCGCTTTCCGCTGGCTGCTGGCGGCGGCGGAGCAGGGGAGGAGCAGTGCGGAGTCCCTGTACCTGATCGGCAGCGGCTATTTCCGCGGCAGCATGGTGCCGCAGAACTTCCTCGAGGCCAGGGCCTGGCTCGACCGGGCGGTGGGCGAGGGCAGCGTGCCGGCCTGCACGGATCTCGCCTACCTGCTCTACAACGGGCTCGGCGGTGGGCAGGATTACCCGCGGGCGCTGCAGCTCTACGAACAGGCGGCCCGGCAGGGCGACGTGCTCGCCCAGGCCAACACCGGCCTGATGTACGCGACCGGCACGGGCACGGTAACCGACCGGGCGCGCGCCTACGCCTGGTACGCGCTGGCCGCCAGCCGGGGCAACACCTTCGCGGCCGTCAGCCGCAACCGGCTCATGACCGATATGAGCTGGGAGGAGTTGAACCGGGCCCAGGCCGTTGCCGTGGACCTGTACCGGGAGATCGAACAGCTGCCGCCGCGGCCGGCGGTAGCCGAGGTGGGCACACCGGACGCGACCGCACCCTAGCCGAGGGGATGCTCTTCCTCGTCGCAGCCGCCTTCGAGCAGGGTAACGATCTCGTCGATGGTCCTGGCGTTGTTGATCGCCAGCCGCAGCCGGGAGGCACCGGCGAGACCGGTGAGGAACTTGACGGTGTGGTTCTTGATGCGGAACAGCAGGCGGCCCGCCTCCAGGTGTTCCCCGGCCAGGGCCAGGTAGCGGCGGATGGTCGGCAGGCGGTCGGCCAGGGTGGCGGGTCTGCCGTGGGGGGAGAAGGCCCAGGGATTGCCGAGCGCGCCCCGGCCGATCATCACCCCGTCGCAGCCGGTTTCGGCCTGCATGCGCAGGGCGTCCGCATGGCACTGGACGTCACCGTTGCCGATCACCGGGATACGCACCGCCCGTTTCACCGCCGCGATCATGTCCCAGTCCGCCCGGCCGCCGAACCCCTGGGCCCAGGTCCGGCCGTGCACGACCACCGCCGCGGCGCCGGCCTCCTCGGCCATGAGCGCGAATTCCGGCGCGTTCAGCCGGCCCTCGTCCCAGCCGCTGCGGAACTTGACCGTCACCGGCAGGCGGGTGTGCGCGCACACCGCCCGGATGATGGCCGCGGCCCGCTCCGGGTCCTTCATCAGGGCCACGCCCGCCCCCTTCTTCACCACCTTGCGCACCGGACAGCCCATGTTCAGGTCGATCAGGTCCACCGGCCGGGTATCGACCAGGGCCGCGGCCCGGCCCATGGCCTCCGGGTCCGCGCCGAACAGCTGCAGGCCGAAGGGGCGCTCATCGTCCACGGTGCGCATCAGCTCACAGGTGTTCCGCTGGCCGAAGACCAGGCCGTGGCAGCTGACCATTTCCGAGACACACAACCCGGCCCCGTGTTCCCGGCAGAGCAGGCGGAAGGGCAGGTCCGTGTAGCCGGCCAGCGGGGCGAGCACCAGCGGGGGGGTGAGCTGCACCGGGCCGATGGCGACCGGGGCGAGGGCTTCAGCTGCAGCAGGCGGGGAGGGGCAGGGCGAATGGCGCATGGCAAAAAAAAGGCGCTCCAGAAGATTCTGCAGCGCCCGGTAAAGAAGACGGAAGAGCGGATCAGTTGCCGGCGGCGGCCTTGCGGTCCAGTCGTCTGATCTTGTTGAGCACGCCGAGATAGATATCCTCGGACATGTCCTCGATGATCACCTTCAGGGCCTCGTCCTCACCGGTGGTGGTGATGGTCCGGTCGGTGTAGTCGGTGGTGTAGAGCTTTTTCGGCTCCTCCCAGATGATCTCCCCGGTTTTCAGATCCTTGAGCACGTAGCGGACGAACAGCCGCACCTTGTTGCCGGTGGAATTGGAGATGCTGTCCCAGGAAACCGAGGGCAGGTCGATGGAGGTGATCTCACCGGCGAGGATAAGGTCGGCGCGGCCTTTTTCCTTGGTCAGATCCAGGGCCTCGGACTTCTGGAACCAGCGTGCCATGGAAAGGTAGATGCGGTTGTCCAGGCCGAGCTTGTTGGTCCGGTTCTGCCAGTTGGGCATGTAAACGACCCGTTGCGGGCCGGTGTATACGTGGGGGTTGTAGTAGCCGCAGCCGCCGACCATGAGGGTGAGCAGCAGGAGGAGACTTAATCCGATGGTTCCAGTTTTCAGCATGATCGTCCCTTCAGGGGTTGGCGTGGCGCGCGCGGCGTGGGTGGACCGGAATTGCCAGCATGTTTGCCTAATTAGACCACGATATTAACAAGTTTCCGCTGAACCACAATGATTTTTTTCGGTTCCCGGCCCTCCACCAGCCGGGCGATTTTTTCGTCGCCCAGGGCCAACTGCTTGAGTGCCGCATCGTCGATGTCCGCGGGCACCGTGAGCTTGGTGCGCACCTTGCCGTTGACCTGCACGACCACGGTCACCTCCTCCTCGCGGGCGGCTTCGGCATCGAAGCGCGGCCAGGAGACCGCGTTGAGCTGCTGGCCGTGCCCGCTCAGTTCCCACAACTCCTCGGAGAAATGGGGGACCATGGGGAAGAGCAGGGTGAGCACGGTTTCCAGGGTCTGGCGCAGCACCGCCCGGTCGATGGGCGCCTCGTCGGCGAGCACCGAGGCTGCGGTGTTGACCAGTTCCATCACCCCCGAGATGGCGGTGTTGAAATGGAAATTGCTCTCGATGCTCTCGGTCACCCGGCGGATGGTCTGGTGGGTCTTGCGGTGCAGCCGACGGGATAGGTCGTCGAGTTCGGTTGCGGCCACCGCCCGGCTGTCGGCAAAGCAGTCCAGGTGCTGGTGGACCATCCGAAAGACCCGGTTGAGGAAGCGCGAGGCCCCCTCCACGCCCTGGGCGTTCCATTCCAGGTCACGCTCCGGTGGGGCGGCGAACAGGGAGAACAGCCGCACCGTGTCCGCCCCGTACTGCTCGATCAGGTCGTTCGGGTCGACCACGTTGCCTTTTGATTTGGACATCTTGGCCCCGTCCTTGATGACCATGCCCTGGGTGAGCAGGTTGGTGAACGGCTCGTCCACCTCCAGGTAGCCGAGGTCGCGCAGCATCTTGGTGAAAAAGCGCGAGTAGAGCAGGTGGAGGATGGCGTGCTCGACCCCGCCGATGTACTGGTCCACCGGCAGCCAGTAGCGGGCCGCCTCCCGGTCGATGGGCGCGGTGGCCAGGTCCGGGCAGGTGTAGCGGGCGAAATACCAGGAGGACTCGACAAAGGTGTCCAGGGTGTCGGTCTCGCGCCGGGCCGGCCGGCCGCACTGCGGGCAGGTGGTGGCGATGAAGTCCGCCTGCTGGTGCAGGGGCTGGTGCCTCCCCCCGGACTCGCCGGAACCGGGCAGGAGCACCGGCAGGTCACCTTCGGGAACGGGCACGATGCCGCAGCCGTCGCAGTGGATCACCGGGATGGGCGCGCCCCAGTAGCGCTGCCGGGAGATGCCCCAGTCGCGCAGCCGGTAGGTGACGTGCGCCCGGCCGAACCCCTGCGCCTCGGCATGGGCGATGATCGCCGCCTGGGCGGCAACGGAATCCATGGAGCTGAACGGGCCGGAATCCACCAGCGTGCCCGGTTCCACCGAGGCCTCGGTCATGGCCGCCGGGTCGAGGGGTTCGCCCCCGGGCTGGACCACCACCCGCACCGGCAGGCCGTAGGTACGGGCGAATTCGAAGTCGCGCTGGTCGTGGGCCGGCACCGCCATGACCGCGCCGGTGCCGTACTCCATGAGCACGAAGTTGGCCGCATAGACCGGTACCCGCTCGTTGGTGAAGGGGTTGCGGCAGTAGGCGCCGGTGAACACGCCGCGTTTTTCCTGTTCTTCCTCCAGGCTGGCCCGCTGTTTGTCGATGAGCGTCTGTTCGATGAAGGCCTGGACCAGAGCCTCCTGCGGCGTGCCCGCGCACAGGGTTCTGAGCAGCGGGTGCTCCACCGCCAGCGACATGAAACTCACGCCAAAGATGGTGTCCGGCCGGGTGGTGAAGATGGCGATCTTCTCGTCGCCGCCCTCCACCGGGAAGTCGCAGGCGAGCCCGGTGCTCTTGCCGATCCAGTTGCGCTGCATGGTGACCACCTTCTCCGGCCAGCCGGTGAGCTTGTCCAGGTCAGCGAGCAGTTCCTCGGCGTAATCGGTGATCCGAAAGAACCAGCCGTGCATCACCTTGGGCAGTACCGGCTGGTCGCACCGCCAGCAGGCGCCGTCGATCACCTGCTCGCGGGCGAGCACGGTCTGGCAGTCGTCACACCAGTTGACCGTGGTCTCCTTGCGGTAGATGAGCCCGCGTTCGAGCATCTGCAGGAAGAGGCGCTGCTCCCAGCGGTAGTAGTCCGGGCTGCAGGTGGCCAGCTCCCGGTCCCAGTCATAGCTCAACCCCATGGCCTTGAGCTGGGTGCGCATGTAGGCGATGTTGTCCCCGGTCCAGGCGGCCGGGTGGACGCCGCGCTTCATGGCCGCGTTCTCGGCGGGCAGGCCGAAGGCGTCCCAGCCCATGGGGTGGAGGACGTTGAGCCCCTGCATGCGCTTGTAGCGGGCGATCACGTCACCGATGGAGTAGTTGCGCACGTGCCCCATGTGGATGCGGCCCGAGGGGTAGGGGAACATCTCGAGCACGTAGTATTTTTCCCGGCCGGGCTGTGCGTCGACCTTGAAGGTCTTGTCCCGCTCCCAGCGCTCCTGCCATTTGCGTTCGATGGTCTTGAAATCGTATCTGTCGGTGGTCTGCATGGCCATGGTGGAAGGTGGGGAAGTGGTGGTTGGGCTCAGTGGAGGTCGAAGTCCGCGCCCGGATCGGGTTCCGGGAGGTAGTCCGGCGCCGGCGCCCGGTTGCTGTAGTTCTCGAACTTGGTGTATTCGCCGAGGAAGGTCAGCTTGATCACGCCGGTGGGGCCGTTGCGCTGCTTGCCGACGATGACCTCGGCCAGGCCACGGTTCGGGTTGCCCTCGGCCCGGTTGTAGACCTCGTCCCGGTAGATGAACATGATCACGTCCGCGTCCTGCTCGATGGCCCCGGACTCGCGCAGGTCGGCGAGCTGCGGCCGCTTGTCGGTGCGGCTCTCGAGGCTGCGGTTGAGCTGGGACAGGGCCAGCACCGGCACGTTGAGTTCCTTGGCCATGGCCTTGAGTGAGCGGGAGATGTCCGAGATCTCCTGGGCCCGATTCTCGGCCGTGGATTTGCCCTGCATGAGCTGCAGGTAGTCGACCACGATCAGGCCCAGGTCCTGCTCGGATTTGAGCCGCCGGGCCTTGGCGCGCATCTCGAGCACGGTCAGGCCGGGGGTGTCGTCGATGTAGATGGGGGCCTCGCTGAGCATGCCCGTGGCCCGGGTGAGTTTGGGCCAGTCGCTGTCGAGCAGCCGGCCGGTGCGAACGCGCTGCGAATCGATCGGCCCGAGCGAGCAGAGCATGCGCAGGGCGAGCGACTCCACCGACATTTCCAGGCTGAACACGGCCACCGGCACCTTGTCGATCATGGCCGCGTGCTGGACGATGTTCATGGCCAGGGCGGTCTTACCCATGGAAGGGCGGGCGGCGAGGATGATCATTTCCGCGGGCTGCAGACCGGCGGTCATCCGGTCGAGTTCGTCGTAGCCGGTGGCCACGCCGGTGATGTGCTCCTGCTTGTCGAACAGCCGGTTGATCCGGTCGAAGGCCTTGGGCACCACCGAGGACATGGGCTGGAACCCTTCGCCCTTCTTCGAATGGGCGATCTCGAAGATGGTCTTTTCCGCCTCGTCGACCAGGGTGTCGATGTCGTCCTGGGCATCGTAGCAGCGGGCCACCACCTCGGCCGAGGTCTGGATGAGCCGTCGCAGGATGGATTTCTTGCGGATGATGCGGGCGTGGTGGACCAGGGTGCCGGTGAAGGGGATGATGTCGGTGAGCGAGGCCAGGTAGGCGGCGCCGCCCACGTCCTCGAGCTTGTTCTGGTCGCTGAGCAGCCCGGTGACTGTGATCAGGTCGTGCGGTTCATGCTTGTCGAACAGGGCCATCATGGCCGCGTAGATGGTCTTGTGGGCGTCCCGGTAGAAGTCCCCGGGCTGGAGCAGGTCGATGACCTTGATCAAGGCCTTGTCCTGGATGAGGATGGTGCCGAGCACCGCCTGTTCCGCCTCGATATTCTGGGGCGGCAGCATGCGTTCGGATGGGGCAGGGTTGGAATAGGAATCGCGTGACATGGCTGGCGGGGGCGGGAGGCGGCTGTTGATGTGTGGCGCCACTATACCGACCGGTCCGGGGAAAGGCACGCCCAAAATGCAAGTGCCTTTTCTGGTTAGAGAAAAGGCACTTGGCCGAGGGCCTCCGGCACAGTCCCCAGGCTCGTGCGCCAGGCGCACGAACCGGAGGCGGCCGGTGTGTACTCGTTAAGGATGGTCGGCCGGCGGAAGGTCGGGCCGACCGGCGTTCGCTTACTGCTGCTCGCCCACGGTCTCGGGAACCACCAGCACCTGCACCTGGGCAGTGGTCTGGTAGCCGGCCTTGATGGTCACCTTGTACTCGCCGATGGCCTTGATGGCGTCCCCGAGGACGATGTTGCGCCGGTCCACGGTGATGCCTTCCTGCTCCAGGGCGGCGGCGATGTCGCTGCCGGTGACCGAGCCGAACAGCCGGTTCTCGTCACCGACCCGCTTGCTGATGGTGACCACCTTGCCTTCCAGCCGGGAGGCCATGGACTCGGCGCTGCGCTTCTGCTCGGCCAGGCGGGCGGCGATGGCCTGCTTTTCCCGCTCCAGCCGGGCGAGCGAGGCCTTGTTGACCAGCACCGCCTTTTGCCGCGGAATGAGGAAGTTGCGTGCATAGCCGTTCTTGACCTTGACGATGTCGCCTTCCTGGCCAAGGGTGTCGATGGTTTCTTTCAATATGATTTCCATTGCTCTTGCCCTCTTGCTCTATGGGTTGATTCGTAGTGTTATGTTTCGTCGTTGTCGCGGCGGGTCGCGCCGCTGCGGCGCAGACCGCGTCAGGGTTGTGCCTTGTCCCGCGGGCGGCGGAAATTGAACCAGACGTCGCTCAGGCCCAGGACCGCCAGCATGAGCATGCCGTAACTCTGCAGGATGAACACCAGGTAGAGCAGCACCCGCAGGAAGGTCGGCGTCCGCCAGCGCTCGAGCAGGGCGACGAACACCGCCAGACCCTGGAAAAAGTACAGGGTCCCGGTGACCAGCAGCACCCACACGCTGGCGTCCCGGACCATGCCGTCGCTGACCAGCAGCACCGCGACCGCGGCGATGGGTGCCCAGATCAGCTGCTCGGGCAGGGTCCAGGTGGCGTACCGGTCCCACAGATGCCCCCCGGG
>Ga0265295_1006774_pt1 | contig 13636 bp, 8 predicted proteins | sample Munlansysbiofilm_FD_192503 | JGI IMG/M metagenome (GOLD analysis project Ga0265295, IMG submission 192503) | Leachate microbial communities from a municipal landfill in Southern Ontario, Canada - Methane capture system biofilm | ecosystem: Engineered > Solid waste > Landfill > Unclassified ... | reverse complement strand
ACGTATTGTCTCTACGATATTTTTAAATATATTGCCTATCAGAACGTCAGTCATAGAGGTTTCCTTCTCAAAATGTGACTTCGACTTATATTGCTTACATGACTGATGATTTCAATTTGAAGTACAAAAATCAAAATTATACCTGCAAGAAGTTATAAAAAAAACGTTACATCAAAGGCCGCAAAAATTTTTTATATGGGTTGAGCAGCCTCTCTGCTAAGCACAAGCACGTTAGTGTATAAACCTTTCTGTAAAGTCATTTTTAACCGTCTGTTAAGTCTGCAGCTTCAACCTCCAAAAGAATAGGGGTTGAAAAAAACTGGGCCAATACTTTAAATCCCTTTGTTTTTAGCGTCCAAACCAAAGTAAAAGGATTAAAAGTATGACCCATTATGAAGAGAATATAACAATTAGCGCCATTTTAAAAACAATAAATAAAAATGAAGGCTCATATTGCTTGGGTTTCGCTCATTTTTGTACGCCTAATTTTTTTTTCCCATTCTTGAAGGAAAGGTCATAGGTTTTTTATGTTAACTCCAGGAATATCGGTTGTTGCCCCGGCAGGCTTACCTGAGGCAGATTTTTTCACTTGTCCCACCTGCGTACAAGCCCAAGTTCAAGATATTCTTGCACTTGGTTAGTCTGAATATGGTAGACGCCTACGGGAACGGCACAGGAAACGGAGTAAATGTAAAACGGCCAGAAAAGGCAGGGGTTTCATTTTGACTGGATTTAACCAAGATTGTTATCCATAAGCCAATTTGATGGAAACGGAAAAAAAAATCAACATCCTTAATGAGCTGAGCCCCCTGATTATGGTGTGCCCTCACACCAGCACCTCCACCGCATGTTCCCGGCCATCATCAACAAGTACAATCCCCTCACCTTCCTGAACATGTCCATCGATTGTTACCCTGGCTTGTTGTCTCTCGTCTGTCCGGCTCTGTTTGAGGGTTATGTGATAGACTGTTTTACGAAAGCGGTAATGCACTTTGACGCCATCCCATTCCGGCGGGAGACAGGGCGTAAAAATCAGCCTGTTATTCTCCAGTGTAAGTCCAAGCAGGGACTCCACAATAAGCCGGTACATCCATGCGGCCGATCCAGTGTACCATGTCCATCCGCCCTGACCAGTGTGGGGTGGCACTGCATAGACATCCGCTGCCACAACATAGGGCTCGACCTTATACTGCTTAATTCCTGCGGCGGAACTCCCGTGGTTAACGGGGTTAATCATGGAAAGAATTTCCCACGCACGACGGCTGTCCTTAAGTTTTGCAAAGGCCATGGCTGCCCAGACAGCTCCATGGGTGTACTGCCCGCCGTTCTCCCTTACTCCGGGAACATAGCCCTTGATATAACCCGGGTTAACTCCGGATTTATCAAATGGCGGATCCAGAAGCTGGACAAGGGAATTGTCCCGGCGAACCAGGTGACGATCCACCGCTTCCATTGCCATGTGTGAACGTTCATTGTCACCCGCACCCGAAAGAACGGACCAGCTTTGTGCTATGGAATCAATCCTGCACTCCTGGGATTTTGACGATCCCAGGGGGGTCCCATCATCAAAGAAAGCCCTTAAGTACCACTCTCCATCCCAACCATGGCTTTCGATATTCCGGCGCAGCCTCTCAGTCTCAAAACCGCACTGTCGATGGAAATCCAGGTCACCCATGAGTTGGGCAATGGCGGAAAATCGGGAGAGCACCTCGCATATGAAGAACGCCAGCCACACGCTCTCACCCTTGCCGTCTTTTCCCACCATGTTCATTCCGTCATTCCAGTCACCGGAGCCAATAAGGGGAAGCCCGTGTTCGCCGAAACTGAGGCTTTTTTGGATCGCCAGCACACAATGATCATACAGGCTGGCCGTCGCTTCGGATCGGCCGGGAAGATCATAGTAGGACTCTTCGCCTGGATTGACCGGGCGGCCTGTGATGAAATGAACCTGTTCACTCAGTACACCTGTATCACCGGTACTTTGAACATAACGGCTTACTGCCAGGGGGAGCCAGAGTAAATCATCGGAACACAGGGTACGAACCCCCCTGCCTGCAGGCGGATGCCACCAGTGCTGAACATCACCTTCGGGGAATTGGCGGCTGGCACACAGGAGCAGGTGCTCTCGTACGAGATGCGGTTCAGCATGAACAAGACTCATGGTATCCTGCAACTGGTCTCGAAAACCGAAAGCCCCGCCGGACTGATAAAAACCGCTCCGACCCCAGAGGCGACTGGCCAGTGTCTGGTAGAGGAGCCAGCCATTTGCGAGGATATTTACGGATGGGTCGGGTGTTTCTATCTGGACAGCACCCAAGGTGTGTCGCCAGTACTCCCAGACCCCTTCCAGGGCCTTGCGTGCCGCAGCTGAGTTACGGGAACGGTATGCGATTCCTGCTGCCGTATCCCGGTCCTGACCGGCCCCAAGGGTGAAAACGATCTCCCGTTCCTCTCCTTTTTCAAGATCAAAAACCACCTGAATGGCCCCGCAGGGATCAAGTCCCGCCCCTGTCCTTCCGGAAAGGTGGGAGCGGGTCATGGCGGCAGGGTTGGCAAGAAGAGCGTTACGGCCCAGAAATTCAATCCGGTCGCCTGTCAGTGTTCTTGTGGCGTGATCTACATTAAAGAAGGCAACACGGTTGCCGAATTCTGCACTGTAAGGGTTGCGGGCAAGCATGGCACCACTTTCAGGGTTCGTCTCCGTAATAACATGCATCCCTGTTTTGTGGCGTAGATCCCCCAGCACCCACTCGACATAACCGCTCACTGAAAGCCGCCGTGACCGGTCTGAAAGGTTTCGCACCTTGACTACCGTAAATTTTACCGGTGCATCCATGGCCACATACACCCATACCTCTGAACTGATGCCTCGCTCCGTATGTTCAAACACAGTATAACCGAACCCATGCCTGGTGACGTAGGGTGTTGTACCTTTGACAGGATGCGGCATGGGTGACCAGAAATGGCCCCGTTCCTCGTCACGAAGGTAGAAGGCTTCTCCTGAAGGGTCGCTTATCGGATCGTTATGCCAGGGTGTGAGACGGTATTCATGGGCATTTTCGCTCCAGGTGTAAACAGGTCCATTCTCCGAGACAATGGAGCCGAATTCAGGATTGGCCAGGACATTGACCCACGGGGCCGGCGTCACCTGCCCGGGTCCTGTTGAAATGACATACTCACGGCCGTCCGGGGTAAATCCTCCTGTCCCGTTAAAGAACATAAGGTCCTCACGGGGCATGGCCGCCACCGTGACCGGGAGGGGACGGTGGGTCCGGTTCGGTACCAAAGCCGGGATGATCGGACCTACAGGATCGCGATGATTAATCTGTTCCGCAAGGGTTCCCCGGTTGTCGCTTATGATGACCCGGGCCACCGCCTGGAACAGGACACGGTCTTCTTCGGATATCTGATCTATGTTTCTTACAAAAATACCGGCTGGCCGATCTGCCAGGTTGACCTCGACACCGGCGGCAATAAGCCCCATGATCTGGTCGTGCATGGCCTGCCGATAGGTGGCATGGTTTTTATTCCAGATCACAAGGTCAACGGCCAGTCCGTTGAGACGCCAGTAAGCGTGGGCCTGGATTAGCTGGTGAACCAGGGTGATATTCGCCATGTCTTCAATACAGAGTAGCACAATGGGGAGATCGCCTGAAATGCTGTACCCCCAGAGACCGGACTGACTTCGGAAATTTTTAAAAAGGAGACTGGAAGGGGCACGCAGCGATGAATTGGCAAAGAGAACCGAGCCTGCAAGTTTCTGGTACAGCACTGCGTCGGCTTCAGTGGCATTGATCTGCCGTAGAAACATCTGGGCATGGGTCCATGCCAGCTCAAAAACGCGGTCGGCAAGATATTTGTCCCTGTATTTCTCCACAAGATCCGCACACTGGGCACGGGTTTCACCCGCACCGGTAACGACATTGACTGTCACTGTTTTTTTGGGATCAAGAGTTATTCGGCATCGGATAGCCACGATGGGGTCAAGGACAGCTCCTTCACTTCCGGAAAGAGAAGACAGGTTGTTCATTGCCTGGGGAGCCGCAAGAGTGTTGCCCCTGCCGATAAACTTCTGCCGGTCCGTCTCGTAGGACAGTTCCACTTTTGTTTTACCGTGTACCGCCATTGAATGGAACATCCACGGCGAGAATTCATTATCGGATCTCGGACGGCGGGTTGCCAGAATCGCACCCTGATCACGGAGGATCTCGGTCTGAACAAAAAGGTTGCTGAACGCAGGGTGCTGCATATCATCGGCCAGAGGAGCAAGAACAATTTCCGCATAGGTTGTCACTTCTATGGTTCTGGGTGTCTTAGAGTGGTTGGTGATGGTTATCCGGCGCAGTTCAATATCATCCTCGGGTGAAACAGCGATCTCCGTGTGGGTTTCCAAATCCTCGTCCCGGCGTCGGAATTCGGCCCGCCCTTTGGAGAATATGGCCTCGTATCCTTTGGCTTTTTTAAGCACAGGCTGGAACGCCGTTGACCAGAACACGCCGCTTGCTATGTCACGGATATAGAAAAAAGTACCCCAGTTGTCACAGGTTCCGTCTTCACGCCAGCGTGTCAAAGCCATATTTTTCCAACGGCTGTAACCGCCTCCGGCGTTGGTGACCATGACATGATATCTCCCGTTGGACAACAGCTGTACCTCCGGCGTTGGGGTATCGGGTGTCGTGTAAACACGTATCGGCTTTTCCTCCAGGGGGTACGGTGTCTTATAGATCGCGGTTAGTCCTGCTGACTTGGAAAAAACGGTGGCCCTGGGCAGCCGCTCCTGGAGCAGCAGCACGGTGGCCTGGAACATGGGGTCCGACTCAAACCGTTTCTGCATGGGACCCTCAAGAAGCAGGCAGGCCAGGGAGAGAAAACTCATTCCCTGATGGTGGGCCATGAAGGATCGAACCACAGCTCTGGACTGACCCCGTGGCAGGTGGATCAAGGTGTAGTCAATGGCTTCGTAAAAACCGTACCTGCCTTGAAAACCCTGGGAGGCTAATTTTTCAAGGTTACGGCAGGCCTCCTCAGGAGCCACCATGAGAGCCAGCACCGATGCGTAGGGTGCAACGACCAGGTCTCCCTCGAGCCCTTGCTTGAGACCAAGACCTGGCACTCCAAAGGCTTTGTACTGGTAGTTGAAATTACTGTCGACCATGTTATAGCCCGATTCTGAAATCCCCCACGGCACACCACGTTTTTTTCCATAAGCAATCTGGCTTGCCACAGCAGCCTTGCAGGTCTGGTCAAGGAGGGTATTTTCGTAGGTCGGCATCATCAGGAGAGGCATGAGATATTCAAACATAGAACCGCTCCAGGAGATGAGAGCCGGTTTTCCACCAGTCTTGGTGAGAAGACGACCCATGGAGAACCAGCTTTCCTGAGGAATCTGGCCCTGGGCAATGGCAACAAAACTGGTGAGCCTGGCTTCCGATGCCAGGAGGTCATAGTAACTCCTGTCAAGCCGATCTTCACTTACATTGTAACCGATGGACAAAAGGTGGCGCGTCCTGTCGTAGAGGAATCCATGCTCCATGGCACTGGCAAGTTCCCCGGCGTGGCGCGCCATCTCCTGGAGACTGGCGATCCTTTCCCTGGCGCGCAGACTTACTGCGGTTATGAGACTGCCAAGCTCGTCAAGCTGATGTTTCCCTTCGGCTGTCATGCATACCTGGCGCTCCTGTGCGATGCCTGGCAGTACATTTATATCAAACTCGGCCAACTGGCGCAGACTTGGTATCGTTCCAAGGCCGGGGAGTCTGTCAGCGGGTTTTTTCAGGACCATTGATTGAGCCCATGGGGCAAACAGTGTGATCTCATCCATGGCGGCCTCACACTGTCTGGACAGGGAACGTGCCCACCATAAAACATCTGTATCAGGAGAAGCTTCAATGCGGCGGACCATCTTTCTTGAAGATGTTGATAGGCGATCAAGGTGGCGCCATACATCCCCGGGCGTTCCGTCCATGGGGGATGATTTTAATGTCGCCATATCCCGTGTTAACTGTACCAGTTCTCCGGAAAGGGCGGCTTCTGCAACATCCGCCAGAACCATGGTGGTGTCGGACAGGCCTTCAAACAAACGTTCTCCCAAAAACTTCTCGTCGGGGAGCGCAAGCAGTCCTGCCCGCAGGGTAAGGAGGCTTGCGGCCAGATTCCCGCTGTCCACAGACGAAACGTACATGGGCAGCAGGGGTTTAAGGGACAGGGTGTCGTACCAGTTGTAAAAATGGCCTCGGTACCGATCAAGTTTATCAAGGGTCTCAAGGGTCCCGGCCGAACGTGTCATGAAGTCCCGTACAGAGATGTAGCCGAAGTCACAGGCTGACAGGTCCGAAAGGAGTGACAACCCTATGTTGGTGGGTGACGTACGGTGAGCCACGATCCCAAGGGGGTCTTCCTGGTAATTATCCGGAGGCAGCCAGTGATCCTCGGGGCCCACAAAGGTCTCGAAAAAAGCCCAGGTACGCCGGGATAGTTTTCTTAAAAAAAAGACCTGTTCCTCACTCAGCCTGGCCTTGTAAGGGCTCAGGGGCAAACTGATCCACCAGGCAATAAACGGAGCAACAAACCAGAGGAGCAAAATCGGCATTGCCACCGGCAGGACCGCCGGCCGTGCAAAAATGAGATAACCTGCTGCGGCCATGGCTATGGCCGGTGAAGCCCACATGCTCCGGAAAGTGCCAGCAAGGCCGGGGCGGTTCCCATGGCCGGCCATGCCCTGGGGGTTCCATTCAAGAAGCCCCTTGCCTGAAATCAGCATTAGCCCCAGGGTGCGCACGATGGCAACACTGCTGAACCAGGCCTCATGGAGCAGACAGATGAATACAAACATGACTTGTGAAAAGCTTTCCATAAAGGAGTGGCCCGAACCGGACAGGTGTTGACGCATCCTTACATTGCCGGGTTTTCTGAAAAGACCCATAAATGCGGTGATCAGCGAAGGTATTACGACAATACCCATAACGGCTGCCGTAGAGATCCAGGGAGACGACAGCACGGTCCAGCCGAGCAGAAGAAAGAGAATCAATGCCAAAGGCACAAGGCTGCGCCGCAGGTTGTCCAGGATCTTCCACCGGGACAGGATGGAAATTGAATTTTTACGAAAAACAGTATTGAGCCCCGGTACACCGGGGAATAGCCACCTTATGAGTTGCCAGTCCCCCCGGATCCAGCGCCGACGACGGCTCACATCCGAAGTGTAGCTTGATGGATATGCCTCGTAAAGCTGTACATCGCTGATGAGTCCGGATCGCGCATAACACCCTTCGATAAGATCATGGCTCAGGATCAGGTTTTCGGGGAAACGGTCCTTAAGAACAAGCTCAAAGGCCTCGACATCATAGATACCCTTGCCGATGAACGAACCTTCTCCGAAAAGATCCTGGTACACATCGGATACAACACGGGTGTAGGGATCGACTCCGGCGTCACTCCCCCACATGCGGGCATACCGTGACAGATTCGTCCCCGGTAGGCTGACGGCCACCCGGGGCTGGAGGATACCGTATCCTGACACAATACGGCCTTTGCCAGGGCCATAAACCGGGCGGTTAAGGGGATGTGACATTGCTCCTGCGAGCTGCCACGCCGAATCACGGGGCAGTTCTGTGTCTGTGTCCAGGGTGATGACATAGGTCACTTTTCTCAATGCCTTAATCTCTCCGACAATGAGAGAAAAACCGTTCCCGGAACCGCCCCGAAGAAGCAGATTAAGCTCACCTAACTTTCCTCGTTTTCTTTCATAACCCATCCAGATCTTCTCCCGTTCATTCCATAGACGGGGGCGATGAAATAGAAAAAAAGGTGCCTGATTCTTCGGATATTTGTCGTTCAACACTTCTATTCCTTGCCTGACCTGGAGCAACAGTGGATCGTCCGTGACGAGTTCCTCTACAGAGGCATCCTCAAAATCGGTAAGGAGACCAAATCGTAGATTGGCATCCTGATTAGCCAGGAACCTTATTTCCAGAGCTTCCACGAGGTTTTCGATGCCTTCCGGGCTGGTAAGCAGTGTGGGAACCACAACGAGCGTTGAAGATTCAGGGGGAATTCCTTTGGAATAATCCATTCGCGACAGAAGATGCGGTTTGGTAAGCCATGTGGAAACCAGATTGACAAGGGCAATGGAAAGCTGACTGACACCGATGAGAATGAGACTGAATATAAACCATATCAAGGAACTGTGTTTATCCTGGGGGTTAAGTGCTGCCATCAAACCAATGGAAATAATCGCTGTAACCATCAGAATTGTTCCAAGATACAGAGATAAGGAAAAACGGCGGCCGACCTTTCTCAGTATATCAATAATGGTTGTGCTTACCTTTGCACGTTCCTGGAGTTGTACCAGACCCTTGTCCAGAAGAAAAAAGCCCACGTGGGCTACCCGGCTGTCTTCCTGTTGTCCAACTGCGTTTTTTCGGGTTAGTTCAATGGCTTCCCGGGCCACCTCTTTTTCGGAAAGTTTACTCTTCTTTGCCACGTCCTCAACTACGTGACGGTATCTATCCCGTGTGGCAAAATCCATCAATCCATAGACCCCTGCAGGATCTTCCTGCAGGGTCTGTTCAACAACGCTCATGGTTTCCACAAATTCACGCCAGTCTGTGGTGCCCAGGAGCCGGAGACTTCCCAGGCTGTTGCTTATGGAAAGCTGATCTGCCGCCTGCCGCTGGTTCTCCAATTGAAACAGCTGTGCAATGGTCAAACCCGACTCCGAAAGTTGCTGCTCGATCCAGGTAAGAGGTAATGCGCGGGCAGAGTCCTGACCCTGGAGGCGACGGGCCATCTCCGATACAAAGGCACCGACCAGGGGCGGGTTGGACCGGGCCATATCGGCAACGGTTAGAATCAGGTTTTTTGGGTTTTTTTCAGCTGTTTCTGTGATCGTATTCGTCCAGTAAATTGCTCGATTCCGGGCAATTGAATCAGCGACAATACGTACTCCTACCCGCCTGAAATTCTCAATAAGGGCCAGGCGAAGCATAATGGGAATCGCCCAAAGCTCACCCAGCTGCAACACCGCAATCGACTGATAGGCTGCAACAAAATTACCAAGAGTCTCTATATCCATCCGGCCATCGCCATGGGAAATGGTCTCCAAAGCAATGTCATATACCCGGGGAAGTCCTGGTGACGGAGCGTTTCCAAGTAAAGGAAGATCCTTGGCATATCCTTTTGGCAAAAGCTGTTTTGCTACCTGAATCTGCTCCTGGATAAGATAAAAGTTGTCGAGCAGCCATTCCCCTGCCGGAGTAATGCCGTTGTTCTCCTTGACATCTTTAATCAGATGGTCGTGGACCACAAGGAGGACGCCTTCGTTTTCGGCAAGTCTTGCGAGCAACCGCTCCGGGAAATGCTTTTGGGTCAACGTGTGCAAACCAGCCAGAGTTTTGCCGTGTTCCTCCATCTGGGAGGAACTGAACAGCTCAGACCGCAGAGGTGTTTCATCAATATGACTCTTGAATGGGGTGGAAACCATGAATAATTTCTCTATCCCGCGAAAGAGTTTCACAAAAATGGATGCGAAATTTTTTGTCATAACTGGCAGGTCCTTAATAGAAATATCCTCTATGCCCGTATGTGCTTTTAGCTGGAAGGACGGGAACGGATATTTTTTGCTTCCTTTATCGTTTTTGCCCCATCGCCTGACATAACTAACCAAAAAGGCCGGGCTGTAAGGCATGAAGATCAACAATAATGTTGACACCGACCCTTTTGGTCTTCGTTAATGAGCTTAATCGCAAGACAGCTTACTTTTGGGGTGTTTTTTTGATTCCTTTTTTCCCACCAGTCTCTGCTCCTTGACCAGAGCCTTCGCCCTTACCCTTACTATGACCGTCTTTCGGACCCTGACCTTTTGGTCCAATTCCATCTTTATTTGGCATATTAATTAACTCCTTCCTGCTTGCGAATAATTACTATACCTATATCCTGTAGGCTAACCAGGCTATCAGGCAAGCAAATGCAATGATAAATGTAATGGTATTGGGAAAAAACAGATTAGAGAAACCAGAGGTGTCAGGTCTTGATTTTTGACATTTGGAAATTTAATTCACGTTTCAAGGCCTGACGCCCCTTTTATTTAGAGTGACGTTTAGGGCTGCTGAAAACAAATTCCAGCCGCCCTTTCCTTTCACTGCTGCAAGGTTTGGGTTGATTAATTAATCATCTTTGAACGATCTCGATTAATATTATAGCGTTTATCAAGATCTTTCCGGTAGGCTTCATCATCCAGATTTGGCCAGTTGTTTGTATCAAATCCTTTGTGATCCTTTAATTGCTCCTTGTCGATATTGAGTGACAGTTTGATATCATCATAAAACGAGTTGGAATCGCGTTCAAAGGTGAATGCATCCATTGGAACGGTATAAATATTCTTGCCCATTCCCATGAAACCACCATAAGAAACAGCCACATAACGAACCAGACCATTGGAATCAAGTATAATATCTTTGACTTCTCCGATATTTTCACCTTGAGGGTTTTTAATTTCAACCCCTATGAATTTACTACCGAGTACGGAATACCCACCCTTCATTGTACCTTTGTAGTTTTTATACATTTTACGGGTGTCTTTCGTATTTGACCGATCGATATAGTAGCGTTTATCAAGGTCTTTTCGATAGCCTTCATCATCCAGGTTTGGCCAGTTATTAGTGTCAAATCCTTTGTCACCCTCTAATTGCTCCTTGTTGATATTTAGTACCAGTTTGATGTCATCATAAAATGAATCGGAATTACGTTTAAAGAGAAATGCATTGATAGGAACGGTGTACATTGTCTCTCCCATTCCCATGAAACCACCATAAGAGACAGCCACATAATTAATTTGGGCATTGGAATCAAGCATGATGTCTTTTACTTGTCCGATATTTTCACCTTGCGGATTTTCAATTCCAAGACCTATGAATTTACTGCCGAGTATGGAATAACCCCCTTTCATGGAATAATCTCCTATGTTTTCCACATCAGCCGCAAATATGGGAGAACTTGTCATCATTACACTGATCGCGGCGATTGCCAAACCGTAATAGAACTTAGAACCCTTTTTCATAATGCCCCCTTTTAAATTTTTGAGTTACCAAAACGAGCCGATTATTTATAATCATCTTCCCATTTCTTTACCTGCTTTTCTGCCTCTTCTTTTACAATACCGTATCGTTCCTGAACTTTCCCGATCAGTTCCTTACGCTGACCATCGATTACATCAAGGTCATCATCAGTAAGTTTTCCCCATTGCTGTTGTACTTTCCCTTTGGTTTGCTTCCATTTTCCTTTTACTTGGTCCCAGTTCATGATGTACTCCTTTTTCTAATTGAAAAAGTTATAGTAAAATCAGGGTAGTTTCCCTGGTCGATCAACTCATAGCTAACGATATAACCCTCATTAACATGACCTTTAATGGATAGAAACAAATCACGTATGTGCATATAAAACTCTACCGTATTTATTTGCGTAAAAACTTGTACATGGATCAAGCTTCTCTTTCTTTTATGATCTGGGATAAAGAAGTTTGCTTTCTATTGCTTCTGTGAGAGATGTATCAAAAAATGATGGAAAACCAGTCTGCATTTGCTCCTTAAGTTTTTCAACTTTTCCTTCAGCTACCAGGTCGGGTTTTTTCACGGCCTTACCGACTGCATCCTCTGTTTTATTTCCAACAAATAGGTCATTTCCGACGGATTTGACCTCCGCTATTGAAAGTGCTATTCCCACAGCCCTGTTAGAAGCCATTTGAGAATCCACGAAACCACTCAGCTGAACAATCCCCTCGAACAATTCTACTTTAATCTGAGTTGTGATTTTTCCTTCTTCTCGGGGCATGGAAAAATTACGTTGGTTTTCAGTGGCTTCTGTGTGAGTGGTCTCAAAAAAAAATGGAACTGTAGACTGCTCTCGCCCTTGAAATTTTTCAAGATTTTCTTCAACTTTCAGGTTGGAATTGCCTATGGTCTTTCCAACAGTCTCCTTGATCTTGCCTTTTACATGGGGCATCTTGACTTCTGGGTCGTCATTTATGCCTGGTTTCATGGCTCTTTTTCCTGTTTTATTTCCAATCACCTACTCGACCACTATGTCGTTTTTGACAGATTTGACCCCCGTTACTGAACGTGCTATTTCCACAGCCCTATCAGAGGCTATTTGAGAATCTACGATACCGCTTAGCTGAACAATCCCTTTTAAAGATTCTACATTGATCTGAAAAACCTTGAGCATTGGATCATTGAATATTTCCTCATTAACCTTGGAGATAAGGACAGTATCATCAACATATTCCCCAATACTTTCCTTCTCAACCAATAGGTCGTTTTTGACAGATTTGACCCCCGTTACTGAGCGTGCTATTTCCACAGCCCTGTCAGAGGCTATTTGAGAATCTACGATACCGCTTAGCTGAACAATACCTTTTAAAGATTCTACATTGATCTGAAAAACCTTGAGCATGGGATCATTAAATATTTCCTCATTAACCTTGGAGATAAGGACAGTATCATCAACATATTCTCCAGTATTTTCCTTGGTGTCCCCACATCCAGCAATGAACACAGCCAGAACGAGCCCTATAAGACAATGACTTAATACGGTTGCTTTAGTCATACTTTTCTCCTTTACGATAATATCGTGTTGATAAATGCATCGTCGAAATAGTCGACAATGCGATGTTTTTTCTTATCCGAAATCATTGTCAGCGGCACCATATCAACAACTTTTTCTCGTGTCGTGTAGGTGATCCCCTGATACCCAAGGTTACAATACCTATTGCAACCTGTACGATAGCAACAACTATATTTGTTTCTATTTTGCGCTGCATTTACAAAATTAATTCTTCCGGCTCTGAATGATATTGACCAGGACGGTTATAACGGCAATCACAAGCAAAATATGGATAAACCCTCCCATGGTGTAACTACTAACAATTCCCAGCACCCACAGGACTAACAGTACTACGACGATGGTCCACAACATTAGAATCTCCTTCTGTTAGAGGATTGGAAAACTAAATCGTAAAATACCCATTCGTTTTTACGGATATAATCCGGCTTGGATGGCAGGTTTGAAGTATCAGTTGGAAAATGTAATTCTCTGCCTTTTGCTTTATTATTGTATTCAAGTTGCGTGCCAGGTCTTTGACCCTGAAACTGGAATGCTCCTTACCTTATGTATAGTATGAAGCTGTCAGCAGTCAAAACAAAAGGATTACTGGAAAAAGCTCCGTGAAAACGACCCTGAAAATTTTATATTGGTAGAATACTGTAAAAACTCATAAATGGTCTTATTTGACCAATGGGTTTTATACGACATCAAACATCTGGTCTCACAGAATTAATACCGGTAAGCAGAAGGACAATTTAAGATAAGGGTTTGGTGATATTTAATTTGTACATACGGGCGCGCAGGGTGCTACGGTTAAGGCCGAGAATATAGGAGGCGATGTTGACACCACTGACCTTCCAATGGGTCTGTTTAAGCACACCCAGGATATAATCACGTTAAATTGCTTCCAAAGTTGTAACTATTCAGTAAAAAAAATGCATCGAATGTCATTTTTTACTTGACAAGGGTTCTTGTGAAAAAATGTTTTTTTAAAGCGAGTTTCAAGACCCCTTGTATTGATAGACTTTCAGCTCCTTAACGT
>Ga0265295_1006773_pt1 | contig 13636 bp, 9 predicted proteins | sample Munlansysbiofilm_FD_192503 | JGI IMG/M metagenome (GOLD analysis project Ga0265295, IMG submission 192503) | Leachate microbial communities from a municipal landfill in Southern Ontario, Canada - Methane capture system biofilm | ecosystem: Engineered > Solid waste > Landfill > Unclassified ... | reverse complement strand
CGAACTTTATTTTCATCCGTGCAAAAATAACAAAAGCCCCAAGTCATCATGGACAAATTGGGGCAGGATATGTATTTGGTGGACATTGCCCGGCATTTCTTTGCCTGACTTTTTGTTGTCGGTTGATTTTCAATACCGTTTTTTCTGATTGGCGATGGTGTTTAAGTATTCTTCCTTTTATCAGGATGCTGGCTGGTATGGATAATATTTAAAACGCTTACCGTATCAACTTCTTCATTACCATGTTTTCGAGTCTTCTTCTAATTCTTTTAAAGTTATGTATTCACCGCTTTCAATTTGTTTTTCAGCCTCAATAAGGTCAGCCAACACTTGCTGTTTTTCAATTGGTTTCCCGTAAGGGTTAAAGCCAACTATGGTATCATTTTCTTCAAATTCAGAATACATATTTTGGTACAACTGTTTAATGACTTTCTCATCAATCAAATGTAAATGGCTGTGAATGTAATCCCTTTTTTCTAAAGTCTCCATGTTAAACATATTCTCTACAATTAACGATTAATATTGACTTTTAGGTTCACGCTCACAGATGTAACTTCTCCACTTTATGCGGCTAAGGTGTGGCATAGTGGTGGTGTTGCCGTGTTCATCGTAACTGTACACATCGGTGCGGCCATCGTGGTTGAGCAGGTGGTTGGTGGCAAGGTCGTAGTAATAATCAAGTGTCCAATAGCCCTTGCTTTGCATGCGCTGGATATTGCCCAGCGCATCGTAGGTGTATTGTTGGGTGTAGTTTTGCAGCGCATTGCTGGCAGGATTGGGTAGGGCCAGGTTGTTAGCAAAATCGTTGTGGGTGGGCATGGCCAGTGCTTTTATTTCACGGCCTGTAGCACTGGTAAGGCGGTACAGGGCATCGTAAGTATATCTGCTTTCGGGAGCAATTACGGCATTATCAAAATAAAAAGTTTGTTGCGCGTCGTCCATTAGGCGGGTAATGTTGCCCACAGGGTCATACTCATAGTTCAAGTCCTGCAACACATCCTGGCCTTTGTAGCGGGTGGTAAGCAGGCGGGTTAGCCTAAAAGTTTTATCGTCGTAGGTGTAGGCGGTTTTGCTGTCGTTAGCAAAATAAATTTCGGTGCGCTGGCCTTTTTCGTTATAGTTAATATCACGAACAAAATCCGTCCAACTTACAGCGCCTCGCAAGCGGGCTTTCACCGTTTCAAGCAAACCAGCCTTGTTGTAGCTGTGCGCTATCAGCGAGTTGTCGGGGTGGCTTATGTTAATTGGACGATTCATAGCATCGTAACTAAATGTTTGTGCAAATGTTTCTGTTTCCAGTGCCGGGCTTCTGTTCCAATCGATTGTTTGTTTGTAGTCCTGGCACAATTGTTTCATCAAAGATAATAAGTTTCCTTTAAAGTCGTAAGCCGTAAATTGTGTTTTGCCGCTTTGGTCGTATTGTTCGGTTATCTGGCCTTTCAGGTTAGTGGCGGCGGTGGTGCCGTAAATTATCTTTTCGGTAAGATTAACCACAAAGGCGCTAAGGCACAGAGACAAAGAAGTTGGGCGTTGCAGGGTGTCGTAGTCGTGTTCGAACTGTTGGTGGCGATTGTTCCAGCGGTATATTGGTTTGCCAGCCACATCGTTGAGCAGCCAGCGGCGACCGCTGTCGATGTTGAAGGTGTAAATGGGATCGCCGGTCATGCTGTACAGCGTTTCGGTCATCCAGCGCTCGTTGGCATCCTTTACTCTGGTAATGTTTCCGGCTATGTCGTACTGCTGCCGGGTGGGGTAATATTCGGGCCGGCCGCTTGTGCCATTGTCGTCCTGTATTAAGAACAGCCTTCCAAGGGTATCGTAATGCTGCACCTGCGGGGTGTTTTTGTGTGGGGTTGTTTGGTTGGTGTCGTTCTGATCCCAGTTTTCCTGCTTCCAGGCATCAAAGGCTACTTTGGTGTGGTTGCCATCGGGCAGGTCGGTTCGTACCAGTCGGCCCACAGGATCGTAGTGCATCACGGGCGTTACGCCGTACAGGGTCAGTTCGTCTTCAGGCTCGTAAAGGTGGGTAGTCGAAAACCAGGGTTCGTATTGCTTTACCACTTTTGCCTTGTTGTTGTAAATGGTACGCCCGGTGGCAGTCCAGCGGTTTGTTGTTTCAACCTGTTCTTTTTCGCCATTTGCATTTAATTGCCACGCAAGCCCGTCTTCGGCCTGCACCTTGGTTTGCAGTTCGCGGCCCAGGCCATCGCTGTAGGTATAGCTTTCGAGCCAGGCGGTTTGGGCATCTTTATGCTTTTCGCGGGCACGCGTAAACACGTACACCGGCAGTTGCATATTTTTCCAGTGGTGCAGGTCGTATTGCATGCTTACCGTTGGGTTGGCAATGGTGTCGCCCTGCCAGATGGAAGGTGCGGTTTCTTTTCCTTTCAGGGCTGTGGCCGTAACCAGGCCAAGCGGATCAAAAGCTACTTCGGTATGGTTTAGGTTGGGGTCGGTGATCTCGCGGGGCTGCAGGCTGTAGTAGTCGTTGGCTACCACGGTTTCGTCGCCCAGCGCATCGGTAACTTTGCCCATCAGCAGCTTGTACGTGTCGTATTGCAATAATGTGGTGTTGCCAAAGGGGTCGATGGTGCTAAGGGGCAAATAAAATCCCATAGCATCAAAATTTTGCCTGCCGCTCACCTGCCAGAGGTAGCCATTTTCGTTTACAAATTTCCCGGTCGTATGAAGTATCTTTGCCAGGTCGGCAGCTTGCAGCATGTTGTTGTGCCAGGTGCCGTGCATATCGTTTTTGGCCATCATCAGCGCGAGCAGGCCGGGGGTGTAAGCCATATTTTGGCTGTGGTAGGGCAGGGCGTGCGAAGCTATCTGCCCCAGGCTAAGCTTAGCGCTCAGGTCGTGCTTATAATAATATTGCCGGCTGTGTGCCAGCAAGCGTTTTTGGATACCCCTGCCGGAGTATTCGTCCTCGTAATTGATGGCCGTTGCATTTGCTATTTCATCCAGTATGCCTGCATCAAACTTACCGTTAGCCGCCGGGCTAAGGCCATACACCTGGTACGACTTGTTTTGGTAGGGCACACCTATCCTGTAAAAGGAAGCATTATCGTCCTCGTTGATATAAAATTTCTCATCATATCTTACAAGCGTTTCGCGTTGTTCGTCAAGCCCGGTGGGCACTATCCGGCGTGCATAGGCCACCTGTGCTTCTTTCAGGATATTACCGAAAGGGTCTGTTTCCAGGACAAGGCGGTGCAGTATGCGGGGGTCATCGGCGTTTCGCTCGTAGCTGTAGGTGATGGTTTCGTTTTCGACAATATGAAAGATGGCAAATTTTTGCCCGGCCAGCGCTTGTAGTTTTTTGATGGTATAGTTTTTCTCCTCAACGGTGAATACCCCTCCCGGCTCCCCCTGGAGGAGGGGAGTGCCTGCCTGGTTGTCCCAGGCATACACTTCACGGCGTAGCACGCTGCCTTTTAGTGCGCGGCAGGCCTGGCGGATTTCACCCCCCTCAATCCCCCCTCCAGGGGGGAGGTTACCCCCCTCAATCCCCCCTGGAGGGGGGAGGTTGGTGTCGGACAAAAGCCAGGCTTGGGTATCAATGTTAAAATATTCAGTGATGTAATGCTGCGAGATGGCATTGCGGCTTTGGTAAAATCCCGTATGAAACCAGGTTTTGGTATAAACCGGCGGGATATCGCCGTTTTCATCGCCGCCCTGTGGCAGGCGGTAATCTTCGGTATCCCATTGTTCCACCATGCCAAAGCCACGGAATTCTCTTTCCCGGCCATCGAAATATCCATGATGGTAAGCGTAGCGGTTTGCATAAGTTGTCTGGCTCGGCTCGTCGATGGTCTCGGTTTTTTCGAGCACATGCACCGGAAAAGGCAATTTGGTAATCCAGGGCTTGCCGGCCTTTTTGTCTTGTAAATAAAATTTTGTGGATGGGGCATAATACATTTTGCGTATGGCTCCCATGTTGTTGTTCATTTGGGTCATCAGGTAGGGCTTAATGCCGGCGGTAAGCCGCAGGTATTGCACCCTGGCCGCAGATGCTCCGGGCAACGACGATGACCATACAATACAGGAAGTTCCGTCGCCCATCAAATCCATTACCGAAACGGAGGCATGGCCATCAAAGGGCGGCAGCAGGTTTATGGCAATGCTTTGGCCAAAGCCATTGCCGGCCAGGTTTTTCCAGTAGGCGGTTTTTTGTGCCGACAGGTAAATAATATCGGTGGTGCCGGTGCCATCTACATCGGCCAGGCGGATACGGCTTGGGTCGAAGCGGTCGGGATAATCGAAGCGGGGGGCATTTTTCATGCTTATTTTCATCCCAAAACGGCCATAGCCCCGGTTGGGCCAATAGTCAACCGCGCCATTCCTGATTCTGACAATGTCAGTAAGTCCGTCGCCGCTCATGTCGGCAGTAAAAATTGTTTGGGTGCCATCGTCGAAAACAATGGCCGGTCCGCTGTTGTCGTCCATAGCTTTGGCCAAACGCTGTGCGGATCCGTAGCCTTGTTTCGCTCTGGAAAAGTATGTAGTAAAACAATCGCTTTCGGTAATCAGCACATCGGCATGGCCATCACCGTTGAGGTCGATCATTTTTAGTTGCGGGTCATTAAAATCGATATTCGGAATTTCTTTAAAAGCAACAAAGTTGTCCCATCCGCCCTCCTTATCCATCTCGTGGTAGCCGGCAAGAGGCTGGCTAAGCACGGCCACATCCGTCAGGCCGTTGCCATCCAGGTCGCCCAATTGGTAAGGCTTGCCCTGTGCAGCCACCGCAGGTTTTGAGGGCAGTTGCACCATAGGCCCCAATTCGGCATCGGGCTGCGTGGCTGTTTGGTCGTAATACTGTTTGTTGCCAAGATTGGGCTTGTAGTACCAGGCCTTGTCATTTTGGAGCATTATCCCGCTAAGGCCTTCGCCAAATAGGTCTATCCACCGGTATCCCGGGGCACCGGTTCCGGCAGGTAGATTTTCCAGGTCGGCATTGTCGAGGGCATGTATCTTGTTTTCGACCGCTGCCTGCGAATAGCTAAACTCTACCGGCGGATAGGAAGCGCTGGTGCCATTGCGGTAGCCTTTGTGGCTTACCGAGGCCAGGGTGGTTAAAGCGGAATCCTGATTGTATTGCAGCTCGGTAGCTTTCACCAAATTCCACCCGGCAGCCAGGTGGCCGTCAAATTTATGGTACATCAGCAGCCGGCGGCACAAGCGGTAGGTGCGTATCTCGAAACCTGCCCTGAAGGTGGAGAAGGCATCGGGGCGTGGCAGCCAGTTGCCCTGGTCGTCGGGTCCGGGCGCCGTGGCATCGTGCTCGCCATAATCTGCCACAAGCTGAAAGTGCCAGTCCATCGCCCAAAGATCATCACCATCCGCATAGCTGTCTGCATTGCCATAAAACACCCGCTTGAGGTATTTGTTGGTAAAGGCCTGGCTGCCGATAAGCCGGTTTTTTTCGAATATTTCGTTTTGCACAGCGCTGGCATCTTCCTGCTTGTAATGGTAAAAAATTACATTTCCCTTGTTGTCGAAAGTGCGCTGGATGAGCCATTGGAAAATGTGGCCTTCATTTTCGCTGTCAAAAATGCGGCTTGCCGCCGAATGGCCATACACGGTAGTAATGTTGTCTTTGGTGGTGGCACGCCAATGCACATCCTTATCTGTCTGGCGCACCCATTTTTCTATTTTGGCAAAGAGGCCTTCGGTACGCGGGCGGTAAGGGTGCCTGAGGTAGCCGGAGCCATCGTCGATAACAAGCCGCTGCCAGCCGCCATCCCCATCCGCTTCTACAAGGGGCACAAGGTCTTCGGCCCCCGAGAGCACAAAGATGTCTTCTTCCTGATCAAGGTTAAGATTTGCCGTTGAGGCATCGTGGTATCGGGGAAGTCCCTTATCTGTTTTGCGAATGATGGAGGGCAGGCCAATGTTCCAGCCAAGGCCGAAAGCACCGTTGCCGCTGCCCGAATCGTAACTGAGGCTCAACTGCGGGGTAAAACCTGCACGCCCTGCACTGATAGAGATGGGTACGGTGATGCTTGCCGTACCGGTAAGTGGGTTGGCCTGGAATTTTTCGCCTATGCCCTTGATGGCTCCGCCGCCCTTGGGCAGTTGCACCAGGGGGTCGGAGGCATTGGTGTTTTTGATACCCGAAGCACCCGATGCTGACGATTCCCGGCCGGCCTGCTGCTGCATAGGAGCTTTCGCACCGGGATTGCTATCCTGTGGGTAAAACTTTGAAGTGTAGGACGGATTGTTGTTTTTCATTGTTTAATGTTTTTGATCTCAGTAAAACTTTCCACGACCCCCTCTAACTCCTCCGTAAGCCGACGGAGAGGATACCGACGCACTGGCCGCTGCTGCAGCTTGAGCGGTGGGTCTCCCTTCCCTTTAAGGCTATGATGCATACACATTTTTTGCATCGCAACTCCGCTTTCACAAAGACCTCATCTAACTCCGCTTTCCACGACCCCCTCTAACTCCCCCTTAAGGGGGAGGATGCCGGCACACTGGCCGCTGCTGCGGATACTTTCGGGCGAAGAAATAAAAACCTTATTTTTAATCATTTAACCTTAGTAGAAAAATTCAATGTTCGCGAAATAACCTTATTACCTTATTTAAAAATAAAATGACATGCCAAGCGCAAGGATGAAACCCTGATTTTTAATTTTTTGAGACGGGTACAAATCCGAATCCGCGATTTCCAGGAATTCGTTGAAATCGCCCGAGTATCTTGCTTCGAGATTGATACCGAAATAATCGAAGTTAAATTCCACGCCTCCACCAAAATCATATCCAAAAACTACTTTGTTGTTATTAATGATGTATTCATCCATTTCCTTGTCAGATTTTAAGCTTAGCTGAAAATCCCAACGCGGCCCGGCCATGATATAGGGTCTTACAGAACCAGATGGCAACTGAAGTTTTGATAAGGCTGCGGTGTAAAGATAGTTGAGCCTTGTGGTATAAGTCCCCACATAATCAGCTACTGCAACGGTTCCGTTAAATAGCTCATCAACACCTTTACCCACATATCCACAACTTGCCCTGATGTTCACAAAATCGGAGTTGATGAGTTCTGCAAAAAGGGCATAATTAAATCCACCCAGGTCAGTAGTTGAGTACGCTATTCCCGGAATCTCGTATGTTGCCCATTCTTGTGTAAAAATGGCCACCCCCGAATAAAATCCGGCTTTCTTGACGAATTGAGCCTGAACGCCAAGTGAGAGTATGAGAAGTAGAAGCAGCAAACCCTTTTTCATCGCGCGTTAGTTTTAGTCGATACCAAAGGTAAAACCATTCATCCCGATTACAAAAGCATATTCGCCGGGGTCTGGTTTTTTGTTAAGTACCAGTTCGTACACATCGTCATCAACTTTCCTCAAATCAAAGCCAATTTCTACATCCGAGTTTTGTTCGATACTTGCACTCATGTATCCTTTAACTTGCATGGCCTGCACTTCCCTTCTTTTTTTCTTTGTCTCCAGTACGTACAATTTGGCGGCAGTAATAGCAGTAGAATTTGATGAGGAAATAAGAAAACTGAAGTCAGTTTCTTTGGCTACGCGTGTCTCGGATTTTGGTCCATCAAAAATGTAAAGCATCTTACCGATCTTGCCTTTCATCTCGTAGGATTCTTTAGAGATTTTTGACAGGGTGTTGGTCGTTTTATCCCACAGCATAGGCTGATCGACAAAATCGGGTGTGGGAACGGTTTGGTCCTGGGCAAAAAGTACAGTGCAAAAAAGCACCAAAACTGTTGTGATAAGTAAATTTTTCATTTTGTTGAAGTTTAAGTTTATAAATTAATTTTTCTCTTTTTTCTCTGTGCATCCGCGTCTCCGCGGTTAATTCTGTTTTTCACCGCAAAGGCGCAGCGACGCAAAGGATTATTTGTTTTTTTCTCTGTTTTCTCTGTTTTCTCTGTGCCTCCGTGTCTCCGTGGTTAATCCTGTTTTTTAATTTCTCTTTTCTCCGCGTCTCAGCGTCTCCGCGGTTAATTCTGTTTTTCACCGCAAAGGCGCAGCGACGCAAAGGATTATTTGTTTTTTTCTCTGTTTTCTCTGTTTTCTCTGTGCCTCCGTGTCTCCGTGGTTAATCCTGTTTTTTAATTTCTCTTTTCTCCGCGTCTCAGCGCCTCCGCGGTTCACTTCTTTTTTTCACCGCAGAGGCGCAGCGGCGCAGAGGATTATTAGTTTTTTCTCTGTTTTCTTTGCGTCTCCGTGTCTCCGCGGTTAATCCTGTTTTTTAATTTCTCTTTTCTCTGTGTCTCCGTGGTTAATCCTGTTTTTTAATTTCTCTTTTCTCCGCGTCTCCGCGTCTCCGCGGTTAATTCTGTTTTTCACCGCAAAGACGCAGCGGCGCAGAGGATTATTAGTTTTTTCTCTTTTCTCAGTGTCTCCGCGCCTCCGCGGTTGATCCTGTTTTTTAATTTCTCTTTTCTCAGCGTCTCCGCGACTCCGCGGTTCACTTCTTTTTTTCACCGCAGAGGCGCAGCGGCGCAGAGGATTACAAAAGAAATTGGCAGTAAAGATAAGGCTTCTCTGTAATTTTCCTCACACTTTAAACTTCCCCGCCACTACCACCAGCAGCAGCAGAATGATGATAGCTGAAACGGCGCCGGTGTAGAAAGCTGCTGCCATGCCGGCGGTGGCGTAAACCAACCCGGTGATCACCGGACCAAGTGTTTGTCCGAGCCGCAGCACCATGCCGTTTACCGACATAAAAGCAGCGCGGTACTGGGTAGGCACACTGCCGGCAAGTAGGGTTTGTATGCCCGGAATATTAATACCCATAGCAATACCAAAGATGGCCGCCGGGATCAGCATCATCCATTTGCTTCCGATAGCAGGTATCAGCAGCATGCTCACAATATAAAAGGTGTTGGCGGCAAGGAGCAGGGGTTTGTAATGGAACCTTGCAGCCAGCCGTCCCAGGTTAGGCGACACCGCAGCAGTAGTTACCGAGCCAATTGATAAAATGAGACCGATCTCCCATGCCTGTGCGCCAAAGCGTCCGTCGAGCAACAGCGGCAGGTAGGTAAGGTACGAGCCATACAATATTATAAAGGTGAAGACGCTCACCATGAAGAGCGCGATGACGTTGCGGTGTTTCAGATAGCCGGCCACGCCGCGCAGATAAGTTTTAAAAGGTTGCCGTGATCCCCGTGCCGGCGATGGCATGCGCAGCAGCACCCACAGCCCCACTGGCACAGCAAGCACGGGCAGGAAAAAAGGATAATACCAGCCCATCATGGCCAGCGCACCACCAATGGCGGGATAGGCTGCCGTGCCGATGCTTAGCACGCTGGCGTTGGCGCCCATAGCAGTGGCACGCTGGCGCCCTTCGTAGAAATCGCCCACCAGCGTAACGTTGATGGAACCAAGACTGGCTGCACCCACACCCTGAAAAAACCGAAACACCAGCAGCCAGCCAAAGTCGCGCGTAAAACCGCAGGCCACTCCGGCCGCGGCAAACAAAAACAGCGACGGCACCACGATGGTTTTGCGGCCATAGCGGTCGGCAAGCACACCCAGGAAAGGATTAAGGAAAATGCCGGGCAACGTAAACATGGTAATGAGCAATCCCACCTGATGATTGCTGATGCCCATCACCTGGCTGATGCGAGGAAACACCGGCGTAATGGACGAAACGCCCATAACGGCGACAAGCGTGATGGAGAAGATAATCTGCAGCTTCTCCTGAAATATCAGTCGTTGCGGAGGCTGTGACGGCATGGATTGCTTCTTTTCGTATCGTTGAGATTAATTCAAGACAAATTCCAAGTTGAAAGTTCCAAGTTCCAAATTCCAAATCACAAATAAATTCCAAATTTCAAAATTTAATGCCGCCGGTTGAGCCTGTCGAAACCTGGTTATTGAAATTTCAATATTGAGATTTATTTGGAGCTTGTTTCATTGTTTTTTGGAAATCCAAGTTGAAAGTTCAAGTTCCAAATTCCAAATCACAAATAAATTCCAAACTCCAAAACTCAAACCCCTTAGCAGTTTGGATATTGAGATTTGATTATTGAGATTTATTTGGAACTTGTTTCATTGTTTTTTGAAACTTGTTTCATTGTTTTTTTGGAATTTAAACCTCCTCGTCATGGCCATGACCTTGAAAAACCATTTCGGCAGCGGTTTTATCTGTCCGCGCTTCTTCAGGTTGAGGTACCAGCCCAGCTTTTTGAGCATGGGGATTTTGTGTGTTTCCACAAATTCTATCAAAGCGTCGTCGGGGTCTTCGATGTAGCCGAAATGACCGGCAGCTTCGCCCATATCAAAGCTATCGGTGCTGTCGGAGCTATCAGAGCTATCCACGGTAAAGGCATGGCCTGCCGCAGCACATTCCTGGCGCAGCGCATCCATGCCCACAACGTCGAAACAAACGTGGATAAATCCCAGGTCGCCCCAGAGGCGGTCGTGATAAATTTTGCGCGGCGTACGGTCCAGCGCCTGCACCAGCTCCAGCCGGGTTTCACCCAGCAATGGGCTAAAGGCGCCAACGCGGGGCGCGTGGTGCCCCAGCAGCACCCGCCGATAGCGTTCTTTGCCGCCATCGAGCACCTGCCAGTCGTCAAAAACTCCGGTATTATCATAAATAATATGGTCGTAGCCGAGGATATTTTTATAAAAATCGATGCTCCGTTGCATGTTGCTTACGCCAATGACAAGGCCGGAGCTACCTCCGGTGAGTTTCTTTTGGCGCAGCAGCCAATTGCTTCCCTGCTCTATCTGAAAACGATTACCATAAGGGTCTTTCATAAAAAAATAACGACCCCCGTCGGGCGCTTTCACCACCGGCGAAAGCACATTGAGCTTTGCCCGCGTAAAGTCGGCATGTGCTTTCTCCACATCCGGCGCCTTTATCTTACAGGCATAAAAGCCCAGGTCGCCGGGTTGCAGATCAAATTCGGCAGATACAGGCGTACGCTGTTTGTATTGCCAGATTTCGAAACCGCCGCCGCCTTTCATGTTGTAAGTGAGGATGGCATGACGATGCTGTGGCGTATTATCGGTGTAGCGCAGCATGAGCGCGGCCATGGCATCTTCATCAAAAATGGCGACATCGTAACCAAAATATTTGCTGTACCAGTCGCGTGCCTGATACACATCCGACACCCCTATGCCTATCTGCTGGATGCCTGCAATAATCTTTGTCATGTTTGTTGAGTTTTCTTGTCGACGAGTATGTAATAGAGTGCCGGCAGCCACCTTCTTATCCACACCATGATGATTTCGGTGCCGCCGATGAGTTGTTCTTTTTTCTTTTTACTAATAGCTTTAGCAATTTGGCGGGCACACGCCTCAGCGCTGATGCCACCGGCCTGTCCGGTGTCCATTTTTCCGTGGCTGCTACCATCCGCCTTTAACGAATGAAACGAGATATTCGTGTTTACCCTTCCGGGCATTATCATCGTAACAAAGATATTATCGCGATGAAGCTCGGTGCGCAACGTCTCAAAATAGCCGTGCAGCGCGTGCTTGGCCGCAGAATACGACGAACGCAGTGGCCAGCCAAACTTGCCTACGATGGAGCTAACCACAACCATATGCCCGCGCTGCTGGCGGATCATCACCGGCAATACAGCTTTGGCTAAAGCTACGGTACCGAAATAATTTATTTCCATCAACTGGCGCTCAACAGTGGAGGGTGTTTCTATCACCGTTGAGCGCTGGCTGATGCCGCCGTTGAGGATGAGCAGGTCGATGGTGCCAAAAGCGGCAACCACCTGCTGCACCAGATTGGAGTAATCGCTGTTGATTCCCAAATCGAGCGGCAGAACCAATACACCGGCAGCATTTGGCTTGCACTGCTGCTCAACTTCCCGCAGCACCTCGCGGTTGCGCGACGAAAGCACCAGCCGTGCTCCCGTGCGGGCGTAGTGCAAAGCCAGCGCACGCCCGATTCCCGACGACGCGCCTGTGATCCAGATGGTGGTGTTGGTGGTTTTCACGGATGGAAACTGATAATGCGTTTGTTTTTTTTAATTCCCTGCTATTGTGGTTTTCGATGCGCCGGTCGCCGGTTTTTGTTTTGATATCCGCCACGAGCCTGCGGTGGTTTGTAATGTGCCGGGCGGCTGCCGAAAGTTTCGACATGTGCCGGTGTCTCGTCCACAGCGCCATCGTCGGGGAAAGGATGCTGCGCTACTACGTGAATATGTTTGGCGATAAGTTTTTGAATGTCGCGCAGGTAGGGTTTTTCCTCCGTGTCGCAGAACGACAGAGAAATACCGGCAGCACCAGCTCTTCCGGTTCGTCCAATGCGATGCACATAAGTCTCGGGGATATTGGGCAGGTCGTAATTGATAACATGCGAAAGGTCCACCACATCGATGCCACGGGCTGCTATATCGGTAGCAACCAAAACGTTGGTGCTGCCACTTTTGAAATCTCCCAGGGCCTTTTGCCGTGCTGTTTGCGACTTATTGCCATGGATGGCGTCGGCATTGATATTGGCTTTGGCCAAAAGTTTCACGATCTTGTTGGCGCCATGCTTGGTGCGCGAAAATACCAGCGCCGAACTTACCGGCTCGGTTTGCAGCAGATGCACCAGCAGCTTTGTTTTTTCTTTTTTATTAACAAAATAAACCGACTGCTCTACCTTTTCGGCGGTAGTTTGCTCGGGCATAATGTCGATGCGCTGCGGATTTCCTAATATTTTTCGCGAAAGCGAAATAATATCGGGTGGCATGGTTGCCGAGAAAAACAGCGACTGGCGGCGGCGTGGCAGCTTGTCGATGATTTTGCGGATGTCGTGGATGAAACCCATGTCGAGCATGCGGTCGGCTTCGTCGAGCACAAAATAACGGATGTGCTCCAGTGTGATAAAACCCTGCTGCATGAGGTCGAGCAGGCGGCCGGGTGTGGCCACCAGCACTTCTACACCACGCTGCAGGATCTGGGTCTGGTTACCTTGTTTTACGCCACCAAAAATTACGGTGTGGCGGATGTTGGTATATCTTCCGTAGGCTTCAAAACTTTCGTCGATTTGTATGGCCAGTTCGCGTGTGGGTGTAACGATGAGTGCGCGAATGGCTTTGTTGTTGTTTCTTTGGGCACGGTCATTATAAAGATGCTGGAGGATGGGAACGGCAAAAGCTGCCGTTTTGCCGGTACCTGTCTGGGCACAGCCCAGCAGGTCGCTGCCGCGCAATAAAATGGGGATAGCCTGTTGCTGAATAGGTGTAGGGTGCGTATAGCCTTCGTGGTCGAGGGCCCTTAAAATGGGATCAATAATTTCTAATTCTTTGAATGTCATAGTTTTTTAAAATTGGCGGCAAAGGTAGCGCAATTATTTGGTATGGGTTATCGCGGGGCGAAGGGCGGAGGGCGCAAGGCGCGGGGCGAAGGGCGCAAGGCGCGGGGCGAAGGGCGCGGGGCGTAGGATCAGCGCCATAGGCGCGACAATATGGTAGAACGAAGCATCAACCATAAACAAAAGCGCCATAGGCGCGACACCTTCTTCCGCACCTCCGACTTTCGAGCGAGCGTCCGCAGGAACTCGGAAGTTCAGCGCGGGGCGCGGGGGCGAAGGGCGCAAAGAGTTTACCAACGGTGACGCTTTAAGCGACGCCGTTGGTTTTTCCAGGTGTCTTCTTTTTACGAAAAACACAACAACAGATTTTTAATAGATTTGCCGCTCCGGCAATCACGCCTAT
>Ga0265295_1006772_pt1 | contig 13639 bp, 9 predicted proteins | sample Munlansysbiofilm_FD_192503 | JGI IMG/M metagenome (GOLD analysis project Ga0265295, IMG submission 192503) | Leachate microbial communities from a municipal landfill in Southern Ontario, Canada - Methane capture system biofilm | ecosystem: Engineered > Solid waste > Landfill > Unclassified ... | reverse complement strand
GACTTCCAACCAAGAGGTTGCCAATCAAGACCATGCATCGATCGGTATTATTGGTCCAGACGGCGATAAAGATACGCTTGATATGACTTTTACGAAAAGAGTTCCTCAAGCCGCTTCGGGAACGACGTGGGATGTTACCGCCAATATTTACAGCTTTTATGAAAATTACGACAGTACGAAGACCTATGATCCTTCGCTCTATTACGTTAACCAAAAAGATGCCAAAGTCTATGAAATCGTCGATACCCAAACGGGTGTTTTGGAATTTGACGGAGCCGGCAGACTTCTTAGCAACTCTTTGCCCGCACTTTCCAACGGAGGAACAACTCTAAACGTTAATCTGGGAACGCTTAACAGTTTTGACGGACTTGTTTCCAGTACCAGTATCACTAAAACGAGTAGTTATCAAACAAACGGTACCGTCGAAGGGTTTTTAAAAAACTACGGAATGGACGGCAACGGCAATATTATTGCCGAATTCGATAACGGAAAAAGTTCCGCTATTGCTAAAGTTGCCGTCTACCACTTTCAAAACGACCAAGGTTTAACGTCTGCATCTTCAAACCTCTTTGAAGAGTCTTCCAACAGCGGAAAAGCTATTTTTTATACCGATAAAGACGGAAACGCTTTTTTAGGCTCCAATGTTTTAAATCACCGACTGGAAGGCAGTAACGTTAGTATGGCAACGGCATTGACCGAACTGATCGTGATACAAAAAGCATTTACCGCAAGTTCCAAAGGCATTACGACCAGCGATGAGTTGCTTCAAAATGCTATCAATATGAAACAATAGTTTTTAACATTATATGGAATAAAAATTGCTTTTGATTTTAAACACTATTCATTACACTAAAAAGTAACTTTAAAAAGGATACGCTATGATGAGATCACTTTGGGCCGGCGTTACCGGATTACAAGCGCACCAAATTGCCATGGACGTTGAAGGTAATAACATTGCAAACGTTAATACTACCGGCTTTAAATATTCTCGTGCGAATTTTTCCGATCTTCTCAATCAAACGGCCAAAATCGCTACGGCTCCGCAAGGAGAGCTCGGCGGTAAAAACTCAATGCAAATAGGTCTTGGAACACAAGTCAGTTCCGTTACGAAGATTTTTAAACAAGGTTCTATCGAAACCACCGATAAAAATACCGACCTTGCCATCAGCGGAGACGGTTTTTTCGTTATTTCTCCCGATGGCGGCAATACCTACAAATACTCCCGAAACGGAGATTTTTCATTTGACGCAAACGGTAACTTCGTCGATGCAAACGGATATATTGCACAAGGGTGGGTTAGAGACGATACTACCGGCGAAATCGACGCGACGGCTCCGATTCGAAATATCACTATTCCTCCCGGACTAACCACGCCGGCTAACGATACGGGATACATTACGCTTAAAGCCAATCTTAACTCCGGTGATTCTACCAAAAATAAAAGTGCTATTTATGCATTGGATCAATACAAAGGTTGGTACGATAAAGACAATAACAATACCAAATCGACAACGGAAAAACACGATGAAAACGATGCTTCGTTAAACTCTTTCAATACCGATAATGAATTGGTCGAACGCGGTGTCGACATGGGTGTTTTATTTAACGCCACGGGTGAAGCGTTTAACCTCAGAGAAGGGCAGGGTATCTGGATGAGTTATGCCGATGCCGTCGCTAAACCGCAAAGTATCACGGCGAGTAATTCAACGTCGTCGTTAAAAATTACCGTTAACGGCGTTAGCATCAGCGGCGAATTGACAAAGGCCGCAAAAGCGACTCCGACAAGTGAAGAAAATATTCTTGTCGCTAACGAAATCGCAAACCTCATTAACCAAAAAACAAGCGAAACGGGTGTTGTCGCAACCGTTGAAAACGGCAATCATCTGGTTCTTAAAAACACCAACAAAATAGGAACGGACGAGCAACATAAAAATATTAACCTTGACGTTACCTCTCCGACAACAATCGGCTTAACGTCAACACAAGTCATTACCGCTTATCAATACGCTTATTCGACTTCTTCCGTCTCGGCATCGCATGATTACGATGCAAGCGTCGTTAGAAAATTTCATACGACGGAAGATTTACGAAATGCTATGCAAGTAGACGCGCGTTTATGGACGAATTACTTAGGTAGCGTCGTCGATCCAAACGGTGCCGATAATAAAGCCAATACGACAAACGACAACATCCCTTGGTCAACCGTCAGTTCTTTAAATAAAAACGACGGCGTACAGGTTTTAGTCAACGATGAGGGAAAATTTGTACTTAAAAACCCTACGGGAGATGCACCGGATGTTTATACCGGAGCTATGAGCGGTTTTACGATCAACTCCGTTTTATCTTCACAAGACGTTACGTTTCCTGCCGGAACAACATTTGAAAATGCAATCACTTTACCTACGGGTACGACCGTAACCTTAAGCGGAAAAATTCCCGGAGATGCCACTTACGGAACGGAAGGAGATTATACGTTCATCGGAACAATCCCTGCCGGCTTCGTTTTAAGTGCGGACGCTACGTTACCTCAAGGAACGACTTTTCCTCAATTTAGCGCAACGATTAACGATCCGCTTGACGTGACCGCAGACGATAGAACCATCGATATTGCACTTACAACGGCGGCCGTTGCCGGACAAACGTATTCTATTACTATCGGCGGTACAACCTATACTACCGCAGCCGCAGCCGGCGGAGAAACCGCGGCAACCGTAGCGGGCGCATTGTATACCCTTATTAAAGCCGACTATGCCGACGCAACGCTTGATGGTACGACGATTACCTTACCGACCAATGCCGGTACGACGACGATTAATCCTCCGACCTCAAGCGTAGCGGGAACGATTTCGGCAACGATTAGTGCAGCACTTGCGGCAGCGGATGACGACCGTACGATCAATTTAGCCGGTACGTCCAATTCCATTGCGGGACAAACGTATTCTATTACTATCGGTGGTACGACGTATACCTATACTCCTGCTGCTGCCGGAGAGAATGCGGCTACCATAGCGAGCGGTTTACGAGCCTTAATAGAAGCCGATGCCGCTTATACCGGACACACGTCTGTTGTAGGATCCGTTATTACCATTAATCAAGGTGCAGGAACGGAAAATATCGTTGCTTCAACCAATATCGATGCCGTCGATGTTACGGATGTCGGTATTACCGATAAAGACGGTGACGGTAAAAAAGACGATCAATCTATTTACGTTTCTATTACGGGATTAACCAATGCAAGCAATAACGTCAGTGAAAATACCAAATTTACCACATCGTTTTCCGCGCTTCAAGGTTCACTCCCCTCAGGTACGTCTGAAAGATCGACTCAAAATATCTATATGGCAAGTCATGCTTCCAGTATCGACGTATACGACTCTTTAGGTTCTAAACATACCGTTCGTTTTGAGTTTAGAAAAATTGGACAAACCGATAACGGCGGTACCGAATGGTCCATGCTCATTACCGTACCGGAACCGGGTCAAATTAATTATGCGGCTGGAAATTTACCCGAAAATATTATCACGGGTTCTATTGCGTTCAATAGCGACGGATCACTCGCAACTTTTACGCCGACAAACTTGACGTATACCGCCAATAACGGTTCATCACCGAATCAAAACATAGAACTTCATTTTGGTACGTTGGGTCAATTTGACGGTATGACTTCATTTGATAAAGAGTCCAATACTTCGGGTATTTCACAAGACGGTTATCCGGGCGGCGATCTTTCGGGTATTCGCGTCGACGAAACGGGAACGCTGATCGGAAGCTTTACCAACGGACGAAGTTTCGGTCTTGCACAAGTTGCCATGGCAAAATTTACCAATAACGAAGGTTTGGAAAGCGACGGCGGAAATACTTTTATCCAGACGTCAAACTCCGGCGATCCCGTTATCGGTCAAGCATCCGTCGGCGGTAGGGGAGCCATTCAAGCAAGCTCTCTTGAAATGAGTAACGTAGATCTTTCACGCTCGTTAACGCAATTGATCGTTATCCAAAGAGGATACCAAGCAAACTCCAAAACGATCACGACTTCGGATGAAATGCTCAATACGCTTCTTCAATTAAAATAGATTTTTTTAGCTTACATGTACTACAATGAGTCCCAAAAAACTTGGGACTCAACACATGAAAATTACACTCAACCACTACACTCCGTTGCTTATTTGTGCGGATGCGATTCGTACATGTTGGCAAAGTTTTGATAAAAGCGATAACGGCGGCGAAAAGGACAAAGAGCTGATCGATCGCGTCGGCAATAAATTTAAACACGCTTCAACGTTGGAACATCTGGTTTACAATTTTTACATCGAAGGCGTTTCCAGAGCCTTGCTTCAAGAACTTGCACGCCATCGTATGGCTTCACTTTCGGTAAAATCGACCCGTTATACGCTAAAAGAACTCAAAAACGAAGCACTCTTTACATGTAAGGATTTTGAGCGCGCCCAAAAGTATCTTGTCCTAACGGGCGTCGAAATGGTAGACGAAATGAGCGTCAAAGCACTTGAAAACTTGCGTTTGGTACTCAATGAAGGCATTAGCAACGATAAAGCCAAATACTGCCTTCCGGAGAGCTATAAAACCGAACTTACGTGGACGATTAACGCACGAAGCCTTCAAAACTTTTTAACGCTTCGAAGCGATAAAAGCGCTCTATGGGAAATTCAAAATTTAGCCCATGCCCTTTACGAAGCACTTCCCGAAGAACACCGATACCTCTTTAGCCTCAAAGAAAACGTATCCATTTAAGCCTTACATGTCAAGACTGACATGTAAGCTTTTAAGTATCAAAAAACCGTAGTATTTAGTAAAGCCTTTGCGCATGCGTAATAGCGATTGCTATGGCGTCGGTAATATCCAAAGGCTTAATTTCTTGTTGAATGCCTAAAATCTTTTTCACCATAAACGACACTTGTTCTTTTTGCGCTTTACCGTTTCCCGTAACCGCTTTTTTGACTTGTAAAGGAGTGTATTCGCTAAAATTGCCTTTGAGCTGCAAAATTTTAAGACTTAACGCTCCTCGAAATTGAGCCAATTTTAGCACCGTTTTGGGGTTGTACGCATAGAAAATATCTTCAATCGCCACTTCGTCTATCACATGGGATCGAAAGATTGTATCAAGCCCTTCGACCAATTCCACTATCTGATGTTGTAAAATTTTTTCCTTAATTTTTATCAGTCCGGCCTCCACTAAAATAAGTTTGTTTTTTTCTTTACGAAGCACGCTGTATCCGCAGTTTCGAGTACCTGGGTCTATTCCTAAAATCACCATATTTTTATCCTTTATTCACGTCGTTTGTCACAGTGTGAATAACTTTTTTCACATTATAGCGGCACTTGCTTTAACAAGGAACTAATAATAGTTTGGTTAAAATAAAACAAACTTATTCACATGTTATTCACGATGTGAAGACTTTTTTAAGGAGATTGATTGTTAGCCGACACCGTTATTGAACTCTTAAAAGAAGAAATCTCTTCTTTAGAATTTGAACGCTACATCAAACAACTTAAATTTAACGAAAAAGCATCCAATTCGGATCAAATGGTTTTTGTCGCTCCCAATATTTTGATTTCCAATTGGGTTAAAACCAAATACGCCGAAAAGATAGCCCATCTTTTTGAACTCAAAACGGGTAAAAAACCCGAAATTAAAATCGTACTCAAAGAACACCTCAAAACATCCAAAGTTAAATCAAGCTCCGTGGAGATGATCGAAGCGATCAAAAACGTTAAAAATACGATTTTAAATCCTTCCTACACGTTTGATAGCTTCGTCGTCGGAAGTTCTAACCAATACGCGTATACCGCCGCAAAATCCATCGCCGAAAAACCGGGTATTATGTACAATCCCGTTTTTATCTACGGACCGACCGGTCTTGGTAAAACCCACTTGATTCATGCGATAGGCAATTATTGTCAAACTAAAGGAAAAATCGTTATTTACGCAACGATCGAGCAATTTATGAACGATTTTACTTATAATCTTCGCAACCAGTCTATGGATCGATTTCGTGAAAAATACCGCAATTGCGATGTTTTACTTATAGACGATACCCAATTTTTATCCAACAAAATTCAAACGCAAGAAGAGTTTTTTCATACGTTCAACGAATTGCACTCTGCTGGTAAACAGATCGTTTTAACGTCCGATAAACCGCCTAAAATGATCAACGGTTTAGAAGATCGTCTGAAAAGCCGTTTTGAATGGGGTTTAATCGCCGATATCGGACTGCCGGAACTTGAAACGAAGATTGCGATTATTAAGAAAAAGTGTGAACTTGACGGCATCAATTTAAACAGCGACATCGTTAATTACATCGCTTCCAATATGGGCGACAATATCCGTGAAATCGAAAGCGCTATTATTAACCTCAATGCCTATGCCTTATTGATGCGCCAAGAAATTACGCTTGATTTTGCCAAAAACGTTATGCGCGAACAAATTAAAGAACGCCGCGAAAATATTAGCCTTGAAGATATTATTCAAATTATTGCAAAAGACCTGAATATCAAACCGAGCGAAATCAAATCGACCAAGCGCAGTAAAAACATCGTCGAAGCCAGACGTATCGGCATTTATTTAGCCAGAACCCTAACACCCAATTCCATGCCTTCTTTGGCATCGTATTTCGGTATGAAAGATCATACGGCGGTTTCACACAATATTAAAAAGATTAACGAACTGATCGAAACAAACGAAGCCTTTAAACTCAAAGTTGAAGATCTTAAAAATAAAATTTTGACCAAAGAAAAATAAAAAGTTTTAGAGAAAAACGTGATGACATGTGAAAAACAAGAACCAAAACTTTCACTACAAAAAGCCCTATTTTTAGGTATAATGTATCTTGTTTTCACTCATTCAACCCAAACTACTACTTCAACTATTTTAATAAATAATTAAAAAAGGAGACTCAATGAAAGTTTCGATTAAAAAAAGCATTTTAGAAAACATTCTTCTCAATACTCAACCTTACCTTGAGAAAAAAGATTTGAGTCAAATCACCTCACATGTACTTTTATCGACGGAAGAAAATCAACTCGTTATCAAAGCAACCGACTATGAAATCGGTTTGAGTTACCATACTCCCGAAGTTTCCATTAGTGCATTCGGTCAAGCAAGCGCGAACGGAAAAAAACTCTTGGATATCATTAAAAGTTTAAAAGACGATGATATCGTACTTGAAACAATTAACGATTATCTTCACATTCAACAAAGCCATTCCAAATTTAAACTTCCGATGCTCAATCCTTCCGATTTCCCGACTTTTCCGGCAATCGACAATAAACCGAAATTTAACATCGACAGTGCAACCTTGGTACGCGCAATTAAAAAAATCGCTCCTTCCATCGATACAAATAACCCAAAATTTGAACTTAACGGTGCATTGATCGATATTAAAGACAATACGATTCATTTGGTTGCTACCGATACGAAGCGTTTGGCGGTCATGAGTATTGAACAACAAACCGAACACAATTTTTCGTTGATTATTCCTAAAAAAGCCATTTCGGAAATTCAAAAACTCTTTTTCGACGAAATCGAAATTTTTTACGACGAAAACACGTTGATTGCACAATCGAGCTATTTTACCTTCTACACAAAGCTCATTAACGGTAAATTCCCCGATTACGCACGTATTATTCCTAAAACAAAAAATTATTCACTCTCGCTTAGCCGAGAGTTGATGATCGATGCAATCAAACAAATTGCAATTATTTCGGCGGAAATTAAACTCACGTTTCAATCCGAAAAGATTATTTTTGAGAGTTTAAACGACGATAACATTGAAGCAAAAACGGAAATCGATTTTCACACGGGACTTGAAAACGAAATATACCTTGCGGTAAACAGTCGTTACGTTTTGGATTTTCTATCCCATATCGAAAACAACAGTTTTACCTTAGGTTTTAACGATAGCGGTCTTCCTTTTACCTTAGAAAGTGAAAATTTTATGACGATCGTTATGCCGATTATGATATAAGAATTATTAAAGAAGCGGAGAAATTATGAGTACTTACGGTGCAGACAATATTAAAGTTTTAAAAGGCCTTGAAGCGGTTCGTAAACGCCCTGGTATGTATATCGGTGATACGAATATCAACGGCTTACACCATTTAATTTACGAAGTCGTCGATAACTCTATCGATGAGGCAATGGCAGGCTATTGCGATTATATTAAAGTGGAATTGACGCGCGAGGGATCGGCAATTATTACCGATAACGGACGGGGAATTCCCGTCGGTTGGCATGAAGGCGAAAATATGTCCGCGGCAACGGTTGTTTTAACCGTCTTACATGCCGGCGGAAAGTTTGACAAAGATACCTATAAAGTGAGCGGCGGTTTGCACGGTGTGGGCGTTTCGGTCGTAAATGCGCTTTCGTCTAAACTTGTTGCAACGATCAAGCGCGAGGGAAACGAACATCGCCAAGAATTTGCGTGCGGTATTCCTCAAACACCTTTAGATATTGTTAAAACCACGAATCGAACGGGAACGACGATTGAATTTTGGCCCGACGGTACGATTTTTGAAACGACAGAGTTTCAATTTGAAATTTTGGCGCAACGTTTTCGCGAACTTGCCTATTTAAATCCTAAAATTAAAATCGAACTTAAAGACGGACGTGACGGGCGCGCCGAAACGTATCATTTTGAGGGCGGTATTAGACAGTTTGTCCTCGATCTTAACAAAAAAGAAAAAGTTGCCGAAGCGGTTCATTACACGGCAAGCGTGGAAGACGTAGAAGTCGATATCGCGATGATGTACAATTCCACTTACAGCGAAATCGTTTATTCGTTTGTCAACAACATTAAAACCATCGACGGCGGAACGCATGAAAGCGGTTTTCGCGCCGGTTTGACGCGAGCCATTACCAATTATATCTCTTTAAACGCAGGTATTCGCGAAAAAGACGCCAAAATTACGGGTGATGACGTACGCGAAGGTTTGATCGCTATTGTGAGCGTTAAAGTCCCCGAACCGCAATTTGAAGGACAAACCAAAGGAAAGCTCGGTAGTTCTTATGTAAAACCGATCGTTCAAAAATTGGTCTACGAACAGTTGGTTAAATATTTTGAAGAAAATCCGATCGAAGCCAAAGCCATTATGAATAAAGCCCTTATGGCGGCACGCGGTCGCGAAGCGGCTAAAAACGCGCGTGATTTAACGCGTCGAAAAGATGCCATGAGCATCGGTACGCTTCCGGGAAAACTGGCGGATTGTCAAAGTAAGGACCCTTCCATTTGTGAACTTTACCTTGTTGAGGGCGATAGTGCGGGCGGTTCGGCAAAACAGGGACGAGATCGCGTTTTTCAAGCCATTTTACCGCTTAAAGGTAAAATTTTAAACGTTGAAAAAAGCCGCTTAGATAAAATTTTAAAATCGGATGAAATTAAAAATATGATTACCGCTCTTGGATGCGGTATCGGCGATGAGTTTAACGAAGAAAAATTACGTTATCACAAACTCATTATTATGACCGATGCCGACGTCGACGGTAGCCACATTCAAACGCTTCTTTTAACGTTTTTATTCCGTTTCTTACGACCGATCGTCGATAACGGTTATGTTTATTTGGCACAACCGCCGTTGTATCGCTATAAAAAGGGTAAAAAAGAGATTTATCTCAAAGACGATACCGAAATGAATGCTTTCTTAATCGAGTCGGGTTTGGAAACGATGGAAATTGAGGGCGTCGGAACACCGGATTTAATCGATTATTTCAAAATTATCGCGGCATATCGCGGTATTTTAAAAGAGCTTGAAAAACGCTTTTCAATGATCGAAGTGGTTCGTTATTTAATTGAAAATCCGGATTTAATTTCTCTTCCTTCACACGAGCTTTTCGAAGCGATTAAAGCGTATATTCAAAAAGTCGGATACAATTTATTGAACCACTATATTACGCCTGAGAGCCTTCATCTGTTTATTCAAACCAACGACGGCTTGGAAGAGTTACTCTTAGACGATACTTTTTACGGCAATGCTTTATACGAAGAGGCACGTTATATTTACGGCAAAATTCAAGAGCGCGATTTTGACGTTTTTGAAGGACGCGACCCGATTGAAATTTTAGACGAAATTGAAAAAAATGCTAAAAAAGGCGCTTACATTCAACGCTATAAAGGTCTGGGTGAAATGAATCCTGAACAGCTTTGGGAAACAACGATGAATCCTGAAAACAGGCGTTTATTGCAAGTTAAAGTCGAAGACGCCGAACTTGCAAGCGAAACCTTTACGCTTTTCATGGGCGATGAAGTCGAACCGCGCCGACAATATATTCAAGATCATGCCAAAGACGTTAAACACTTGGACGTTTAATGCTCTATTCAGAGATTAAGGAAAGAGAAAATCGATTTATTACCGCCTTAAAAATCGCTTTTCCTTTTCTTCTTCTCTTGGGTATATTTTTTCATGCATCACAGCTTTTTAAGCACGATACGCTCAATTTTATTCTTCTCATTTTATTAATTCCCGTTTACGTGTATTACACGGTTTATTTGATTTATTACGGTTTTCAAACGACGTTGATCGATCCGATTACCAAAACGTTTAATCGAACAAAAATCCTCTCTAAAATCGAAAAGATCAAACAAAAAGATCAAACACTAATCGTTTTGTTACATGTCAAAAATTTGAGCGATATTAACGATCGCTACGGCTTTAATAACGGCGATAACGTTTTGAAAAAATTGATTGAAAAATTACAAGCGTTTTTGATTGAACATCATTTAAAAAACGTACCGATCGGTCGTTACAGTAACAGTATGTTTCTTTTTTATACGCGTTATTCTTCTTCGGAATTGAAACACTTTATGATGCTTTTTACGAAAAGCATTCAAAATGCCGGTATCGACAATATCGAAGTTAAGATCGATTTTGCGATGATCGGAGCACATTACGACGAATCGACGGAAAATATCATTGAAAAATTGATTTTATTGAGTGAAGAAACCGATAAAAAAGAAGAAGAAAAGGTAGTATTAAAGCCCGATGCAATGAATAAAATGATTGTTCATGCCATTCAAGAAAACCGTCTTTTTTTTAAATATCAACCCTGCGTAAAATACGACGACCGTTCCCAAAAACTGTATGAAATTTTAACGCGTATCGATTTACAAGAACAAGGCATCCTTAGTAAACAGCAAATTCAACGTATCGTCAACCATGCGGGATATGAAAAAGAGTTTGACGAAAAAGTTTTTGGATTGCTTTTAGAAGAGTTAAAACCGCTTTTAGAACAAAGTGATGCATTATTTTGCATTGAAATTTCGCCGGTTTCGCTGCGAAATACCGCTTTTAAGCGTTACCTTCAAACGCTTTTTAAACGTCTCAAAATCGATCCGAATCGTTTTATTCTTGAAATTATCGAAAAAAAAAGTTATGAAGAGATGGGGCGTTTTAATGAAATTGTTAAAAGTTACCGAGAACTCGGTTTTAAAATTGCACTTGGAAATTTCGGCGGGAATAACGCGAGTATCGAGTATTTGAAATATCTTACGGTTGATTGGATAAAATTCGATATTGAATTTACCAAAAATATCGAAGCGGATACATACCGTGTTTTGCTCAAGCATTATATTGAGCTAGCAAGGTCGCTTCACATACGGACTATGATAAAATTTGTCGATAAAAAGGCTCTTTTTGAAAAAGCAAAAGTGTACGAGCCTGATTTTATACAGGGGTTTTATATCTCAAAGCCCAAAACTATAGGAGAAATAGATGAAATACGGTGAAAAAATTATTAAAGAGTTCGATGTTGAAAAAGATTTGGAAATTTGGCCGAATCAACACACAAAAAATTACGTCATTAAATTGACCTTGCCGGAGTTTTGTTGTTTGTGTCCGCGAAGCGGTTACCCTGATTTTGCAACGATTTACATCGATTATATTCCAAACGAATGGGTGGTAGAGCTCAAAGCGATCAAACTTTACATCAACAGTTTTATGAATCGTAATATTAGCCATGAAAATTCGGCGAATGAAATTTACGATCTTTTAGACACTAAACTCAAACCAAAGTGGCTCAAAGTCGTTGCCGATTTTAATCCGCGCGGAAACGTTCATACCGTTATCGAGATCGATTCTAAAGTCGTACGAAACGAGAGCACATGTTAAATCCGAAACTCATCGAACAATTCTTCGGCGCGGCGTCTATTCAACGTTGGAACGACTATCCGCGTATGGTGGAGCTGGTAGAGCTCGATAAACAAGCACACAAGTTTATTATCGCTTATTTCGTGGCGAAAATGGAAGGTGATGAAAGTATCGATATGCGTTCGTTGATTGAAGCGGGTATTTTTGAATTTTTACGCCGCGTGGTCGTGACCGATATTCGTCCGGACGTCTTTCGAAGGGCGCTTCAAAAAAAAGAAAAAGAGATTAATACGTGGGTGCTTTCCCAACTGTACGATTCACTCAATGAAATTGAAAACGGAGCGTTTTACCGACGGTTTGAGACGTATATCGGCGATAGTTCCATGTATAAAAAAGAGCGTTTTATTTTGAAAGCGGCTTCTTACATGTCAACGCGTTGGGAATTTTCGATCGTGTATCAGACGAGCCAATTTTTAAACAATATCGACCGTGTTAAAGAAGCGGTCGAAGAGGAAATTGAGGATTATTACGAGCTGATTAGTATTCGAAAAATGGCGATGAATAAAAAAATTTCGAAAGTAATTGATCTAAGCGGACGTCTTCGTTTTCAAAAACGTTGGGCGCAAACGCCGCGCATTCCCGAAACGTCCGTTTTGGGACACATGCTCATCGTTGCGATTTTGGGTTATTTTTATTCGCTCTCTGCCAAAGCGTGTGACACCCGTTTGGTCAATAACTTTTTTTGTGCCCTGTTTCACGATCTTCCCGAAGCTTTGACGCGCGATATTATCTCTCCGGTCAAATATTCCGTGAGCGGTTTGGACGACATTATCAGCGAATTTGAAATTAAGATGATCGAAGAAGAGATCCTGCCGAATTTACCCGAGGGTTTGCTCAAAGAGTTTAAGTATTTGCTCGGTTTGTACGGCGACAACCATAAAGACGAATTTATGAATCGCATTTTCGAGCATGAAATAACGGCGATCGACGATCCTTGCGAATACAACGAAGACCGATTTCAAACCATCGACGGTAAAGCACTTAAAAATTGCGATAATTTAGCCGCATTTATCGAAGCCACGCTTTCGATTTCGCACGGCGTCAAATCCAAAGAGTTAATCCAAGGTAAAGAACATATTCGACAAAAGCTCAAAGAAAAAGGGAAAATGGGCAATGCCGATTTTTACGAGTTGGCATTGGAAATTGAAAACTATTTTGGAGCGTAAAAGAAGTATAAAATAAAAAACCCTCTTCCAGATGGCTGCGGCACACACCTTAAAAAAGTGCTCTGCTGTGTTCCCACCCTGAAGCGATGCTCTTAGAAGACGTTGCACAGGTCTAGAAGAAGGCGAAGCGTATTTTACCCAAAAATTCTTAAAAAACATAGAGGAAGCGTATGGTCGATCCTAAAATTGAAACAAGTTGGAAGAAGGTTTTATGGGACGAGTTTCAAAAACCCTATTTTGAGACCTTAAAAGCTTTTTTAGTCGAAGAAAAAAAACGTTTTACGATCTATCCGAGCGGTGCTAATATTTTTGCGGCG
>Ga0265295_1006768_pt1 | contig 13651 bp, 11 predicted proteins | sample Munlansysbiofilm_FD_192503 | JGI IMG/M metagenome (GOLD analysis project Ga0265295, IMG submission 192503) | Leachate microbial communities from a municipal landfill in Southern Ontario, Canada - Methane capture system biofilm | ecosystem: Engineered > Solid waste > Landfill > Unclassified ... | reverse complement strand
CACCTATCGGCCCTGAAGGGGCAGGGGGTCGGTCCCGTGCTCAAGGCCGTGGATGCCGCGCATGCCGCCGCCTTTGCGAAGCTGTCCACGCCGAAACTCACCCGCACCCTGAGGGCGGCCGTGGAACAGCAGCCGCCACCGCGCAAGGGCATTTTCCGCCCCAAGATGCGCTATGCCCACCAGGGCGGGCAGAATCCTCCGCGCATCATCATCCACGGCAATGCCCTGGACGCAGTGCCCGATTCCTATCGCCGCTACCTGGAAGGCCAATTCCGCGACGCCTTCAAACTGGCCGGCACGCCGCTGTCGGTGGAATTCAAGTCCTCGCATAACCCCTACCTGAAGGATGAGTCGTGAGCACGCTCTGGAGCGATCACATTGCCGGCCTGGTGCCTTACGTGCCGGGGGAACAGGCCCGCATTCCGAACCTGCTGAAACTGAATACCAACGAAAATCCGTATGGTCCATCGCCCCGGGCGATCGAGGCGATGCGTGCTGCCCTGTCGGATGAACTGCGCTTGTATCCCGATTACCAGGCGCTGGACCTGCGTCGTACGATTGCGGACCGCTATGGTCTGGCGCCTGATCAGGTCTTTCTGGGCAATGGGTCCGACGAGATTCTGGCGCATGTGTTCAATGCGCTGTTCCTGCGGGGGGGGCGGCCGCTGTGGCTACCCGACGTGACCTACAGTTTCTACAAGACCTACTGCCGCCTGTATGACGTGCCGCACCGCTTGATTCCGCTGGACGGGGATTTCGCCTTGCGGGTGGCGGATTACACCGGGCCGGCCGATCCGGAGCCGGCCGGAATCATCTTTGCCAATCCGAACGCCCCGACTGGCCTGGCCCTGTCGCTGGACGAGATCGCCGCCATCGCGCGGGCGCGCCCCGACAGTGCGGTGGTCGTGGATGAAGCCTATGTGGATTTCGGTGCCGAATCCGCTGCTGCGTTGATCGGGGAATATCCCAACGTGCTGGCGGTTCACACCTTGTCCAAGTCCCGTTCTCTGGCGGGCCTGCGGGTGGGTTATGCTCTGGGGCGCGCCGACCTGATCGCTGGGCTGGTGCGCTTGAAGGACAGCTTCAATTCCTATCCGCTGGATCGCGTGGCCCTGGCAGGTGCGCAGGCCTCGATCCAGGATGAAACCTGGTTCGATCATACCCGGCGCGCTGTGATCGATGCCCGCGAACAGCTGGTGCAGGATCTGCGCGGCCTGGGGTTCCAGGTGCTGCCTTCGCAGGCCAATTTTGTCTTTGCCCGCCATCCGGGCCACGATGCGGCCGAGATCGCCGCCGGTCTGCGCCAGACCGGTATCCTGGTGCGGCATTTTCGCATCCCGCGCATCGATCAGCATCTGCGCATCACGGTAGGCACGCCGGAACAGTGCGCGCGCCTGTGCACCGCGTTGCGTGTGTTATTGTCAGCCTAGGTCTGACAGCGCTGCAATGCAGCAATATTCAAACGCATTAAAATAGATCCTCCACCATAACTTCAATAACCGGAGTCTCGTCCATGAGCAACAAAGGGCAAATTCTCCAAGACCCGTTCCTGAATGCCTTGCGCAAGGACCATGTGCCCGTCTCGATCTATCTGGTCAATGGGATCAAGCTGCAGGGTCAGGTAGAATCCTTCGACCAATACGTGGTGCTGCTGCGCAACACGGTCACCCAGATGGTTTACAAGCACGCTATTTCCACCGTCGTGCCTGCCCGCCCCGTTTCATTCCAGGTGGATGGCTCTGCTGAATAAGCGGCCGCTGCCTGCCTGTCCGCCCGCCGTGTGCGTTGCACAGGCGGGCATTCGTTTTGTGGACGGCGTGCAGGCCGCGATGTGGGCATCATGAAATCACTGGTCATCAGTGTGGATCTGGGCGAACCCGACTATCAGGCCCACGCCGAGGAATTTCTCATGCTGGCCAGCGGGGCCGGGGCCGACATCGTCGAAGTCCTTACCGCCCGGCGCAGTCGGCCGGATGCGGCGGGGTTCATTGGTTCGGGCAAGATCGAAGAGGCCGCTGCCCTGGTCAAGGCGACCGGGGCGCAGGTCGTGCTCTTCGATCAGGCGCTGACCCCGGCTCAGCAGCGCAATCTGGAACGCCACTTCGAAGTCCGCGTCGTGGACCGGGTGGCGCTGATTCTGGACATCTTCGCGCTGCGCGCCAAGAGCCACGAAGGTAAACTGCAGGTCGAACTGGCCCAGTTGCAGCACCTGTCCACCCGCCTGACCCGGATGTGGACCCACCTGGAACGCCAGCGCGGCGGCATCGGCGTGCGTGGCCCTGGTGAATCACAGCTGGAAACCGACCGGCGCCTGATCGGCCTGCGCGTGCGGGCCCTGAAAGAACGCCTGAACCGTGTCCAGCGCCAGCGCCTGACCCAGCGCCGCGCCCGGGTGCGTGGCAAGACCCTGTCGGTGTCCCTGGTCGGCTATACCAATGCAGGCAAATCCACCTTGTTCAATGCATTGACCCGTGCCGATGCCTATGCGGCCGACCAGCTTTTTGCCACGCTGGACACGACGACCCGTCGCGTCTGGATCGAAGGCGCCGGCCAGGTCGTCGTGTCCGATACCGTGGGTTTCATCCGTTCCCTGCCGCCCATGCTGATTGCCGCCTTCCGGGCCACTCTGGAAGAAACCGTGCATGCCGACCTGCTGCTGCATGTGATCGATGCATCCAGCCCGCAGCGCGACGAGCAGGCCATGGCGGTCAATCAGGTCCTGCACGATATTCAGGCCGACGAAATCCCGCAGATCCTGGTCTACAACAAAATCGACGTGGCTGGATATGAACCCCGGGTCGAGCGAAACGAACATGGTACGATTGCGCGAGTCTTTGTCAGCGCCCTGCAACGCAGCGGGCTGGACGGCTTGCGGCAGTCGATCGTTGAATTTGGTGGGGAGCCTACGGGAAACAATGCGTTTGATGAAACTGTTCAACCTGAATGATCCGGGCTGGGGGCGGGGCAACCAGAACCAGAACGATGATCCGCGCGGCAAACCCGACCCGTCTGCCGGGCCCCCGGACCTGGACGAGGTCTGGCGCGATTTCAGCAAGCGCCTGAATGGCCTGTTTGGCCGTCGCCCGGGTGGGCGCGGCCCCCGCTCGCCGTCGGGTGGCGGCCTGCCGCCCCTGCCGGGCCCTTCTCCCCGCTTCGTGCTGTTGCTGGTCGTGGCAGCGGTGCTGCTGTGGCTGGCCAGCGGCTTTCTGATCGTCCAGGAAGGCCAGGTGGCCGTCGTCACCCGGTTCGGGCAGTACGTCAAGACGCTCAATCCCGGTCTGCAATGGCGCCTGCCTTATCCCATCGAGGCCGCGCAGTCCGTCAATATCGCCCAGTTGCGCACGTTCGAGGTGGGTTTCCGTGGTTCGGCACGCAACAAGGTTCTGTCCGAATCACTGATGCTGACCAACGACGAGAACATCGTTGATGTGCAGTTCGTGGTGCAGTACCGGCTGTTGCCCGACGGCGCGCCTGCCTATCTGTTCAATACCAGCCAGCCAGATGAATCCGTGCGTCAGGCAGCCGAGACCGCCATGCGCGAGATCGTCGGACGCAAACCCATGGATTTCGTCCTGTATTCCGGTCGTACCGAGGTCGCGTCCGAGGTCCATTCCCTGGCGCAGTCCATTCTGGACCGCTACCGGACCGGGATTCAGATCGCCACGGTCGCCATCCAGAACGTCCAGCCGCCCGAGCAGGTCCAGGCGGCTTTCGATGACGCCGTCAAGGCTGGGCAGGATCGTGAACGCCAGATCAACGAGGGCAATGCCTACGCCAGCAAGATCGTCCCCGAAGCCGAGGGCCAGGCAGCCCGCATGATCCAGGAATCCGAGGGCTACAGCGCCCGGGTCATCGGCCAGGCGCAGGGCGACACCTCGCGGTTCGACAGTATTGCCGCCGAATATGCCAAGGCGCCTGGCGTCACGCGTGAACGCTTGTATCTGGAAACCATGCAGGACATCCTGAGCGACAGCGCCAAGGTCATGGTCGATGCCTCGGTGGGCAACAATATGCTTTACCTGCCGCTGGACAAGATCATGGGCCAGGCCGCGCGCGAAGCCGGCGGCGCGGCGTCATCGGGTTCGCACGACAGCGGGGCTGCGGGCGGGTCGGCATCGGCTGCTGCCGGGGCCGCCCAGGCTGCCCAGGGCCAATCGGGTCCCAGCCGCGTGCCGCAGCGCGGCGTGCCGGCCGGCCTGGACAGCCTGATGACCAGCCCGTATTCGAACTAGGAGCCCAAGATGCAACGCTTTTTTCCTGCCCTGGTCGGCCTGGTCGTGCTGGTTGCGGTGCTGTCCTCGTGCATGTTCGTGGTGCGCGAGCGCGATTCCGCGCTGCTGTTTGCCCTGGGTGAAGTCCGCGAGACCATCACCAAGCCGGGCTTGTATTTCAAGTTCCCGCCGCCCTTCGAAAATGTCGTCTACCTGGACAAACGGCTGCAGACCATCGAAACGCGTGACCCTGAACGCATCCAGACCGCCGAAAAGAAAAATCTGCTGATCGATTCGTTCGTCAAATGGCGCATCGCCGATCCACGGCAGTATTACGTCACCTTCGGGGCCAACAGCAATGCTGCCGTCGAGCGCCTCCAGGCGCAGATCCGCGACGCCCTGAACGCGGCCGTCAACGTGCGCACCGTCAAGCAGGTCGTCTCAACCGACCGCGACACCATCATGAAGGAAATCCAGACTGCGGTGGCGCGCCGCGCCCAGCCCTTGGGGGTGGACGTGGTCGATGTGCGCCTGCGTCGGATCGATTTTGCCCCCGAGATCTCCGAATCCGTCTACCGGCGCATGGAAGCCGAACGCAAACAGGAAGCCAATCGCCTGCGAGCCAGTGGGGCGGCTGACAGTGAACGCATCCGTGCCGAAGCCGATCGCAAGCGCCAGGAAATCCTGGCCAAGGCCTATGCCGAATCCCAGGCCAAGCGCGGCGAAGGCGACGCCACGGCGGCTGCCATCTATGCCAAATCCTACGGCCAGGACCCCGAGTTCTACAGCTTCTACAAAAGCCTCGAAGCCTACCGATCGGCCTTTGCCGACCGCAACGGCACGCTGGTCCTGAGCCCGGATTCGGATTTCTTCCGCTTCTGGGATCGCGTCCGGGGCGCCAAGCCCGCTGCGCGTTGAACGAGGATCGACAGACCATGATGTCAAGCTGGCTGTTGCCGGAAAATCTGTCGGACGTCCTGCCCGCCGAGGCGCGCCGCATCGAGGAATTGCGCCGCGAATTGCTGGACCTGTACCGGACCTATGGTTTCGAGCTGGTCGCGCCGCCCATGGTGGAATATCTCGATTCCCTGATGCCGGCTGACGACGAGGCCCTGCGTCTGCGGACCTGCAAGCTGGTGGATCAACTCTCGGGCCTGACCATGGGGGTGCGCGCCGACATCACCATCCAGGTCTCGCGCATCGATGCCCATCTGCTCAACCGCGAAGGCGTGACCCGGCTGTGCTATTGCGGACCGGTCGTGCATGCGCGGGCGGCGGGCCTGCTGTCGGACCGGGAACTGCTGCAGATCGGCGCGGAAATCTTCGGTCATGCGGGGGTGCAGGCTGATCTCGAATCCATCCGCCTGGCGCTGGAATCCGTCCGCCGGGCCGGCGTGCGCCAGCCGCGCCTGGATCTGAACCATCCCGGGGTGGGGCGGGCGCTGGTGGATGCCGACCCGGCTCTGGCCGAGGCGGCCGACAAGGTCTTCGACTTGCTCAGCGCCAAGGACGTGCCCGGCCTGGAGGCCCTGTGCGCCGAATCTGGCGCGCGGGCCGACACGCTGGATGCGCTGTGTGTCCTGACGGCCCTGTATGGCGATTTGTCCGTGCTGGATCAGGCCCGGGCGCGCCTGCCCGACTTGCCGGCCTTGCGGGCCGCGCTGGATGGTCTGCGGACCTTGTGCGCCGCGCTGCCGGATGCTCCGATCGCGCTGGATCTGGCGGACATGGGCGGGGGCTATGGCTATCATTCCGGTGTGATGTTTGCCATCTACGCGGCGGGCTGGCACGATGCCCTGGTGCGGGGCGGGCGTTATGATGGCATTGGCCGAAAATTCGGCCGTGCTCGTCCGGCGACCGGATTCAGCCTGGACCTGCGCAAGCTGTCTGCAGGCCTGCCCGATGCGCAGCCAGTGCGGGCCATTCGCGCGCCCTGGTCCGACGATCCTGCCCTGGCGCAGGCCATTCGCGAACTGCGTGACCAGGGGCGTGTCGTGATCCAGTCCTTGCCGGGCGAACCCCAATGCCCGGACGAATTCTTCGTGGATCAGGAATTGGCCGCCACTGGCGACGGCTGGGCGCTGCGGCCGCTGGATGGCACAGCCTGAAGGCTGTGCCGCGTACCCGCGTCGATGGTATACACTAACCCGTTTCCCATGGCGGCATTTCGTCGCTTTTTGACAGACTTATGAGCAAGAACATCGTCGTGATCGGCACCCAGTGGGGTGATGAAGGCAAAGGCAAGATCGTCGACTGGCTGGCTGAATCGGCCCAGGGCGTCGTGCGTTTCCAGGGTGGTCACAATGCTGGCCATACCCTGTGGATCAATGGCCGCAAGACCATTTTGCGCTTGATCCCGTCGGGCATCATGCATCCGCACGTCACTTGCTACATCGGCAACGGCGTGGTGCTGTCGCCCGAGGCCCTGCTGGCCGAAATTGGCGAACTGGAAGCCGCCGGGCTGGATGTGCGCTCGCGCTTGCAGATTTCTGCCGCCTGCCCCTTGATTCTGCCGTACCACGTGGCCCTGGATCAGGCCCGCGAGGCCCGCAAGGGCGAGGGCAAGATCGGTACGACGGGGCGGGGCATCGGTCCCGCCTACGAGGACAAGGTCGCGCGCCGCGCCTTGCGCGTCCAGGATTTGTACGATCCGGCCGTGTTCGACGAAAAGCTTGCCGAAGTCCTGGACTATCACAATTTCGTGCTGACGCGTTACCTGGATGCAAAACCGGTAGAAGCCGCCCAGGTGCGCGACCTGGTCATGGCCCAGGCCGCGCAACTCGAACCCATGGTGGCCGATGTGTCCAGCAATCTGCACATTGCGCGCCGAGCCGGCCACACCCTGCTTTTCGAAGGCGCGCAGGGCACGCTGCTGGACATCGACCACGGCACCTATCCCTTCGTGACCAGCAGCAATTGCGTGGCGGGCGCGGCTGCGGCGGGTTCGGGCGTCGGGCCCCAAGCCCTGGACTACGTCCTGGGCATCGCCAAGGCCTACACCACGCGGGTCGGTTCGGGGCCGTTCCCGACCGAATTGCTGGATGATACCGGGCTGCGCCTGGCCACGGTAGGCAAGGAATTCGGCTCAGTCACGGGGCGTCCGCGTCGTTGCGGCTGGTTCGACGGCGCGGCCATGAAACGTTCGGTCATGATCAACGGTTTGACGGGGCTGTGCATCACCAAACTGGACGTGCTCGACGGCGTCGAACAGCTCAAGATCGGTGTGGGCTACCGCTACAAGGGCAAATTCCTGGATGTGCTGCCCTATGGCGCCCATGCCGCTGCCGAAGCCGAACCCGTGCTCGAAGAAATGGCCGGGTGGTCGGAATCCACGGTGGGCATCACCGAATACGACAAGCTGCCCGTCAATGCGCGCCGCTACCTCGAACGCATCGCCGAGGTCTGCGATGTGCCGATCGACATGGTCTCGACCGGTCCCGATCGGCTCGAAACCATCGTCTTGCGTCACCCTCTCCAGGGCTGATACGCCGGACAAAAACAAAACCGCAAGTTCGCTTGCGGTTTTTTGATCAGCCAGAGATTTTCATACGAACGGGGGAAACACCGATGAGCATGCCGCCGAGCACCGAACGCGACCTCTGGGTCAGTTGGGAGCAGTACCACGGTCTGATCGAACGCCTGGCCTTGCAGGTCCATGAGTCGGGCTGGGTCTTCGACAAGATTCTCTGTCTGGCGCGCGGCGGGGTGCGGGTGGGTGATGTGTTGTCACGCATTTACGATCTGCCGCTGGGGATCCTGGCGACCAGCAGTTATCGCGAGGCGGCGGGCACGGTCCAGGGGCAGCTTGACATTGCCCAGTTCATCACCATCACGCGCGGCACACTGGATGGCCGAGTCCTGCTGGTTGACGACATGGTGGACACAGGCCTGACGTTTACCCGGGTGCGTGATCATCTGCTCAAGCAGTTTCCTGGCATCACCGAGCTGCGTACGGCGGTGCTGTGGGTCAAGGGGCATTCGCAGGTGCGGCCCGACTACCATGTCGAACATCTGCCGACCAATCCCTGGATTCATCAACCCTTCGAGGACTACGACAGCCTGCGGCCGCATCAGCTGGAAGCCTGGATCCGCAAGGGGGTGCGCACGGCGTATCCGGATGGGCAGTCGTGACCCCGGATTCAAAGCGGATGACGGGTGGTCGGTGGCCTCGTCCCATGGTTTCGGCGATATCATGGTGATAGTCATGCCATCCGATTCATGTTAGAATCTTTCGTCTAATCAGAAATTTTCCTTTAACTTCACCGTGGGCGCACCGCTCTTTGGCTTTGGCGTTCACGCACCTGACAGGCTATCAAGGATTTACATGCCGATTGTCCGCCTCAAAGAAAACGAGCCCTTCGAGGCTGCCCTGCGGCGCTTCAAGCGCACCATCGAAAAGACCGGCCTTCTGACCGAGCTGCGTTCGCGCGAGTTTTATGAAAAGCCCACTGCCGAACGCAAACGCAAGCGCGCAGCCGCCGTCAAGCGCCACTATAAGCGCATCCGCAGCCAACAACTGCCGCCGCGACTCTATTGATTGATTCCTGATTCCTTCATCCAGGAACTGCTCGCGCGCGTTGATATCGTCGACGTTGTCGGCCGGTACGTCAAGCTGCGCAAAGGGGGCGCAAACCTGCTGGGTTTGTGCCCCTTTCACAATGAAAAAACGCCGTCGTTCACCGTCAGCCCGACCAAGCAGTTCTATCATTGCTTCGGCTGCGGCGCGCATGGCACGGCGTTGCGCTTCCTGACCGAGCATACCGGGGCCTCGTTTCCAGAGGCTGTGCGCAGCCTTGCCGCCAGCGTCGGCATGACGGTGCCGGAAGATGTCCGCAGCCCTCGCCAGCGCCGTGCCGATCGCGAACGCCGGGACGAGGGCCTGCGTCAGCACCACATCCTGGAGCAGGCCCAGACGCATTATCGCGCCGCCCTGAAACAGGCGCCGGAGGCCATTGAATATCTCAAGCGCCGGGGCCTGAGCGGCGAGATTGCCGCGCGTTTCGGCCTGGGTTGGGCTGGCCGCGAACGGCGTGGGCTGGCGGCGGTCTTTACGCACTACGAGGATCCTGCGCTGCTGGAATCGGGGCTGGTGATCGAGTCCGACGATGGCCGCCGCCATGATCGGTTCCGCAGCCGGGTCATGTTCCCGATCCGCAACCAGCGAGGTCAGCTGGTTGGATTTGGCGGTCGCCTGATCGAACCGGGCGAGCCCAAGTACCTGAATTCCCCGGAAACCAGTCTGTTTTCCAAAGGCAACGAACTCTATGGGCTGCACGAGGCGCGTGCCGGCATCCGTGCCGAAGGCTGCGTCCTGGTGGTCGAGGGCTACATGGATGTGGTGGCCCTGGCCCAGTATGGCCTGAACAATGCCGTGGCCACACTGGGGACGTCCACGACGCCAGAACATCTGCGCAAGCTGCGCCGCGCCAGTGATCGCATCGTCTTCAGTTTCGATGGCGATCGTGCCGGACGCAAGGCGGCCTGGCGGGCCTTGCAGGCCTGCCTGCCCTGGGTGGCCGAAGACGTCTCGATGCGTTTCCTGTTCCTGCCAGAGGGGCATGATCCGGATTCCTACGTGCGGGCCCATGGTGTTCAGGCGCTGCGTGCCTGCCTGGACGAGGCCCTGCCGTTGTCGCGTTTCATACTCGATGAACTGGCGCAGCGCCATAATCTGGAAGAAGCCGAGGGCCGGGCCGCTTGCGTGCATGAGGCCCGGCCGCTGTTCGCACAGATGCCCGAAGGTGGATTTCGCCTGCAGCTGGAACGCGAATTTGCGCATCGCGTTCGCCTGACGCCCGAGGAACTGGCTCAGTTGCTGGCAGCCGCGAGTCCAGCCCCCGGGAATCCGGGGGTATCCCGGGGGCTGGAACATCCAGCCCCGCAGGGTGGTTCGTCGGGCGGCGGCATGGCTGCTGTCGCGCGATCTGATCGCTCGGTGGCTGGCCGCCCAGAGGCATCGGGCGCAAGCCCATGGACAGAGGGCGGGGATCCGGGAACGGACCCGAACGGCCTGCCACCCTGGCTGGACGGAACGCCGCCGCAGGCTCCTCGGAGTGCAGGGCGGCGCTCGCGCCGGGGCGGTGGGTCGCGTCAGGTCACCCCCATGGCGCGGCGCTTGTTGCGGCTGCTGTTGGCACATCCGGCGCTGGTCGCGGGGCTGGGGGATCAGCAGCTTGAATTATTGTCCCATCATCCCCATCTGGGTCTCGTCAGGCAATTGATCGGTCTGGCCAGCACATGCGGTGCCACACACGCGGGAGCGCTGCTGCAGGCGGCCGATCCAGAGTCCGACCTCGCACGGGCGATCCAGGATCTGTCCTCCGAACTGCTGGCAGGGGATCTGCCCGACCCGCAGGCCGAATGGGATGATGCGTTGCGGCTCATCGAACGACAGACGGTGCAGGAACAGTGCGATCGTTTGATCGAATCCGGGCTGGCGACGGAAGAAGACCGCCGCCGCTATCAGGAACTCAGCCGCCGCCTGGCCCGGCTGAAGGCGCGATGATGCTGGGCCAGATCGTGTCGCATCCGCCAAGGCCCGGCCTTGTGCGAGGCGTGCGGCAGGGGCGTGGCGCTGTGGGGGGTGCCACGACCTGCTGGATGCAGTAAACTATATGGTTTTCAATAAGTTGTCGCGTATCGTGGGACAACCTGCGCTCCACCCTTACGGAATCCACACATGACCCAAGGAACTGGCAAGGCCTCTGCGGCCGCCAAAAAAACGACTGCCAAAAAAACCAAGGCCGAAGGCGTCGCGCCCGAAGCCGAGGTGAAGTCGGCCAGGGTGGCTGCGGTGCCCGAGGCCGTCGCGGCGAAAAAGACCGCTCGCAAGACGGCCGCCAAGAAGGCATCGGCTGACAAGCCGGCTGCGGCTGTCAAGAAAGCATCCGCTGACAAGCCGGCTGCGGCTGTCAAGAAAGCATCCGCTGACAAACCGGCTGCGGCCGCCAAGAAAGCATCGGCTGACAAGCCGGCTGCGGCCAAAAAGGCGGCGAAGAAGGCCGCTGCAGAAAAGCCGCGTGCGCCCAAGGCTGCGCCTTCGGGACGCAAGCCTGGCCGTCCGGCCAAGAATGCCGGCAATGACGGTGGCGATTACGTGGACGACGATGTCGAGGACGGCGAGGTCATTCCCGATCTCAAGCCATTGCCCAAACGCGGCGGCAAGCGTGCCAAGGGCGAAAAGGACAGCCCGTCTCGCAGCCAGATGACGCCCGAGGAACAAGAAGCCCGCCGCAATCGCCTGAAGATCCTGATCAAGCTCGGCAAGGATCGCGGCTACCTGACCTACGGTGAAATCAACGATCATTTGCCCGACGATCTGGTCGACGCCGAGGCCATTGACGGCATCATCAGTACGTTCAGCGACATGGGGATCTCGGTCTACGATCAGGCTCCGGATGCCGAGACCCTGCTGATGAGCGATAACGTGCCCACGGCCGCCAGTGACGACGACGTCGAAGACGAGGCCGAGGCCGCTCTGACCACCGTGGATTCGGATTTCGGCCGCACCACCGATCCGGTGCGCATGTACATGCGCGAAATGGGTACGGTCGAACTGCTGACCCGCGAGGGCGAGATCGAGATCGCCAAGCGCATCGAGGACGGCCTCAAGCACATGGTCATGGCCATCGCGGCGTGTCCGACCACGGTCAATGAAATCCTGGAACACGTGCGCCGTGTGCGTGACGGTTCCGCGCAAATCGACGAAATCGTCGATGGCCTGGTCGACGAAGAAGGCGAGGACTACGCCGGTTCGGGGGTGACCTCGGACGAGGACGATGGTCCGGCCGGTGGCATGAGCAGCAAGCAGCTTGAATACCTGCGCACCAAGGCGCTCAAGGTATTCGACGAAGTCGAGGTCTGGTTCGACCGGATGCGCGTGGCTTTCGAATCCGAGGGCTACCGCTCGGCCGCCTACGTTCAGGCGCGGGAGGCCATCCACGGACAGCTGATGGGGGTACGATTCACTGCCAAGATGGTCGAACGCCTGGCCGATGCGCTGCGCGCCCAGGTCGCCGAAGTCCGCGCCCAGGAACGCGCGGCCATGGCGATCTGTGTGACCCGTGCCGGCATGCCGCGCAATCATTTCATCAAGACCTTTCCTGGCAACGAAACCAATCTGGACTGGGTGGACGCAGAAGTCGCTGCTGGGCACGACTATTCCGAGACCCTGGCGCGTTATGCTCCGGCGATCCAGGAAGTCCAGCAGAAACTGATCGAACTGCAGCGCAACGTGGTGCTGCCCCTCAAAGACCTCAAGGACGTCAACAAGCGCATGGCCACCGGCGAAGCCAAGGCCCGCAAGGCCAAGCGCGAAATGACCGAGGCCAATCTGCGTCTGGTGATTTCCATCGCCAAGAAATACACCAATCGCGGTTTGCAGTTCCTGGATCTGATCCAGGAAGGCAACATCGGCTTGATGAAAGCCGTGGACAAATTCGAATACCGGCGCGGCTATAAATTTTCCACCTACGCCACGTGGTGGATCCGCCAGGCCATCACCCGTTCGATCGCCGATCAGGCGCGCACCATTCGCATCCCGGTGCACATGATCGAGACGATCAACAAGATGAACCGGATCAACCGCCAGATCCTGCAGGAAACCGGCGCCGAGCCCGATCCCGCGACCCTGGCGCAAAAGATGGACATGCCGGAAGACAAGGTTCGCAAGATCCTGAAGATCGCCAAGGAACCGATCTCGATGGAAACTCCCATCGGCGATGACGACGATTCCCACCTGGGCGACTTCATCGAGGACACGGGCACGGTGTCGCCGTCGGATTCGGCGCTGCATGGTTCCATGCGCGATGTCGTCAAGGAAGTCCTGGATTCGCTCACCCCGCGCGAGGCCAAGGTCCTGCGCATGCGCTTCGGCATCGAAATGAGCACCGACCAGACCCTGGAAGAAGTCGGCAAGCAGTTCGACGTGACCCGCGAACGCATCCGCCAGATCGAAGCCAAGGCCTTGCGCAAGCTGCGTCACCCCAGCCGCGCGGACAAGCTGAAGTCCTTCCTCGAAGGGCAGTGATCCGGGGCGATTGCATCGATGCCCGCCGAAAGGGGCTGCCTGCGGGCAGCCCCTTTCATTTTGTGTCCTGTGGTACGCCGTTGCGGACTGCCGTCATTTTCAGCTTGCGGTACAGCGTGCTGCGGTGAATGCCCAGGCGGCGTGCGGCATGACTGATATTGCCCTGGGATGCATGCATGGCCTGCTCGATGGCCTGGCGTTCCAGCGCGCGCAGCTTGGGGCTTGTTCTGGGTGCGCTGGATGATGCCGTCGGGGCGTGGGCAAGCGGCCCGGCGCCATTTGGCTGTGTGTCGGATGGCGTGATGTCCCCAGGCAGGTTGCCGGCCAGGACGGGGGCGTTTCCGGGATACTGGCAGCGCAGCCGGCGCAGCACGCTGAACAGTTCCCGGTAGTTGCCTGGCCAGTCGTGGCC
>Ga0265295_1006767_pt1 | contig 13651 bp, 12 predicted proteins | sample Munlansysbiofilm_FD_192503 | JGI IMG/M metagenome (GOLD analysis project Ga0265295, IMG submission 192503) | Leachate microbial communities from a municipal landfill in Southern Ontario, Canada - Methane capture system biofilm | ecosystem: Engineered > Solid waste > Landfill > Unclassified ... | reverse complement strand
TCAAAAGCAAATCCTACGCCAATGTCAAACAAACGGCCACCATTGCCGAGATCCATCAGGTGGCGACCGCAATCACCGCTTTGCAAGTCCCGGCCCTGGAAGAAGTCCATCAGCTTCAGCAAGATCTGATCTTTGATGATGGTCTGTAAGATTCAATGCTAAAAAAATAAAAATGAAAGGAGCAAGTTATGGCAGAATTTAAATTAGCAATGGTTTTTAAAAATGCCGTGGATAAAAATGTATCCATGACGATCCCTGATGTTAAACCGACCGTCACCCAGGCGGAAGCCGTGGCCTTAATGGACACCATTCTAACAACAGGTATTTTTACCCCTAATAATATCGCAATGGTGTCTAAGGTCGATTGTAAAATGGTGGAAACCACCACTTCTGACTTCTACAACGTCCCGTAAGGGTTGGGTAGTTGTGTATCACAAAAGATAGCCCGTTACGGGCTTCTTTTTTAATCAGTTATGGCTGAGATTAAATTAACGGCGCTGACTGCGCTTGGTTTACTGGGGGGCTGCATCGTCGATTTATTCGGCGGCTGGGATGCCGGCCTCCAGTCGTTGTTTTTGTTTATGGCCATCGATTATATCACCGGGTTAATCGTGGCCGGCGTTTTCAAGAAAAGCCGCAAATCACAAAAAGGGGCGCTGGAAAGCCGGGCGGCCTGGAAAGGACTGCTCCGCAAGGGCGCTTCTCTTGGCGTGGTGCTGATCGCCTGTCGGCTGGATCTGCTGCTGGGCTCGACCATTATCCGGGATACCACGGTGATTGCCTATTGCGGCAATGAATTGATGTCGATCACTGAAAACATCGGGTTAATGGGGGTGCCGCTTCCCAAAGTCATCACCAATGCGCTGGAAGCTTTGCGGCAAAAGGATGATCATTAAAAAGAAAGGTGCAAATAAATGAGTGCGTATATTAAATTGATACAGGAACACCTTACGGCTGTGGGTTATGATCCGGGCCCCGTTGACGGGGTGAACGGTGAAAAAACGGATGCCGCGATCCGAAAATTTCAGAAGGAAAATGGTTTGGTGGTGGATGGGTTGGTTGGGGAAAAAACACACGATGCCCTGCTGATAGCGAAGGCTATGGTTAATCTGAAATTGGATCAGGATGGTAAGCTGGTACTGAAGAATTTTGCCAAAGATGAATTTACCTGTATTTGCGGCTGTGGTCTGGACATCTGTGACCGGCTGAAAGCTTTTGCCCAGGATCTGCGGGATTTCTTCGGGTGGCCACTGACTATTTCCTCCGGGGCCCGGTGTCCGCCGGTGAATCTCGAAGAGGGCGGCGTGCCGAATTCCTGTCATCTCACCGGCGAAGCCTTTGACGCTTATTTTACCGGCCACATGAACGCCCACACCATGGCCCAGATGGCTGACTTTGCGGTTAGCCAGGGAATCGGCGTGATCCGTTATCCTAATTTGCTGTTCTGTCATTTCCAGATTTTTCCCCGTAACGATTTTATTTATTAAAAATTTCACTGTGAAACCTCTTCTTTGTTACCCCGGCGGGTTGTCTGCCGGGGTTTTGTTTTTAGTTGGTTTATTTGCGGGCGGGAGAAGCCCTTTGGCTTTTGGCACAGCAAAAAACTTTCGTTTTCATTTGCTTTTGATTACGGCCGGATCGTTTTGTATTTTGATATGTGATTTGTGCCATCGCGATAATTAAGTTGTGAATAATTTAAAATGATTGATTCGCTTTGTAAATTCAGCTGTCTTTGAGCCGGGAAAGCTGGTTCGCCAAAGCGAAAATGATGATTAGTTCGGGCGTAGCGATAGCGAAGCCAGTACGCAGGTGGTGTAGTGATGCCAGCCGTTGCCGACTGGGGAGCCTCCGGCGTTACGCCGGTGGCGGGGTCGGTCACTGCAGTTAAGGGGCGGCTTGCCGTCCCGAAGCCACAGGTTAACCCAGACGTATTAGCAAGCCGCTCGCTCTGGCCGGCAGGCCAGGACGAAGGCGGAAAACGACACAATCAGTAGTTCGGGTGGAGCGTTAGCGAAGCCCGCACGCAGGCGATGCAGTAATGCCAGCCGCTATCGCCTGGGGAGCCTCCGGCGTTACGCCGGCGGCGGGGTCGGTCACCGCAGTTAAGGGCGTCGGGGTGAGGTTGGCGAAGCTCCGCCACCGAAGCCGGACGCCCGGAGCCTAAGGAAACCCCAGACGTAATGGCCAGCCGTTCGCGCTGCCGATAAAGGCAGGGCGAGGGCGATACCGGTGCAGCAGTAGTAGCGCTGGCGTAGCCAGTGCGCAGGATCGACGCAGTTGCAGCGGCCAGAAAACAAAGCCACGGCTTGTGGCCGGGGCGGTGCTTGAAGCAGACAAGTAAGGGCGTCGGGGTGAGGTTGGCGAAGCTCCGCCACCGAGGCCGGACGCCCGGAGCCCAAAGCCAACCCTAGACGTAATGGCCAGCCATTCGCGCTGCCTATAAAGGCAGGGCGAAGGTGACACGGGTGCAGTAGCAGTAGCGCTGGCGCAGCCAGCGCGCAGGATCGGAGCAGTTGAAGCGGCCTGAAACAGAGCCACGGCTTGTGTGCCGGGGCGGCAGTAAGAAGATTGAAGTAATAGTAGCCTTGCCGCAGCGAAAGGGCAACGACAGCGGAGGCATGGCGCACGGTCAGTGGCAGTCATGATCAGCGATGAACAGAGCCCCGGGCGTTAGCCGGGGGCGTGGGAAGAGGTACGCATTAAAACTTTCACCGGGGAACCCTCTTCTTTGTTGCCCCGGCGGGTTGTCTGGATGCCGGGGTTTTGTTATATCTGGAATTATGGCAGTATCTATAAGCTGTTTTTCAAACCTGCACTTGAACACGTGAATCTAGATAAAAAAGAATTTCTCTTTATGTCTTCTTCAGAGAACAGGCATAAAAAAAGCACCTCAATTGAGATGCCTATAGGTAGTGTTTTCAAAAAAATATTAATTTTAAAGTAGGTTATATATGTTCAATTAAAGATTTAACGTAGGGGCGATCCGTGATCGCCCGCACACTGCGCAATTGCCAGTTCGATTTACAAAATTCTTTAATTCGACTTATATAGCACCATCCATATCGTTAAAAAAATTTACCAGTAATCTTAGTAGTAGTTTAATGGATGATAAGCCGGTAAACCGTTATAGCATTAATCCCATTTAAAACTTTGTGCATCTGTAATTTTCGAATTTCCAATGGCGTTGCCATTTACAAAAAAAGTTGTATATGGTCTATTATTCGTTAGCGAATAAACACTTCCTTGGACATCATTTGCGATAGCTGTTTTTTCTGCATCACTTAACTGCATAAAACTAGGATCTACCGTGATTCTTAATTTATCTCCTAAATATTCTATGTTATAAACATAGAGAGAAAATGCAAATGCGGCATTAGGAGTGCCATTTTCTGTCGGATTACCATTCTCATCTAATTTACCTAAAGCCCAACCCTGGGATAACAACAGAGTTTCATTAATTAATCGATTTGCTTCTGTATAATCTTCTACCGCAACTTCTTTAGGTGCTTCAGTTTTAGGTACTTCGGTTTCAGGTGCTTCAATTGCTGATTCATTTTTCTCAGGAAACGTATGATAAGATACTGTTATTTTCGCATTTTTATCGAATCTATCTCCGTTTGAAAAATTATCTTCTCCATCAATAGTAAGAGATTCCACTTCACCATCTTTTGTAATAATACCCAAACTTAGATCTTCTATTTTAAGAGTAACTACATTAACAAAACCGGCATCCTCTAATTGCTTTACAATTTTTGCGTAATTTTCTTTTTCTAGATCTAAAGAACTAAAGGGTATACTAATTAAGCCATTATTTTCGGCATTTTTGTCTGCAATTCTTTCGGTAATAACGCCGACAGTTAATATTATAATTATCACGAATAGCGATATTCCTAATATTATAATCTTTCTTCTTTTGTCCATATAAGTCTCTCCTTTTGCTGAATTTGCATTCTGTTTAAATTAAATGCCACATTCATTGATTCATCGCAAAGTTTAACCGAATCGGAATATATTCGATCAATTATTAAGATTCGATCAAAAACCTAACTATACTATCTAATTCAGCTTTAGAATACGCCTACATATCCTCACCTCATAAAATATTCGACATTAAGAATCAAAGAATCCATTCGCGGATCCGATTAGACAATACTATTATATAATGTCCCCCTTGTCTAGACATATCTTTGAATTTCTTAGCGTACCTGCCTGGTGACGTTTTTTCCGGATGAAATTTGCGAATTGATCCCATTGATTGTAAGTTTTTTTTGGCAAGGACGATCGTCAAAAGAGGACAATGACAACATCCTCTTGCTTTCCTGGCAGGATTAATATAATTGCCTTTATTATAGCAGATTCACTTAGGTTATAAAAATTGTGTCTCGATCTATGGGTACATTATACAATGCCTCTGATGATATTGACTTCCAATAGTGTAACGGAAAGCAAGAGGTTATTGCAGTCAGACAAATCACGCAATTGCCTGGTATTTTTTGTCGATAAATTCAAATACTTTTTTTGCCGTTAATCCTTCAAATAAATCAGAGTTCGTTTTCAAAATTGCAACCTTTCCTTACACACAAACGGCGTGTGAATGCTAAATTACCGCACCAACTTAGATCAAGTTCAGTTGTTATGTTAATACAATTAACTCACGAAACGTGTGATTTAAAAAGCACGTTTCGTGAGTTTTTCTATTTACAAAGCGTACGTTTCGTGTTATAATTCTTTTAAAGCGAGGTGTTGAAAATGAGCATTTTCAGTGAAAATCTCAAATATTTGAGAATGCAACAGAAATTAAGTCAAGTTAATCTGGCGAAAGAATTAGAAATTTCGCCATCGGCAATTACTATGTATGAGAAAGGCAAACGGGAGCCAAATTTTGAACTGCTGAAAAAAATATCGGAATATTTTGAAGTGGACTATAATATTCTGTTGGGTGAAAAAATTTTATCAGTCGATAAAGAAATCGTTTATACGCCTAATCAGGAAATAGATGATCTAATTATGAGAGAAAATGAAGCAGATTATATAGTCCGTAAAGCTACCCCAAAAACAGGTGCAGGTACAGTTAATAAATCTGAAATGGAAATGGTGGAATTTTTGCGGCAGAATCCGTTATTTAAAAAATTCTTGCGGGCATTAAAAATGATAGATAAAGAAGACATTGAAGAGTTCTTAAGACTGGCGAACAAAACAATAAAAAAGTGATTCTTTTTCTAAAACAATTTCGTTTACGGGGTATAACACCCCGTTGTGTTAGATTGCCTTGATAACAAAAGTTTAACTTGCCCCGTGGGTCGGGCTTCTCGGATCAATGGCAATATAAGTTTCGTGTAAAACATTTAATGTCATTTGCCATTGATCCTGCGACTTCCACGACTTTAAAGTGGCTGACGGTGGTAGTTGTCACACTGTTTCTATTGGCACGTCCGTAAACAAACCTTATTGGGGCGGCGGGTGCGGAATGCTGCACCATGGGGCGAACGGTTTTTGGTTGCGTTGTCAGGTGGTCTGGGCTTAGTCGGCGGTACTGGGAACAAGATGGTAAGCGTAGCTGTGTCGGAGCGATAGCAGAGGCAGGGCGGTCGACAGTAAAGCTGGCAACGAATAAAGCTCCAGGCGTGGTATGGAGAAATCTTGTCTATCAAATATTTTTTTCCTCTCGTTCCTATTATTATGTACTAGGTTTCATGGAATAAAGCCTCCGTAAGTTTTTAAATCTTACAGAGGCTTGTTTTTTTAGATAGGTAATTTGTTATTTCGTGCGTGTAAGTCTAAATATCTTTCAGATTATATATAGACTAAATATTTGTTTTATATTATAATGTTGATCAGAATAAGACTCAATATAAAATTTATATAGGTACGGCTGTTTGTTACGGTTAAGTGGTCAATTCAATTTTGTGTATATTTTTAACCTATTTTTATCCAATTGGCAGCAGAAAACTATTGGCTTTGGTTAAAGAGTTGTTGTGAAAAATGGCATAGGTAAGCCATTTTAAAACAGTTTAAAACACGAATTTAAACCCAGTAGGTTGGGGGTTCGAGCCCCTCTGGGCGTACCATAAACGTGCTTAAACAGTCATTCGTGGCTGTTTTTTATTTACGCAAAAGAAGATGTAAATGAGATTAAGAGAAATCAGACAAAATCAGAATAGGAAAATAAAATGAAATCAGAAATCAGCATTAACAAAGCAATCTTGCATGTATTGGACACCAACGCAAACATCCCGGTGTTATCGGATATGCTCCTGAACATGACCGTAACAGTGAAAGAATATGTGGAAAAGCATGTGGAAAGATCAATAAAAGATCCGGAGATCAAACGGACTGTCTTTCGGACGGGCAGTCCTTTTAAAGACCGGATTATTGATTACAAGAATAATCCTCACGAGCTTGTTCGGATTAGTTCGGAAATATCCCAACTATTTTTTGAGTATATGCAAGAAAACATCGAAATACCATCTGCCGATCTGGTTTTTGTGGATTTTAATGTCGAGCATGAAACTTATTTGGGTATATTCAAGTTTAATTATAAGCAGGGTTATATTCACTATGTGAATACTGACAAAGGTCTGACCAATGATATTCTGGTTCAACCCTGTGTACTGCCAACAGAAAGTCAGAAACTGGATGAATTCATTCTCATTAATCTGGCTTGTGATGAGGTTCTGATTAAGGAAAAGAAATATCCAATCAATAATGAGAAAGATTATTATATTTCCAATCAATTAGTTTTTTGTGAGCCGGCGATGTCAGAAAAAGAGGCCTATGACATTATCGATAAAACAGTCAAAGAAGTGATTGTCAGAGAATATGGCGGTGATTATCAAAAGCTCAATGCCGCTAAAACAGTGCTGGCTGATGATTATGAAACCGAAAGCGAAATCGACGTGGACAATCTGGCCAAAACGGTTTTTGACGGGGATTCGACCATTCAGGAGCGGTTCAGGTCGTCCTTGGAAGAAAAAGGGCTCTACGAAAAAAAGATCCCGGTCACCCCGAATATTGAAAAGAAGATCTTTGGCAAACAAAAATTTATTACCGATACGGGCATTGAAATCAGTATTCCGATGGACCAGCTGAAGCGAAATGATATCATTGAGTTTAAAAATAATCCGGATGCTACCATCTCCGTGGAAATCAAGAATATTGGACTACTAAACCAGAAATAAATAGTCGCTTCGTTAACCGGGGGGCACTTTTGCAATGATGAATCATAAATGTGGAAGGAAGAATTTTATGAAGACGAAAAAAGCATTTAAATTAATCAGAAAAAACACCTTTATCTCGTGTATTCCATTGATCAGTGCCAATCGCGATGAATTAATAGCTGATGTTGAAGTGGGAGTGGCAAATGGTTGTGATTTTCTGGAGTGGCGTCGCGATCATTTCATGGCGGGGGAACTGCTCACGGCGGAAGAAGAACAGGATTTGTTAGCTGAAATAAAAACAAGAATGCCCGATCAGGGACTTATTTATACTTATCGCAGTCATCTGGAGGGCGGCGTTTGTGAAACCGCAGATGAAATCCGGACAGCCGCAATCATTGCGGCGATAAAAAGTAACCGGGTCGACTATGTGGACGTGGAACTTAATAGCGAGCCGGCTTTTCTGGAGCGGATTACAGGGGCTTTAAAAGCAAGTGAAAGCCAATGGCTGGTTTCTCATCATAACTTTGAAAAGACCCCGACTACAGAGGAAATAAACGCTGTTTTTAGAGCCATGGAAGCGGCCGGCGGCGATGTCCTAAAACTGGCAGTGATGCCACAGTCAATTGATGATGTCCGCCACCTGATCCAGGCCACCCTCACTTACAACGAAAAATCCCAGAAGCCGATGATTGCCATTGCGATGGGATCATTGGGGTCAATAACCCGAATAGCACCTGATTTGTGCGGCGGTTCCCTGACCTTTGCGGCGGGAGCCGGGAAAACAGCGCCTGGTCAGCTCAGTCTGGAAGAAATAATCGACTTACGAAAAAGAATGGCTCTGATATAAATATCAGAGCTATTTTTTTTCGATGATAGGGAAATCAAGATCCTTAATACCCCAGTCAATGGGCTCAATTCCCTGGGCCTTCAGCAGGTCGTTTGCTTTGGAAAAAGGTCGACTGCCGAAAAATCCCCGGTGGGCTGACAATGGACTAGGGTGGGGTGAGGTGATAATCGGATGTCGGGGGTTGGTAATCAGGGCTTTTTTGTTTTGAGCATCGCGACCCCAGAGAATAAAAATAACCGGTTCGGCCCGGGTGTTCAATCGTTCAATGATCCGGCTGGTGAAAATCTCCCAACCGGCATTGCGATGGGAACCGGCTTCACCGCCCCGGACGGTCAGAACGGCATTGAGCAGTAGTACCCCTTGCTCAGCCCAGGCAGTTAAACAGCCATGGCTGGGAATCGGGCAGCCCAAATCGGCTTCCAGTTCTTTGTAGATGTTAAGCAGTGAAGGGGGGATCGAAACCCCGGGTTTGACAGAAAAAGCCAGGCCATGAGCCTGGCCTGGTCCATGATAGGGGTCCTGGCCGATAATACAAACCTTGGTTTGTGATAATGGCGTTAAGTGAAAGGCATTAAAAATTTCATCCATCGGCGGATAGACCACCCGACTTCGATATTCTTTAATTAAAAAAAGTCGCAGGTTTTGATAATAGTCAGTTTTGATTTCCTGTTGAATGGGCTCTTCCCAATCGTTATTAAAATGAATTGGCATGGTTGCGTTCTCCTATGCATTGGTTTTATCGTGTATGATCTCTTGATTATACACTATAAAAGCAGGTTTTCAACCCGGATTTTTATTTCCATAAAAGAGGGATTATGTTATAATGGATAAAGTATACAATATTATGAGTGCATTGAGAGGGCGTATGAGTAAGATTATTTTAAAAGCTCGAGCAAAGGTCAATCTATCCTTGGATGTGACCGGGATCAGGGAAGATGGCTATCATGAAATGAGGATGATTAATCATTCCATCGAACTGGCTGATGTACTGACCTTTTACCCTCGGGAGCAAGGAATTGTGTTGACTTCCAATGAGCACACCATTCCCCTGGATGAGAGAAATCTGGTCATCAAAGTGGCCCTAAAACTTCAAAACCAATTCACGATTAAACTAGGCGCCAAGATTCATCTGGAAAAAAGAATTCCCGCTCAGGCAGGTCTGGCGGGTGGTAGCAGCGATGCTGCCGCAGCTTTAAAAGGGCTAAATACCTTATGGCAACTGGGACTCTCGCAGTCGGAACTTTTGAAAATTGCGGTTACCATTGGAGCAGATGTTCCCTATTGTTTGGTTGGCGGTACGGCTCTGGTGGAAGGAATCGGAGAAAAGATTACACCCATTGGCGATTTAAGAAAGATGACGATTCTGGTCGTGAAACCGGATATTGATATCGCTACCCCCTGGGCCTTTAAAAAACTGGATAATTCAATCATAAAAAAACACCCGGATTTCTCGGCGCTTATGGCATTGCTAAAACAAGATGCTTATCATGAGCTAAAGGAGGTCGTCGGAAACGTTTTTGAAGCCGTTGCCTTTGCAGATTATCCTGAAATAGCAGCGATCAAAAAAGAAATACTGGATAAGGGAGCATTGGCGTCGATCATGACCGGTAGTGGTTCCACGGTTATTGGATATTACGCGGACCGGGAATTAGCAGTAAAAATGTGGCAGCAATTTAAAGAAATATACCCCCTGTGTTTTTTGAGTAAAACGGAGGAAAGTGGAGGAGAAAATTATGTGGAGTGAAAAAAAAGGCTTAAGCCTCGATATAAGTTCTTGCAAGCCGCTGCGAGAAATCGTTTTTGAAACCATTCGTTGCGCCATTATTACTGGTGAACTTCAGCCGGGACAACGCTTAATGGAGGTTCAACTGGCAGAGCAAATGGGTGTCAGCAGAACACCGGTGAGAGAATCAATCAGAAAACTTGAGCTGGAAGGACTGGTAAAAATGGTGCCACGAAAGGGCGTTTATGTGACACCAATGTCAGTTAATGACCTCAAAGAAATGATGGAAATCCGCCGGGCGCTGGAAGGTCTGGCGGCGGAGCTGGCGGCCATGAATGCTACAAAAGACGAAATTAGCCGGCTTTATGAAGCCAATGAGTTATTTGGGGAGTCCGCTTTGCATAACGACGAAGAGGGGATCATCAAACACGATATGCATATTCATGAGACCATTTATAGGGCATCGAAAAATGTAAAATTGCAAACGATGATTAACAGCCTGCGGGAACAGATGCAGCGGTTTCGGGCTGAGTATGTGCATCGGATTGAAGATAAAACGCCGCTGGTGAATCAGCATATGGAAATTATCCGGCAAATTGAAAAGGGTGCGTGTAAAAAAGCCAATCTTGCCGCCTGCGACCATATTTTCACCACCGGCGATAGCATGCTTGGTTTGTTGAAAAAAATAGAGTAACGAAAGATAAAAAACGCTTCCCTGAAAAAATGATTTGTTATTTTTAGGGAAGCGTTTTGATTAAAGTGGATTGCGGGAAGCAAACTTTACTCTAGAGTGCCGAAATCATTGTTCTCTAAGAAATTTTTATTATTAAATAATGCCAGAACAAGAATGATGCTGCCGCACACCACAAAAACATCGGCGAAATTAAAAATGGCAAATTTAATCATTCGAAAATCGAGGAAATCTACCACAAAATCAAGGCGTAGCCGGTCCAGTAAATTACCAGCAGCACCACCAATGATAAAGGCAAGCGAGCCATTAATGACGCGATTTTCTTTGATGTTGGGTATTTTGATTAAGAAGTAAATGAGTACACCAAGAAAAACCAGGGTCATAATAATTAAAAATATCTGCATGTTAGTAAACAGACTAAATGCTGCACCGGTGTTTTCGATATAGGTTAAATGAAAAACATTTGGGATCAGCGGTAGACTGTCAAGGGGTTTTATATGTGCAATGACCAGGTATTTTGTATACTGGTCCAGGAAAATAACAAAAAGGATAATAGCGATATAAATCATGGTTGCTCCTAAACAAATAATTAAGTATATGAAAATATTATGATAGTTTTCTCTAAAAGACAAGGAAAACTTTAATACATGGCGATTTTATTTTAGTTTAATCATAATTTAAGAATCTGTTTGAAACTTCTTTAAATTATTCTGGTAAAATGTTAAGATATAATTCGAGCTTATAACAGTACTGGAGGGCATTTGAAATTTAAAATTGATCTCGAACTTGTAAAAAAATATAGCTACTTTTTGGTTGGTGTGCTGATTCTGGTTCTGATTTACAAACTATTGGATAATTTTGGCGTGGTGACGGCAACTGTTGGCGGATTTATTACCAGAACGCTGGAAGTATTGAGGCCTATTTTAGTGGGCGTAGTGCTGGCGTATTTTTTGTTTAAACCAATGCGGGGAATTGAAAAGTTTATTTTTAAGACCATTCCTAAAAGTCGGGACAAAGCCGGAGCGATTCGACTGATTTCGATCCTGATCGTCTATGCGATCACCATTGTACTGATTGTCTTGTTTTTTTATGCAACCATTCCATCAGTGGTAGAAAGTTTGACGGGGTTGATTTCTCAAACGCCGCAGTATTTAATCACCATTGATAATTATCTGGGTGAAAGCCTGGCCAACGGCGGCGCTGCCCAGGATATTTTAGCGGAGCTTAAGTTTACCATTGACAGTCTTCAAAGTATGACGACCAGGGATATAATAAACGAGATTGCATCATATTTTGGAACAAATCCGGATTCCATAATAAATATTGGGAATTTTGCCTTCGTCTTTTTAAAAGGAACCATCGGGTTTATTATTTCTTTCTTTATTGTGTTTTTTGTGGGGCTATATCTGATGCTGGATAAAGAAAAAATTAGTGAACAGGTGGACCGTTTTGCCAAAGCGGTGATGAATAAAACCTTATACAACGGTTCCCACTGGGCGATCCTGACCATCGATGAAATTTTTTACAAATATTTTACCGGAAAAATACTTACTTCGATGTTAATTGGATTTCTTTTCTATTTGGGAATGTTGGTGATCGGTGTCGATTATGCCCCCTTATTCGGCGTTATTGTGGCGATTACCAATGTGATTCCTTATTTCGGTCCCATTATCGGAGCAGTTCCGGCCGTTATCATTACCTTAATTGATGAACCGGTTAAGGCGCTTTGGGTCGGGATCTGGATTTTGGTTGTACAACAGTTTGACGGGAATGTTTTAGCCCCCAATGTGCTGGGGAAAATTGTCGAACTCAATCCCTTTTGGGTGTTGTTCTCTGTCATCGTCGGAGGCAGTCTCTTCGGCATTCCGGGCATGTTTGTGGCGATCCCGATGTTTGCCGTAATTAAGGTCTTTTTTGAAGAAGGCTTAACACGCTGGGAACGAAAAAAAGAACTGCTCGAGAAACCGCTTGAATAATCAGCTAAATAAAAATGTGCATAATTGCTGGGGGAAACCCATTGAAAAAGGAAAGGACACAGATTAATGGAAAGTGTATTTGACGTATTGCAGGAGCGGGGGTTTATCGAACAGTGTACCCACGAAGAGGAAATTAAAAAACTATTGGCGGAGGAATCCATTTCATTTTATATTGGTTTTGATCCGACGGCGGACAGTCTTCACATCGGACATTTCATTCAGATTATGGTAATGGCCCACATGCAACGGCATGGACATCGTCCGATTGCCCTAATCGGGGGCGGAACCACCATGATTGGTGATCCTTCTGGCCGAACCGACATGCGTCAGGTGATGACAGCAGAACGGATTGTAGAAAATGGTGAAAAATTCAAGCGTGTGTTTGAAAAGTTTTTGACCTTTGAAGATGATAAGGCCGTGATGCTTAATAATGCCGAGTGGTTACTGCCTCTAAACTATATCGAATTTTTGCGGGAAATTGGGGCACATTTTTCAGTGAATCGGATGCTGACTGCCGATTGTTATAAATCGCGGCTGGAAAAAGGGCTGACCTTTTTAGAATTCAATTATATGTTGCTCCAGGCTTATGATTTTTACGTCTTACATCAAGAACAGGGCTGTAAGATGCAGTTCGGCGGAAATGATCAGTGGTCCAACATCATTGCCGGAGTTGAATTGGTCCGGCGCAAAGATGCTAAACAGGTTTTCGGAATGACCTTCTCCCTGTTAACGACCAGTGAAGGGATCAAAATGGGGAAAACCGCTAAAGGTGCCTTATGGTTGGATCCGGAAAAAACATCGCCCTATGAATTTTACCAATACTGGCGAAACATTGCCGATGCCGATGTCGAAAAATGTTTGGCCCTGCTGACCTTTATTCCGATGGACGAGGTGCGTCGGCTGGGAGCACTTAAAGACTCAGAAATCAACCAGGCTAAGGAAATTCTGGCTTACACAGTCACTGAAATTATTCACGGCTCGCAAGCCGCACAGGAAGCTCAAAATGCGGCCCGGAAGCTTTTTGGCGGTGACCAGGGCGATGCCGAGATACCAAGCGTAGAACTATCAAAGGCTGAACTGGGAGCAGGTATGGATATTCTTGCTTTGTTAGAAGTCGCCAAACTGATTCCCACCCGCAGTGAGGGACGGCGCTTAATTAAACAGGGCGGAGTTTTGCTAAATAGCGAAAAAGTAACAGACTTTAAGCTGTTGGTAACCCCGACAGCTTTTAAAGACGGAAGAATTGTCCTGAAAAAG
>Ga0265295_1006766_pt1 | contig 13653 bp, 12 predicted proteins | sample Munlansysbiofilm_FD_192503 | JGI IMG/M metagenome (GOLD analysis project Ga0265295, IMG submission 192503) | Leachate microbial communities from a municipal landfill in Southern Ontario, Canada - Methane capture system biofilm | ecosystem: Engineered > Solid waste > Landfill > Unclassified ... | reverse complement strand
GTTCAGCACGCAGGCCACGGTCACGGCGCTGGCGCCGGTGCCGCAGGCCAGGGTCTCTCCGGCGCCCCGCTCCCAGGTCCGCTGCCGCACCTCGTTTCCGGAAATGACCTGCACGAATTCCACGTTGGTGCGGCGAGGGAACATCTCGTGGTTTTCTATGAGCGGACCGTATTTTTCCACCGGGAACTTCTCCACGTCATCCACGAAGATGACGCAGTGGGGATTGCCCATGGAGACGCAGGTGATGCGAAAGGTGGAATGGAGGATGTTGAGGGGTTCGTCCACCACCCGCGAGGCCCCGTCTCCGGTCATGGGGATCTCCGAGCGGATGAGGCGCGGTTCGCCCATGTTGACGCGCACCTTTTCCACCTTGTCATGGCTGTTGGTGAACAGCTGAAGCGTCAGGATCCCCGCGCCGGTCTCGGCGGTTATCTCCTTCTTTGCCACGATGCCGTTATCGTAGGCATACTTGGCCACGCATCGGATGCCGTTGCCGCACATCTCCGACTCCGATCCGTCGGAGTTGAACATGCGCATCCGCACATCCGCCGCCGTGGAAGGCATGATCAGTATCAGCCCGTCGGAGCCGATGCCGAAGTTGCGGTTGGATACCTTGCGCGCCACCTCCGCCGGGTTGTCGACGCGCTCTTCGAAACAGTTCACATATACGTAATCATTGCCCGCGCCATGCATCTTGGTGAATTTCATCGCCTATTCCCTTCTGTTCTGTTGGTTGCGGCATCCGGATAACATTTCGTTCAAATACAAATGACTACTGTATATCCCATTCCCCCGCCTGAATCAAACCGTAAAGCGCCTTGTCCTGGGGGGTAACGGTCAGGAGGATGTGTTCTCCCTTTGTCCCCCTGCCCTTCAGCAGATAACCCTCGACCTCCAGGACGCCGGAATCTCCCGAAGCGGGGACAAGGGTGTGTTTGCGGTATGAGGAAGGGACCTCCAGCGCCGCCAGGATTTTCCCTGTTGCCGAACGGAAATCGTCCTTCGGGTCAAGGGTAATGTGGCGGTAACCGGAAAGCTCCAGGATGCGGGACCGCATGGCCCCTTCGGCCCCGGCGTCTCTAAAATCCATGCAGAAGCGCCTGCCGTCATACTCGAAATAGCGGTCCGTGGGGATGGTGATAACTCCTCCCTGGCTCCCGCCGACGGGTACGTCTATGGAGTGGCTTTTTTTGAATTGAAGGGAAAGGGCTTCCAGGATACCGTCAGCTACGGCCGCAATTTCACCGGCGGGGACGGAGCGTGGAATAACCTTCGACCCCTTTGCCGGGGTTGAAGGGGCGGGCGTAGCGGCGGTCGTCTTTTCCGGGGCGCCTTCCACCGGGGATGGCGCGGGTGGCGCCACTGTTGCTGGAGCGGCCGAAGGTCCGGGTGAAGAAGGGACGGCCGGTGTCGCCGGGGGCACGGCCGGTTTCACGGAAGCGGCAGGGACGGACATCCCCTCCAGAACGGGTATCCGTATGGTCCGGCCGATGCGCAGCCCCCTGATATTCCTGATGCCGTTGACCCTGAGGATGCGGGGAATCAGGGCCTCGGCCCTCTCCGAGGTGAGACCGAAGCGGGTGGTCAGTACCTTGTAGATATGGTCATTCGGCCGGATCGTATAATTCACGAATTCTCCCCGCAGATCTTCGGCTGTCGGAGGGGCGGGGGCCGCATGCTTTTTCCCGGCGCCCTTTTTCACGTTTTTTTTGACCTGTCGTCCCGTGTTCCGCGACGGTTTCTCCGCCGCGGGCGTTTTCTTTTCCAGTTCGGACAGGTCCAGTTCGAACGACTGTTCCGCGCACCAGGACTGAGCGGCGCAGGAGATGGATATGAGGAAGAAGACGGCCGCGGCGGCAACGCCATATGAAAGCGGGCCCCTCCACGGCCTGGAGGCAATGTTCATGTTCATGGTCGGACACCCCGTTTTTCGCAACATTTCATCGGAAATCAAAGACAAAACCCGTCAACCCGCGGCCGGGCTCCCTGCGATAGATCAGGATGCCCACCCCGTTTTTCAGGCGACCCTTTTCAATGACAAATCCTCCCTTGCGCTCCACTGACTCGACCACATAATCGGGGGTTCCGGCAATCTCCGCAAGGGCTGAAGTGAAAAGTCCCAGGGGCAGCCCTTTCCCGCCGCGATCCAGAACCTGGATGGCCAGGATCAGGCCCTTTTCCCTGAAGACCCGGAACTCCGCACCCGCTCCGCGAAACATCTCCCATCCGGGATGGGTCTTTCCGTAACCCGGTTCGGGGGCGCTGGACGGGACAAAGGAAGGGAGGGTTTTCAACGCCCGCGGAGGCCAGGTCTTGATGGGCTGTCCTTCCCCGGCCGGAAACGGGGCGGTCTTTTCGCCGCTTTTCCCTGCCAGGTCCGTCCTGTCCGCGCGGCAGAGGGAGAGCGAGAGGATGACAGCAGTCACCGCAAGGCCCCCCGACAGGATCAGCCATGCCTTGCGCCGTGCCCCGGTCCGGGGGAGGGGTGGCGCGCCCTGGTTTTTCGCGGTGTCCGGGGGATACAGCGCGTGGGAAATATCCACGGGTCGCGAATCATTTTTCCCGGGCGGTTCATCCACCGGCGACTCCGGAGAGGCCGGGGCCGCAATGGCGTTTTCCAGGAGGGCGTGGAAGCGGGCGCCTTCCGCTCGCGTCTCATCCGCCGGAGTCTGCACATCCGTTGCGGCCGGAGAGGTGATGCGTACGTAATCGTCCACCTCTTCCACGGGAAGGTCCGGCGCGCCGCCGGAATCCTCCCGGGGCGCGCTCTCATCGGCTGCCGGCCTGTCCGGTGCCCTTCTCTTCGCCGGCCTCCTTCTCTTTCGTGTTTCCGGAAGGGGAGCGGAGACAATCGCGCTGACCTCTCCGGACAGTTCATCATCTGGGAGGGATTCGTCTACGGCCCCGTGGAAGGTGTCTCCGGCGGCGTCCGGGTCGCCGAGGAGAAAAAATCGCACGGATTTCCCCTTGAGTTCAGCGGAGAGACGGGCTGCGATAAGCTCTCCCGACAACTCGCCCAGCCTTTCCTGGATAAAAAAGAAGAAAGGTCCCCTTCCCGATATGCCGGTAAGGGCATCCTCGAAGCCTCCGGCGACCCGGACCGTTACCCCGGGTTTGTATTCCGCGCCGGTGACGGCCTTGATAAGGCGCTCCTGATCCGCCAGTAGAATAATAAACAAAACATCCACTCCGTAAGCTTTTTGCCTACTTTACCCCAATCCGCCCATGGAAACAACCGGCTATTCTCCAGCGGTGATCAGGCTCGCCTTTTGGCCATTTGTTGGAAAATGCCCAATATTTCTGATCCTTGACTTTGGAAATGAAAAGCATTCTACTGTGACGGCGCCGGTTGTGAACGGCGCATATCGCCCATGCGCCGGGCATCGGCATTGTGGATGGAAAATGGACAATAAACCTGCAAGTGTACAGATGAACGCCATGGACCGCCCCGGCCGGGGCGGCCTGAGGGAGATGATTGCCCTGGCCCTGCCCATGGTAATCTCCCATGGCTGCGAAACAGCCCTAATCTTCACTGACCGCCTGTTTCTTGCGAGACTCGGACCGGCGTCCATGAATGCCGCCATGGCCGGCGGTTTGACCGCTTTCATGATGATGACGTTCTTCATCGGTCTGACCGGTTATGTGACGGCGCTGGCGGCCCAGTATCTTGGCGCGGGCCGCAAGGAGGTCTGCGCCCTGGTTGTCAGTCAGGCTGCCCTTATCTCCCTGTTGGCCGCGCCCCTGATCCTGGCGCTGGGACCGCTGGCGCATCTGTTGTTCCGCATCATGGACCTGCCGGTGGAACAGCTTGAGCCGCAACGAATCTATTTCGACATCCTGTTGTATGGGGCCGTCCTCGTTATGCTGCGCAACTGCCTGAGCTGTTTCTTTTCCGGTATCGGACGGACCCGCGTGGTCATGGTTTCAGCCATGGTGGCCATGCTGGTAAACGCCGCGGCCAACTATGTGCTGATTTTCGGCAGGCTCGGACTCCCGGCCCTCGGTATTCGCGGCGCGGCCTTCGGGACACTGATAGGCAGCTTCTGCGCTTTTCTGGTGCTGCTGGCCGCCTACCTTGGACGCGGCAATCGACTGGAATATAAGGTCATGTCCGCGTTGCGCTTCAACCGCGAGGTCATGGCCAAGCTTCTGCGCTACGGTTCTCCGGCCGGCATGGAGATGTTCCTCAATCTGCTGGCGTTTACCGTGATGATCATGATCTTTCATGGCCACGGCCCGGTCACGGCTACGGCAGTGACCATCGTCTTTAACTGGGACCTGGTTTCCTTCGTGCCTCTGCTGGGGATCCAGATAGGCGTGGTAAGCCTGGTGGGCCGATATGTGGGCGCCGGAAGGCCCGATATCGCCGAGCGCGCCACCCGTTCCGGGCTGAAGATGGCCTGCGCCTATTCTTTGATGATACTCGTCCTCTTCGTTTCCCTGCCGGGGGAACTGGTGTCGGTGTTCGAGCCCGGGCAGGCCGATCCCATATTCGACCAGGCCACGCCCCTGGCGACAACCATGCTTCGCCTGGCCGCATTCTATGTCCTGGCCGATGCGGTGATGCTTGTCTACAGCGGGGCGCTGAGAGGCGCGGGCGACACCTTCTGGGCCATGTGCGCCTCGGTGGCGTTACACTGGCTGCTGACGCCGACGCTGTTCCTGCTCCTCAGGGTACTGGAGTTGACGCCCCAGTCGGCCTGGCTGGCGCTCATTGTTTCTCTCCTCTGTTTCAGCGGGCTGTTTTATCTGCGTTATCGAAGTGAAAAATGGAAAAACATTGCCATGTTGAGGGAAGGGGGCTAGTGATGGGGAGCAACCCGCTCCAGGCGGCGGTCAGGTGGGGTTCGTAAATGGGGGCGCCTGTGGAACTGAATACCAGGATATGGATGAACGGCAACCTGGAATGGTTTGGGTATCTGGGGAGCGATGAGGTCTTTCTTGGCGGAAGGGAGGTCCCCTTCCCTCTTCTGGAAGGGGACCAGTGGACCAACAGATTCGGCGAATCGTTCCGGGTCCTGCACGGTGAGATAGTCAGGGAATAGTCTTCATCCTCAAATGGACACAGGCAGTCCGCGGCCCTGGAGATATTCCTTGACCTGGCGGATGCTGAAGGTCCGGAAATGGAATACCGACGCTGCCAGCAGGACCCGCGCCCCGCCTTTTACCGCCCCGTCGTAGAAATGTTCGAGGGTCCCGGCGCCGCCGGACGCGACTACCGGCACGGTGACCGCGTCCGAGATGGCCTTCGTGAATTCGATATCGTAACCGGCCAGGGTGCCGTCGCCGTCCATGCTGGTGGGCAGAATTACTCCGGCGCCCAGATCCTGGCACTCCCTCGCCCAGGAAACCGCGTCCCTGCCAACCGGCTTCGTTCCGCCGGAAACCACCAGTTCGAACCCGGACGGCATGGCCGCGTTCCTTCTCGCGTCCACGGCCACGGTAATGCGTTCGGAACCGAACTCCAGGGCGGCGTTTTTCACCAGGGACGGGTCTTTCACCGCGGCGCTGTTCATGGATACCTTCGAAGCGCCTGCGGCAAGGGTGTCCCGGATATCGCCGAGACTCGCGATCCCGCCTCCTACCGTCAAAGGAATGGTGATGACGGAGGCGACGTTCTTCACCCATTCCAGGCGTGTCTTCCTGTTTTCAAGGGTAGCGGCGATATCCAGCATCGCCAGTTCATCCGCGCCCTCGCTTTCGTAGAACCTGGCGTTTTCCACCGGGTCGCCCGCGTCCTTGAGATTCACGAAGTTCACGCCCTTTACAACGCGGCCGTCCTTCATGTCCAGGCACGGCATGATCCTGATTGTTTCCATACACACTCCTTTTCTCTTGGCCCTGGTTTGATTTTTCAGGGATCAAATTCTGCCGCCGGTGAAGCCATAGGTTCCGATGGCCTCCTTCAGGCTCCAGTACTGGGCCGCCTGGGGGCAGTAGGCGATGGGCCTCAGCTTCCCGATATCCACGGCGCCCTTGTCGTTCATCACCTCTTCGTCCATGTGGGCTGCCACGATCTCCCCGAGAAACAGGTCGTGGACGCCCAGGCTCTTGATATCTATGACCCGGCACTCCAGGTTCACCGGACACTCCTTGACAAGGGGGGCCTTGACCTCGGTTCCGGGCAGGGGCGTAAGCCCCAGTTCGGCGAACTTGTCCGTGTCCCTGCCGCTTTTGACCCCGCAGAAATCCAGCTTGCGCAACTGGTCCTCCCGCGGGATGTTCACCACGAATTCGCCCGACTTCCTTATCAGTCCGTGGGAATGGCGTCCGGGGCGGATGGAGACGCTCAGTATGGGCGGTTCGGAGCACACCACGCCTGTCCAGGCGATGGTAATGATGTTGGGCGCGCTGTCCGGGCCGGCGCACGAAACCATGGCCGCCGGGACCGGAAACAGCCAGGTTCCCTTCTGTATCAGCTTTTTCATTGAAACCTCCATTCACTACTGTTTCAGCGGATGCTAACAGATAATCACCGTCAGGGCAATGCCGGGAAAGACACCGCAAAACTCCACCATCATCATGAAGAATTAATCTTCTGGCAAGATGTGTTCTTGACAGGAATAATAGACATACCTTATAAGAAAATGTGTTGTTTGCCTGGATAAGGAGGATGTTTTTTCGAGCAAGGAGTTATCGTCATGAGACTTTCCACCAAGAGCCGTTATGGATTGCGCGCCCTTTTCGACATGGCCTACAATTGTGGAACCCTCCCGTGTCAGATCAAGGATATTTCCCGCAGACAGGATATCTCCCCCCGGTATCTGGAGCAGATCTTTCAAAGCTTCAAGAAAGCGGGTATTCTTAAAAGTAAACGGGGCCCCCAGGGTGGATACTGCCTTGCACGGAAGCCGGAAGAGATAACCGTGCGGGAAATTCTCGAAGCTGCCGAGGGCGATACCCTTCTGGTGGAGTGCGCCTCCGGAAAGAAGAAAGACAAGGGCCGGTGCGAATTTGACGGGAGCTGCGTGACCCAGACGGTGTGGAGGACCGCCGGGGAAAGGCTCAACGAACTTTTTTCCGGAATAACCCTGAAAAACCTCTGCGAGCAGGGTAGCGACCTGGGAATAAGGCGGGAACAGGACCACCGTTTCAACTATTATATCTGAGAGGATTTAGTTCTGTCCGTTAAGCTGTTTGCCGCAATCGCTAAAATCCCGGCATAACCCCTCATCCGCCCCTGCAGGGCACCTTCTCCCCAAGGGAGAAGGTGCCCTGCAGGGGCGGATGAGGGGAATTAGGGTAGGATGCAAACACTCAACCGGACAAAGCTGAAGAGTACTAGCCGGACGCCGCGTTCAGCAAGATGCGCCGTCAACGGCCGGAGGAGGCAATCATGCCGAAGAAGAGTATCAGCGTGGGCGCGGAACAGGAAGCGGGAACAGTGCTGGCGAGCATAGGGGCCACCCCGCTGGTGCGGATTACCAGGCTTCAGGAAGATGGCGCGGCGGCCATCCACGTCAAGATGGAATCGAAAAATCCCGGAGGGAGCGTTAAGGACCGCATCTGCCTGGCCATGATCGAGGCCGCGGAACGGGAAGGCGCGCTGAGTCCGGGGGCCACGGTCATCGAACCAACCAGCGGCAACACCGGCATCGGACTTTCCATGGTGTGCGCGGTGAAGGGGTACAAACTGATTCTCACCATGCCCGATACCATGTCAGTGGAACGCAGAAGGCTCCTGGCCGCATACGGCGCGGACCTGATCCTCACCCCCGGCGGCCAGGGGATGAGGGGCGCGGTGCGGAAGGCGGAGGAACTGGCGGCCGCCCACGATTATTACATGCCCCAGCAGTTCAAGAACCCGGCTAACCCCGAGGCCCATCGCCGCACCACCGGTCCCGAGATAATATCCGCCATGGATGGCCTCTCCATCGACGGCTTTGTCGCGGGCGTTGGAACCGGCGGCACCCTCACCGGCGTTGGCGAAACGCTGCGCGCACACAACCCGGACATCCGTATCGCCGCGGTTGAGCCGGACGACTCGCCGGTCCTCTCGGGGGGCGCGCCCGGACCCCACAAGATACAGGGCATAGGCGCGGGTTTCATCCCCGATGTCCTGAATACCGCCATCTACGACGAGGTGATCCGTGTAAGAAACGAGGACGCCTTCGAGGCGGCCCGCAAGCTGGCCAGGATAGAGGGGATGCTCGTGGGCATCTCGGCCGGCGCCAACTTCTTCGGCGCGCTCCAACTGGCGCGCAGGCTGGGAAAAGGGAAGAACGTGGTAACCGTCATGTGCGACACCGGCGAGAGATACCTTTCCACCGGAATCTTCGACTGACCCTTTTCCGGCCTTCCGGTGGCGCCCATGGACCCTGTTCAACAAAAATACGACAGGCTGCGAAGCCTGCTGGCCGGACTGGACTCCGTTCTGGTGGCCTTTTCCGGCGGGGTCGATTCCACCCTCCTCCTCCGGGTCGCCCGCGACACCCTGGGGGACCGGGCCCTGGCCGTAACCGCCGTTTCCCCCCTTTTTCCGGCCTCCGACCAGCGGGAAGCGGATGAACTGGCGGAACGGATGGGCGCCACCCGTATCCTTATCCCTTTCCGCGAACTCCTCATCCCCGGCTTCAGCGCCAACCCCCCTGACCGCTGCTACCTCTGCAAGAGAGAGCTGTTCCGTCTCTTCCTGGAAAAGGCCGGGGAACTGGGGCTGGCGCATGTGGCGGACGGGAGCAACCTGGACGATCTGGACGATTACCGGCCGGGGCTGCGCGCCCTGAAGGAACTGGGAATCCTCAGCCCCCTCCGGGAGTGCGGGCTGACAAAGGTCGAAATCCGCCGCCTCAGCCACCAACTGGGTCTCCCTTCATGGGACAAGCCGGCCCGGCCCTGTCTTGCCACCCGCTTCCCCTACGGTGCGGAGATCACGGCTGAAAGGCTCGCCATGCTGGAGCGCTGCGAGGAGTTTCTGCGGGCGCGTGGGTTCCTCTCCCCCAGGGTCAGATTCCACGGCGACACGGCTCGCGTGGAGGTCGGAACCGAAGAAATGCCCCGCATCCTGGAACCGGCCGTGCGCCAATCCCTGGTTTCATTCTTCAAATCCTCCGGCTTTACCTATGTGTCTCTGGATCTGGAGGGATTCCGCGCCGGCAGCATGAACGAATCCCTTGCGCCGCCCACCTTTTCCCACCCTGCCGAGGGGAAACCCTGAACTGCCCGAACTCTCTGTAAATAAAAGCTTCACCGGGGTGTCCCCGCCCCATGAACAAATCATTGACAATACCGCCTCGCCTGATGGAAAATTCCCCGTCCCCGAGACCCGGTCATAGGGACGGGGTTTATTTGTAAATGAAAGCAATCGAATCTCTTGCAAATGTCAAAGAAGTCCCCTCTCCCCCTGGTGGGAGAGGGCTAGGGAGAAGGGGAGTTTTTTCAGCGCTTTCGCAAGAGGCTCAATCAGGAGGTTTTTCGTGCGGATACGTTTCGGCACCGACGGCTGGCGCGGGGTTATCGCCCGCGAGTTCACATTCGACAACCTTTCCCTGGTGGCCCAGGCCACCATGGACTATTTCATGGAGCAGGGGCTCGCGGAAAAAGGGCTTGTAATCGGCCATGACCGTCGCTTCCTCTCCCGCCGTTTCGCCGAGCGAGCCGCCGAAGTGGCGGCCGGCAACGGCATCCGCGTCTTCCTTACCGACGGATACGCGCCCACTCCGGCGGTCTCCTGGGCGGTGAAGGAGCGGGGCGCCGGGGGCGGGATCATGATCACCGCCAGCCACAATCCCCCCGAGTACAACGGTTTCAAGATCAAGGAGTTCTTCGGCGGTTCCGCCCGCCCTTCCACCACGAAGGTGGTGGAGGAGATCGTGGCGCGCAACCAGGCGGACGGCCGCGTGATCCGGGAGACTCCCCTGGATACCGCCTTGCGCGACGGAATGGTGGAGCTGATCGATGCGGGAGAGCCCTACCGCCGCCAGTTGGCCCGTTATGTGGACCTGGAGCTTATCCGCTCCGCCGCGATCCCGGCGGTGGTGGACCCCATGTTCGGCGCGGGGAGCGGGTTCTTCCCTCTTCTGCTGCCGGGAACAACCGAGATCCATTCCGAGGAAAATCCCGGTTTCCAGGGCCGCCCGCCCGAGCCGACGCCGGAGCATCTGGAGGAGCTCTCCGGTCTGTTGGAGAGCGGCCGATACCGCGTCGGCCTGGCCCTGGACGGCGACGCGGACCGCATCGGCGCGGTGGATGAGACGGGCGAGTTCTTCTCCTCCCACAGGATATTCACCGTTGTCCTGAGGCATCTCCTGGAGCGGCGCGGCATGAGGGGCGGCGTGGTGAAGACCGTGTCCACCACCCGCATGGTGGACCTGCTGAGCGGGAAGTTCGGACTGGAACTGTATGAGACCCCCATCGGCTTCAAGCATATCTGCGAGCTGATGCTGGACCACGACATCCTCATGGGCGGTGAGGAGTCGGGCGGGCTCGGGGTGAAGGGGCATATCCCTGAACGGGACGGAATCCTCCTGGGGCTCCTCCTGCTGGAGGCTGTGGCCATGTCCGGCAAGGGGCTGCGGAGGCTGCTGGAAGAGACCATGGACGAGATAGGCCATTTCTCCTACCGGCGCATCGACCTTCCCATCGACAACGGGGCCAAGGAGCGGCTCATTGAAAAGCTGCGCGCCGGCGGGGTGCGGACCATCGCCTCCCGGCCGGTGGCGGGGGAGAATTTCCGGGACGGTTTCAAATACCTCTTCGCCGACGGCGCCTGGCTCCTCATCCGGCCTTCCGGCACCGAGCCGGTGCTGCGGCTCTACAGCGAGGCCGGGGACCCCGGGACGGTGGAGGAACTGCTGCGGGCGGGGAGGGAGATGACCGGTCTGTAGCGGAGGGACGGCGCCCATGACAAAGGCGAGACCGAAAAAGCCGGCCGCGCCCTGGAGGGAACAGGCCATGTCACTGGGGAAATACCACGACAAGCGGGACTTCAGCCGTACGCCGGAGCCGCCGGGAGATCCGGGCACGGTCTCGGAACAAGGGGAGAGGCCTCGTCTCTACGTGATCCAGAAACACCATGCCCGTAATCTCCACTACGACCTGCGCCTGGAGGACGGCGGAGTGCTGAAGAGCTGGGCCGTGCCCAAAGGGCCGAGCCTGGACCCCTCGGACAAACGCCTTGCCGTGGAGGTGGAGGATCATCCTCTTGATTACGCCGCTTTCGAGGGGAGGATCCCGGAGGGGGAATACGGCGCGGGCAGCGTCATTGTCTGGGACCGGGGGACCTTTGAGCCCGCGGTGGAAGGGGAGACCTTTTCCGGGATGCTGGAGAAGGGGACGGCGAAGATCCGGATCTCAGGGGAGAAACTCAATGGCGGATTCGCCCTGGTGAGGACCCGCTGGGGCGGCAGGGCCAACAACTGGCTCCTCATCAAGGAAAAGGACGGACATGCGCGGGCAGGCTTTGACGTCACCGCCGCCGAGCCCCTTTCCGTTCTCTCATCCAGGGATGTGGACGAGGTGGAGTGAGGGATTTCCATATTTCCCAAGAACAATCCATGAAAACCTTCCATGCCAATATCGGAAAGCTGTACGCCTTTGCCTTCCTAGAGAAGACCCTCTTTCCCATGGCCATCATCACCCTCTTCTGGAAGGATCACATCGGGCTGAGCCTTACGGAGATTTTGACCCTGCAGGGGATTTTTTCCGCCGCCACCGTGCTTCTGGAGTATCCATCCGGTTATGTGAGCGACCGTCTCGGCTACCGCGCCTCCCTGAGCATCGCTACCGTCATCGGCGTGGCGGGGTGGGGGCTCTACACAGCGGCCGGGTCCTTTGGCGAGGTCCTGGCGGCCGAGATCCTTCTCGGCACGGCCCTCTCCTTTATCAGCGGTTCCGACAGCGCCCTCCTCTACGAGACCCTCCTGGCGGAGGGGAAGGAGGGGCTGTACGCCCGCTACGAGGGGCGGATGAACGGATTTTCCCAGACCGGGGAGGCCATGGGGGCCCTTTTCGCGGGGGTGATGTACGAGGCCATGCCCCTTCTTCCCTTCTTTCTGCAGATAGGTGTCTGGGTAGCTGCCTTTGCGGTGGCCCGGGCCATGAAGGAGCCGCCCCGCGAGATTTCCATCTCCGCCCACGGCCACCTGAAGGAGGCCTTGAGCATCACCCGCTACGCCTTTCTGGAGAACCGGCGTCTCCGCGCGGTAATTCTGCTGAATACCCTCCTGGGCATCGCTTCCTTCTATCCCGTCTGGCTGATCCAGCCCTATATGCGCGAACATGGCGTACCCCTGGCCTGGTTCGGACCGGCCTGGGCCGGTGCCAACCTCATGGTGGCGGTTTTCGCCCTGGCGAGTCACCGGGTCCATGCCGCGCTGGGGGACAGGAACGCCATCCTCCTCTTCTGCGCCATGATCCTTGCCGGGTACGCGGGCCTCGGCCTGTGGGGCGGCGTCTTCGGTTTCCTCTTCTACTACCTGCTGACCGCCATGCGCGGCCTCAGGGGGCCGATCTTTCTTCACTACACCCAGAATGAGAGCCGCTCCGCGAACCGGGCCAGCATACTGTCGCTCCAGTCCCTCTCGTTCCGCGTCGCCTTTATCGCCACCGGTCCCCTGGTAGGGAGGATGGCAGACGCCATGGGGGTGAAGCAGGCCTTCCATCTCCTCCTCTACGGATTTCTCGCGGCTCTGCCCCTCTTCTCCTGGCTCTTCCTGAGGAACATCTCCCGCTCCCGTGAAACCGGGCCTCTGTCCTGATCTTCACTTTTTCCTTATGGACGTGAGTCGGAGGGAACGAAGGATACCTCCAACTGCCGAATCCAGGTTGAAGTGCGGGCCTTGGAAATGGTACAAAGGAAAGGTAGCAGACACCCGGGGCATCGCCCCATTCACAGGCGGCCGGCCTGTTTTCCGGAAAGGATCGCCATGCCTGTCATACGCGATACAGTCATACAGTTTCTCCAGCAGATCAAAGGATTTGGAGAAAGCGTCCGTCAGGCCCGGGAGCCCGGGGCGACCATGCCCCGGCTTCCCCTCACGCCTGGGGCCGAGGTCCTGGCGACGGTTACGGGAAAGCTGGAAAACGGGATGTCGCTGGTGCGGATATCCTCCAGCACATTTGCCATGGATCTTCCCGCCGGCGCCAAAACAGGCGATACTCTCCGCATGACCTTTCTCAACCAGGATCCGCGGCCGATGTTTTCCCTGTCCAACAGGACTTTCAGCGCTGCTCCCGTGACCATGAGCCCTGCCGGAGAACTGGTGCGGCGGCTTCTGCGCAATCCTGCGCAGGATTGCTCCGCCAGGTCTCCGTTGCCGGTAATGGGGCGGCTTCTGGATGCCCCGCCGGGCGATACGACCCGGCTTGCCGGCCGGTTGCGCCAGGCCCTGGGAGAGAGTGGTCTTTTTTATGAATCGCACCTCGAGGAATGGGCCGCGGGAGAGAGGCCCATGGCTCGTGTCATGCGCGAGCCCCAGGCCGCCCTGTCCCGTCCCGAGGCTAGGGCGCGCGCCGCCGCCATGACGGCCACGGACAGGCCTTCGTCGGGAGCGGCTGTCCAGGATGGGGAGATGTCCGGCGTGCCTACAGAAGATGGCGTTGCCGAGGAGATCCCGCGACCTCCTGGGGGCAGCCGATCTTCGGAGGCGGGACAAAAGGAGACCGGCCGCACTCCGGTTGCCACGGAAAGGCGGGAAGGAGCGCCGGCGCAGC
>Ga0265295_1006765_pt1 | contig 13654 bp, 12 predicted proteins | sample Munlansysbiofilm_FD_192503 | JGI IMG/M metagenome (GOLD analysis project Ga0265295, IMG submission 192503) | Leachate microbial communities from a municipal landfill in Southern Ontario, Canada - Methane capture system biofilm | ecosystem: Engineered > Solid waste > Landfill > Unclassified ... | reverse complement strand
TTTTTTAGCCTCATCTGTAACATACATACCCATATTGTCGATAGTTAACAACTTTAACTCTCTAAGTTTTTCAACTTCATAACGAACAGTTCTTTCTCTTAAACCAAGATTTAGAGAGATGGATCTTCTCCCCAGAGGTTGATTGATTTCAATATTCTTTAATATTTCATATCTAGTTTCAATTGTTTTTAAAGCATCTGGTGCTATCTTTTCAAAACTTTTTATTAAATCTATAAAATCACCCCCGTTGGACATTTTATGTCCACCTCTGATTATGTTTGTCCCAGCTCGTGCAAAAAAAACTTATACCTTATTTTACACCTAACCCCACCTTAAATCAAGGACTTAATCTTAGAATCTTCTACGCATTGATGATGAAGGAATGTGGAGTTCTTCCCTGTATTTTGCTACCGTTCTTCTAGAAACAGTTATTTCTCTTGCTTTTAGCATATCGGTAATAACTTGATCACTCAAAGGTTTCTTTGGATCCTCATCCTTTATTATACCCTTAATTATAGATTTAACACTTGTAGTAGAAATTTCTCCTGAACTACCAGACAATCCTGCTGTAAAAAAATACTTTAATTCAAATAGACCTCTAGGTGTTTGAACATATTTACCACTAGTAGCCCTAGAAATCGTAGATTCGTGCATTTCTATATCTTCTGCAACATCCTTTAGTGTAAGTGGGTTAAGACTCTTATCTCCATATATAAAAAATTCTTTTTGATATTTTAATACTGATTCTATAACTTTATACATTGTCTGTCTTCTTTGCTCTATACTTTTAATAATCCACATGGCCGAATTAAACTTAGTCTCCAAGAACTCAGTTGTTTTCTGATCTTTTGTAGTCTTAATTAGATTTTTATAATATTCATTTATATTTAATCTAGGCCCAGTTACATCATTTATAAAAATAAAGAATTCGCCATCTATTTCCTCTATCGTCGCATCTGGAATTATATACTTAACATCTTCACTACCTCTAAAACTTCTACCTGGTTTTGGTTCAAGTGATTTTATAATATCAATATACTCTTGTGTTTGACTATTCGAAATATCTAAAACTTTAGATATAAGAGCAATTTTATTCAGTGCTATATCTTCTAAGTGATCTTCAACAATTTGTTTAAGTTTATAGTCTCTCTCTTCTTTTAATTGAATTAATAGACATTCTTTTAAATTTCGTGCCCCAACTCCATATGGCTCAAAAGACTGTATTACAGAGAGCATAGTTTCAACTTCTGCAGGTGAATGCTTTAATTGTTCAGCCATTTCTTCAACCTTTGAGATTAAATAACCATTATTATCTATATTCTGTATTATATATTCCCCAGTCTTGTAATCAGAAGCATCTATATTTATCATATTTAATTGCTCTATAAGATAATCCTTTAAAGTCTCACCATAACTTGTATAGTTTTCAAAGGAATAGTCTTTTGTATTCTTATCAACCTCAGCTTTATAACTAATATCATCATATTGTTCTAAATATTCTTTCCAGTCTATTACAGATTCTTCAGCTTTAATTTCCTCATCTGGTACTACTTGTACTTCCTCAACAGGTTTTTCCCACTCCAATAATGGATTCACTTCCATCTCTTGCTTAATATAGTTATTAAGCTCAAGACTAGTGTACTGAAGCATCTGAATAGCTTGTCTTAATTCAGGTGTCATTATTAATTTTTGGCTTTGTTCTAAAGTTAAATCATAACTAAGTTTCAAATACTCCACCTCCCTATGTTTCGATGCATGATTCTATTATATCAAATTAAATGGTCTTAAACAATGAAGGGTAGCATGGATTTTTTAATATTAAAAATCGTTCATCATAATTTAAAATCAGCTAATAGTTTAATTAATTTTTCAATATCTTCTTTTGGAGTCGCCCAAGATGTTACAAATCTTGCTTCCATATTATTTTCATCATAAGGTTGTTCAGCCTCGTAGAAACATAGTTTCGAAAGCTCTTCATGAATATGGTTTGGTAAGACAACAAATGTTAAGTTTGTAGATGACTCTGTTACAAGTTCGTACCCAAGTTGCTTAATTCCGCTTCTTAAAAGTTTTGACATTTCATTGGTGTGTTTTGATAGCTCGAAGTATAGATCATCTTTGAAAAGTTCTTCAAATTGAATCCCCAACAATCTTCCCTTTGCTAGCATTCCACCTCTTTGTTTTATAGCATAACGCATATGATGTTTCAATTCTGGATTTGTAATCACTAATGCCTCACCAAATAATATCCCATTTTTAGTGCCTCCAATATAAAATGCATCTGTTAGCTCTGCAATATCTTCAATAGTAAGATCATTATCATCGCATGTTAATGCATTGGCAAGTCTTGCACCATCTAAATATAAGTAGAGACCATGCTCATCACATTTTTTTCTAATAGATTCTAATTGTGCTTTTTTATAAATTGATCCCATTTCAGTCGCATTGGATATATAGACTAAACTGGGTAAAACCATATGTTCCCCTACATGAGAATTGCACGCTTTGTCAATTTGTTCTGGTTTAAGTAATCCATCTTCACTTGGCATTTCTATAATCTTATGTCCTGTTGCTTCAATAGCACCTGTTTCATGTACTGCAATATGTCCTAGTTCTGTAGAAATAACTGCTTCATAGGGTCTCAAAAAAGATGATATTGCAATTGTATTGGTCTGTGTCCCTGCCACTAATAAATGAATATCTGCATCTAATTTCCCAATTCTCTTTTGAATTAATTTTTTTGCATTTTCACAATAATTATCTAATCCATATCCAACGTGCTGTTCCATATTTGTTTTAGCAAGTGCTTCAATAATTCTAGGGTGTGCACCCTCAGAGTAATCATTCATAAAATATAGCATATCATCTTCTCCTTAGTTTAAGTTTAAATTCTATTTCCATTGCGTTATTTCACAACAAGCGATTTTCCAGATTCAATAATACTAGCTCTACTATTTCTTGTTTTTAAATTGTTAGTATTATTGAAGTCTACTTTGTAAATAGCCAAATACCCAAGAATAAGAAAATCAGAGCCCAAATATAAAAAAATATTTCTGTTCCTTTATCTCCCAATACTTTTTTAAACATTTCTATTTTTTTCATATTCCAAATACTCTCTGGTTTTACAACAGCAATTACAACAACTGCTACAGCGTAAATTACTGCTAAAATACCCCAAATTTTCATAATAAACCCTCCTTTATTATTCTAATCCTTTTCTTATTTTTGGTGCTAACACTATAAATACTATTGCACTTATACCTAATACTATACCAGAATATTTAATAATATCTATCCATGACCCGCTATTAGATAAAACTAAATCATTACCTTTATAAGTCCAATAAAATGGTATCCAGTAAAATAGAGGCTGCCATTTGTCAGCTAAAAGTTCAATTGCTACTACAGCTCCACCTAAAGGAAGAAAAAGCATCTTCATATTTCCAGCAGCATTCATAACATCATCATTATTTATTCCTTCAATAAAACCTATTAATACACTTATTATACAAGAACTAGTAATCATCAAAAATGCGTGAAAATAATTGACGTCTCTAAATCCTGTAATTAAGAGCATCAGGAATATACCAACTACAGGTATAAATACTCCTATTAAGCTTTTACCAGCAATAAATCCCATCCTAGATACTGGCGATAAATTTATTGCACTTATAGTATTATCTGTTTTTTCTTCAACAATATTTAAGGCAATTATCATACCTCCCAATACTGAGGTAAACATAACTGCTATATTAACCATCATTTTTTTTAATGGTGGAATGTCCCTTCCATAATCAACTATTTCAGCCTGAGAATCTTCTATCGTTAAATCGTAATAATCAAAGGTTGTTAAGTTTTTTACGTAATCTACTACATAGTCAGGTTCATTGCCTTGAGTTAAAATAAAATACTCATCATTTTTACTAGGAAGCACTCCTACAATATTATCCCTCTTTTTAACCCTTTCTTCTATGTCTTCAATGTTTTCAAGGGTTTCAACCTTTGCAAACTGCTTAAAGTATTCTTCCTGCTTTTGGTTCTCTCCTTTGAGTATAACTATATCAACTGTCGTATCATTTATTCCCGGAGAAAAAACATTAATCATTATAGCAAACATTATGGGTACAACTATTATATACAATGTTATAAAATTTCTTATACTTGTCTTTAGATCTCTTTTAAATATTAAAAGTACCTTTCTAATCATTTTATAACACTCCTTTATATAGTCAGAGTTTTCTTAAATCTATGGTTTGCCAATATAAAAATAGCTAATCCTAATATTGTAAATCCAAGAGATGCTACTAACACATAAGCTAGGTTGCCGTTTACTGATATTATTTCTTTAAAACTTTGTAGCATAATATAACTTGGGATGATTTTAATCCAATTTGGACTCCAGCTTGGTGTAAAATAAGATATATTAGGCATAATCATAATCATTATAACAATATACAAAACACCAAAAGCCTGAACTATATCTTCATAGAAACTTGTTATATAAAGCCCTAAAGAAGCTGCGAAAAATCCAGATGTAATTAAAAATAAAAACATAAGAAGATAGTTTGCTTGAAGTCCCATTATTGGCACTGTCATTATTAAAGCTGTTACAATAGATGTAATAATTATAACCCCTATTTTACTCATAAGATACTGCCATACAGAAGAAGCAGTTACTGCATATGCTTTAATAATCCCTTCACTTTTGTCTAAAAAAATATAGGCAGCAATAATAAATAGGCTCATAAGACTTCCGTTAAATGTTAAAAATACAGGTACCATGTTTTGTCTATCGCTTAAGGGCTCACTATTTTGATACATAGTCTTAACAACTAAATTATCATTATAATTCTCCAAGACATCATATCCAGCTTTTCTATTTTGAAATACCAAGAGTAAATTTCTAAGCTTTTGAGTTTCATATCCTTGAAGCTGGAAAGTGCTTATAATTTGATTATCATCGTTTACCCTGACATGAACTGTGGGTACTCTTTCAGAACTTGAAAAAGCATTAAGCGCCTCCATACTTTCCAATAAATAAATTTTAGATTCTTCAGTCTCATAAAATTCAGCTTTAAATATAGATTTTTCAGCCTTTACCTCGACTAATTCAGCAATTTCGTCTATATCTTCCTCTAGTAAAGCCTCTCTATATCTATCTGCAACAACCTGGGGCACATCAAGATAAATGTACTCTTTGCCCTTAGTGGAAAATTCCTCTGGTACTAAAAATACAAGAATTAGTAAAAATACTATAGCCATACCTATTTCAATATAAAAGTACCAACTTTTTGAAGAAAGGATAAGCTCCTTTATAAAACTATGCCAAAGTTTCATTTACACCAATCCCCTTCCCGTTACTTTAATAAATATTTCTTCAAGAGTGGCTTCTTTGGTGTGCATAGTCTGAATATCATTTTTTTTAATTATTTCAATCAATTTGTCTTTTTCTTCTTCAAGTACAGTAGAAAAGCTTTCTTTAATCAGTTCCCCCTTGCTAAAATATTCTACTTCTACTAGTTTTTCACCGTATTTAAGCTTTAAATTCTTTGGAGAATCTATCAATCTTATTTTCCCATCTACAATAAATGCAACTCTATGGCATAGCTCATCCGCAATAAACATGTTGTGAGTTGTCAAAAAAATTGTAACTCCTTTTTTATTTTCCTGTCTTATTATATCTTTTATATCAGCCGCTATCGAAGGGTCCAGCCCAGTAGTAGGTTCATCCAAAAACCACATCTCTGGATTATTTATCATGGATCTTGCAAAAGTAAGTCTGTGTTTCATACCTTTTGAATATTTTCCTGCCTTTATATTTTCTTTGCCCTCTAATCCTACCATTTTAATTAAATCCATTGGATTTCTAGTTTCTACATCAAAAAGTTTTCCATAGAATTCAAGGTTTTCTAAAGCCGACATCTTACTGTAAACATTTGACTGTTCAAAAGACATGCCTATTTTATTAAACATTTTATTCTTAATATGTTTAATATCATACCCTGCAACTTCAACCTGACCTTTTTGAAGCTGTAGAAGACCCACAAGTATATTTTGAGTAGTAGACTTACCAGCTCCTGATGGACCTAAAAAACCAAATATTTCTCCTTTTTCAACTTCGAAATTGGCATCATATACTGCATAGTTTTCATCATTGCTATATGAATGGTAAAGGTTTTTAACTTTTATCATCTTATGCCTCCCCTTATCTATAAAATCCTTTTCTCAATACTTTAATATATCTATCCACTTCATTTGATAATTCATCTATGTTTACCTTTTCTCCAGTTTTTATAGATTTAAAATTATTCTCTCCCATTTTATCAAAAGTCCAAATAATAATACTTATAGCTTCTTTTATTTCGATATCTTCTCTAAATAAAGAAAAATCTATGTTTTTATAGTATATTTTTTCATATATATTGGGAATATATTCTTCGTATATTTCTTTTAATTCATCTATAGATTTATTTGCAGTAATTCTTTTTGAAAATTCTATAAGATAAGGATATTTATGACAGACCTCTAATTTAATTGTCATAATTTCTTTAATTCGATTAAGTATATCCGGCTCTCCCCAGTTTAATTTTTCTACAATAGCATCTGCCATCTCCTTAATAGCAAATATCTCCAAATCTTTATAAAGTTTTTCTTTACTTCTAAAGTAATTGAAAAGGGAACCTTTTGATATTCCTGCTTTTTCTACAATTCTATTAGTTGAAGCTTTATCGTAGGTGTTTTTACTAAACTCTTCCATTGCGCTGTTGATTATTTTTATTCTCTTTTTTTCATCTAAATATGAAAGTCTGTTTTCCACGAAAGACACCTCTCTTGCCTCATTTTTATTTTTTCTCATAAATCAGAATTACTTGTTCTCCTTCTTCTAACCCTTCTTTTATCTCAATATTGTTATTATTCTCTATTCCAGTTACAACTTCTCTTTCAACAGGTTTCTTCTCTTCAAGTACTTCTACATATTTTTTCAAATTCTTTTCGTATATAGCATCTTCAGGTATAAAAATTGCCTCCCTTGGTTCTTCTACCATTACTCTTGTATCGACTTTAAGACCAAAAGAAAGTTCCTGATTTGACTGTGGAAGGTTTATCTCTACCCTCTGACGATTTTCTTCAACGCCCAACTCTGAATAAACAGTAAATGACTTGGGATGTATCTTTTGAACTTCTATGTTATCAATTCGAATACCTAAATCTAGATCATTAACTTCTGCCTTCATACCCGTTTCAATAAGCAATGCGTCTTTAACCATAAAATCAACTACTATAATTTTTTCTAAAGGATCCATAATTTCAAGAATCATTAAGCCTGCGGATGGAGTATCTCCTTCAAATGTATTTAATTCTGTTATTACACCATCAAAATCAGCATAAATCAAAGAATTATTCTTGCTTTTTTCAAGAGTTTCTAAAGATAAAATTAGAACATCAATCTCTGCCTCGTATTTTGCCTTCATATTTGCAGAAAGTCCTTTCCCAAGTTGATTATAGCTATTCTGTGCAACTAAGAGGTCGTTTTGTAGCTGTTCTAAATTATATACTGCTTGTTTTAGCTCACTTTCTGCCGCAGCTCCATTTTTATACAATTCTTCTATTATACTTTTATTTTCATTTGCCAAATCAATACTACTTTTTATACCAGCTATCTTTATTTTTGCACTGTTAATGCTTCCAAAATCGGATCCTGATTGAGCTTCATTATAGGTAGCTTTCAATGCTTCAATTTGCTTTTCTACTTTTTGAATCTCTAAATCAATATTATCTTCAAATTTAATTAAAAGTTGTCCTTTCTTTACATAATCCCCCAATTCTAAATCCATCTCTTCTACTCTGCTAAGGCTGTTTCCGTAGTAATTCCGAATATTTTTAGAGCTTATTGTCCCAACTTCATCAACAAATTTCTCCACTTGACCTTTTTCTACTTCAGCGGTATTGTATTTTGTTCCAATATTGCCCATCGTTAAGAAATAAAATATTCCTGCTGCCACAACTAAAAGTATAACCAATGCGATAATCAATTTTTTATTCATAACTACCTCCATTTCTAAGTTGTCTACTTTAGTTTTGTCTTTTTTTATTATATTACCCGTTTTTTTAAAATATATATAAATCATAACAACCAAACCATTTGACCAATATGGTCAAATTAATTGTATATCTTTATTTTTCAATAGTCAATAAATTAAAAATAAATAAATATCTCCATCAACTTCAATTAAATCCGCATCATTAATAACCTCCATAGTACCAATCAATCCACTTGCACAAGAAATACCATATTCTCTAGCTATAATGCTCCAATGTTGAAGTGATTTTAAAATTTGCATTATTACACCTACTGCATATGTATATATATGTATCCAAGATGATTCAGTAAATCTTGCCGCAAGCCCTTCTCCAGATTTAAGAAATTTTTCATATGTTCAATTTTTCTATACAGACAGTACAATTCCCTCTGCTATTGAAAAGCCTACCTAAGTTGTTTCTATTAAAGCTTCTGCTTTCCCACCCCTATATGTACAAAGAGCACCTCGGTTTCCCGAGGTGCTCTTGCCTTACAATATTAGCAGTCTTCTGCTTCTCCTACATCATAACCAGCTTTTGCTAGTATTTTTAATGCGGCATTCAATTTTGCTTCGTTTACCATTACTATAGGTCCAGTACAGCCCATGCCTGATTCTGCATAAACTCCTTCTGACCAAAGAACTTCAACTGCATCATCTAGTTCCATTATATCTATACCATCAACAGTTCCAGTTACAACCTCTTTTGGAGGAGCTACAACTGCTTCTTTAACTTCTTTTTTTGTTTCTTTTGTTAAACCAGCTAATACTTCTTTTAAACCAGACGCATTTGCTGCTTTAAACTCACTCTTAGCTATTTCTAAAACATTGTTTTTGATTAACTCACCTGCATAACTGATTGCATTTGCTACAACTGGTGATCCTGATGCTCTTGAAAGAATTAGGACTAATCTACTGTAGTCTTCTCCAATACCAGGTCCATAGCCATAGCCTTGTGATTCATAGCTTCCACCAGTAGTAAAAGATGAAAACACTTTCATTAGGATATTTCCTGTTAGAGTATCTGTTACCATAACATCTGGAGTTCCTGCTAATAAATCATTTCCTCTCATTACGCTACCGCCATCTGCTCTATTCGATTCAGTAAAATTAATTTTATATCCTTTAGAAGTAAGATCTTTAAAAGCTCTTTCAACCTGTCTTGCTCCATCAACATTTAAAATTCCTACTGTAGGATTTTCAATACCCATAGCTTTAGCTGTTACTATTCCATAAATACCATTTTTAACCATAGCTTCTACTCTATGTGAAGAAGATGTGCCTGTTGTTGTCGCAACAAACATCTCTTTCCCTTTACCAGGAGTTACTACTTTCCCAACCGTTGAAACGCCTATTGGAAAACTATAGTGCAGTGTTACACATCCACCAATTTCACCACTATCAAGCATTTCTTCCATCTTTTTGTAGCCTTCTTCTTCAGTTTCAACAACTACTTGAGTTAGGTTGGTATCCATTTTGGGTCCTATTAGAACTACTTCAATTGAGTTATCTCTCTTTTGTGCCATTTCAGCACCACGAAGCATGTTTTCTTCTCCAAGTTCACTACCAAAAGTAGTAATCCCAACTCTTGCCTTTTGTCCAAACTGACCTGTTTCCATTCCTTCTGCTATATCGTTAAAAATCTTGCCAAGCATAGACTTTACATTATTATCAGACATCTTTTCACCTCTAATCTTTTAGGAGATGAGCTGCAAAATCTCTCATAGATTCAGCTACAAGGTTTCTAACTTCATCTTCAGAAATTCCTTTACTTTCTTTCTCCACTCCAGAATTTTTTTCCATTACAATTGATACACCGTCAAATAGGTTTGTCATTCTTCCTAAGAATAAGCTTCCTTTTCCAACAAGCATAACTCTTTTTATATCTCCAGCTTCTAATGCTTCTTTAGCAAATCCAACATAAGGTACTCCTGAAGGAATATGTCCTTGAGTTGGTGCCCAACCTTCCATACCGTGTTTAACGATAAAGTCATTGATCCCTTCTCTTTCTAACTCGCCTCTTTTTACACCAAGTGCAGCTATCATTTTAAAGTTTGCAGCTGGAACATCTCCTGCTCCTGCAGGTTTTGTTATATCTGGGTTTTGCATTTCTACTGAATACTTATCAATATCAGTTATCTTTAGATTACCTCTATCTAAAGGCTCAGTTACTAGAGAAGTTATTACAGCTTGTGGTGATGAACCAGTACCAACGGTATGTCTACCTACTAAGTCAGTTCTTAAAACTGGGCTAGTTCCATCATTTTGACTTACTAAAATAGCAAATCCACCTATTACATCCTCTAATATTGGAAATCCTTTTTTAACATGGTCTTTACCATTCATACCAAGTTTAGCTGTTGATCCACCTGAAACTACTAATACATTTTTGAAAGTTCCTGCTTGTACCATTGATGCTGCAGAAATTATTGCATGTGTTGGAGCCGCACAGAAGCCTCTAACATCTGAACCAGATGCCCCTGTAAGTCCTGCTGCCTCTGCAATTGCTTTTGCAAAGTTTCCCCCACCTCTCTGGTTCATATCTCCACAAGCCTCTTCTGAACACTCTAAAACATATTCAATATCCGCTGGGTTTATATCAGTTTTATCTAATAGATGAAGAGCCGCTAGCATACCAGAAGCCTTTGAAACTAAGTTTTCAAAAATAACATGTGCATTTAAATTAACATCTACATCATGAGCTTTTTTAATACAGCCAACAACTTCATTATTTAAATAAAGAGGTTCAGCACCTTGCTCATTAATTAACTTATCTATATCTGATTTTTCATCTCCACCTTTAAGTTTTGCAACTTGCTCTTCAGTAATTAGAGCATGTGCTGTTAAAGCTGGCTTAATTCTCTTAGTAAATTCTTCTGATAATTTAACAAGATCAAAAGCATCTACTATCTTAATCATACCTATGAACTCATCTTGTGGCAATATTTCACCAAATCTACCATATCTTGAATGACCTTCTACATCTTGTCCAACCCATGGTTGAGGAGCAATTTTTAAATCTGCAGGTTTCTTATTTCCTATATAAACTTGGTTAGGAAGATAATTAACTGCCTCATCATAAGTCCTAAGACTAGTTGGAAGATTTTTTAGATATTCTGAATTTGGGTTTAAAAATCTCTCAGTTGTTTGTGTTGTACCATTGTGTAAAACCATATCTGGCGCATGTACAAGTATATAACTTGTTCCTTTTACTACTGAATAACTCAAATGAGTCACCTCCATTATAATTATATATTTTTCAAATGGGTGATAATATTATCACCCATTTGTCAGAATCTATTATTTGTCAAACACTGTTTGTTCAGTTACTTCTGTTGTTAAAGCTAGTAGAGCCTTTTCAACAATTTTTCTTCTCAAAGCTTTTTCTTCCTTTGGATCCAATGCAGGATTTCCAAGTGGATGAGGAATAGCAATAGCTGGTACTATTCTATTTGCTCCAACTGTTAATGATATAGGTACTACTGTACAAATATGAACAACTGGAATACCAGCTCTTTCAATTTCTTTAACCATCGTTGCACCGCAACGAGTACAGGTGCCTCAGGTTGAAGTTAAAATAACTGCGTCAACTCCATCTGCTATTAACTCTTTGCTAAATTTTTCTGCAAATCCTTTTGAACTACCTACTGAAGTTCCATTTCCAACAGTTGCGTAGTAATATCTACTAAGTTCGCCTATTTTTCCTTCTTTTTCAAGATCTCTTAAAACATCTACAGGTAGAACTCTGTCAGCATCTTCATTTGCATAAACTGGATCATGTCCACCATGTGCTGTTTCATATGTTTCAGAAGTTAAATCAGTAACTCCATCAATATCATATTTACCGTACTTAGATGCAGAAGATGACTCAATATGATCTGGATTTCCTTTTGGTACAATTCCTCCTGAAGTTACAAGAGCAATTTTAGCCTTAGTTATGTCTTTTATTGCGGGATTTGGCTCTACTCTATCAAAGCTTGGCATTGGATACTCAGTTTCAAAGTCTTCGCCTTTTAGTTTTTTAACAAGCATATCTACTGCTCTTTTAGAACCTCTATCTTCAGCAAAATAATTTTTTCTTATTCCTCTTTCAAGGTAACCTTCTTCTATTGGTGAACCTATTTCTTCTTTATTTAGCAATTTTTTTGCTAAAGGAATCATTTTTGCAACAGCATCTTTCATTCCAACTGCACTGTTTTTAGTTTCAACAATATAAATAGATTTTTTATACATATCAGCACCAGGGTTTTCAATATACATTCCTGTAAGTGCTGGGATATTTAGTTCATTTTGTACTGCTTCTGTAATAGCTCCACTTGCTACACCGTATCTTCCAGCGTTAAAAGCAGGTCCAGCAATAAATAAGTCTGGGTTATATCCTTTTACAAGCTCTAAAATCTCTTTTGTAGCTTCTTCAATATTTTCTCCAAAATAGCTGTCTCCACATATAACAGTAGCTATTATCTCAGCATCTCCTCCAAAGCCAGCTTGTAATGCCATCCCTGGCCCTACAACCCCTTCTCTAACCTCTGGTTTGATATCTGCTTTTTCTTCTCCACCAATTCCTGCGAAGAACTGGTTTATATAGTGCACAATTTTAATTTTCGCCATTTGGTTCCCTCCTCTCCTTTGTTTTATTGGAGTTTAGTATTTTGTATGTGCCTTTCTCATTGAGCCAACTTCTTCAATTATTGCATCAACATCAAGCACCATTTCCATCATACCTATTTGTTCATCATAAACATCAGCGTCTACAGATTCTTTGAATTCTGGTTCTACTGCATGGTATACTTTAAGTCCCAACGGAACTCCTGCTAATGGTCCTGCGAATGTAGGGTCGCCTGCAGTTACTGTCTCAGCTGTTAATCCTGCTGATTCTGCTTCGCCTCCACCGATTAATACAAGAACATTTTCTGCACCGTATTTTTCAGCCAAGTCTTTTACCCTTTTCTGATTCTCAAGATCCATTGCGCCTGCAGCCGTTCAGACAAAACATTCTGTTGCTGAAAATACGACTTCTGCAGGTGTGGTTTTTATGCATTCTTCCATTGCTGGTCCAGGAATACCATCTCTATCGCCAATTAATATAACTTTTGAATTTTCATTAAATATTGACATATTGCCACATCCTTTCTTCTATATTTCATTTCAAACTTTATTTTAGTATTTTGTATGTGCCTTTCTCATTGAGCCAACTTCTTCAATTATTGCATCAACATCAAGCACCATTTCCATCATACCTATTTGTTCATCATAAACATCAGCATCTACAGATTCTTTGAATTCTGGTTCTACTGCATGGTATACTTTAAGTCCCAACGGAACTCCTGCTAATGGTCCTGCGAATGTAGGGTCTCCTGCAGTTACTGTCTCAGCTGTTAATCCTGCTGATTCTGCTTCGCCTCCACCGATTAATACAAGAACATTTTCTGCACCGTATTTCTCAGCTAAGTCTTTTACCCTTTTCTGATTCTCAAGATCCATTGCGCCTGCAGCCGTTCAGACAAAACATTCTGTTGCTGAAAATACGACTTCTGCAGGTGTGGTTTTTATGCATTCTTCCATTGCTGGTCCAG
>Ga0265295_1006763_pt1 | contig 13655 bp, 11 predicted proteins | sample Munlansysbiofilm_FD_192503 | JGI IMG/M metagenome (GOLD analysis project Ga0265295, IMG submission 192503) | Leachate microbial communities from a municipal landfill in Southern Ontario, Canada - Methane capture system biofilm | ecosystem: Engineered > Solid waste > Landfill > Unclassified ... | reverse complement strand
AGTTTGGGGCAACGAATTCCATTTTATCGCCTGTTCATGACGGTCCTCGTTTTTATTAGGAAAGCCCTCAGCCTCTCCTGGCTTTTCGATCTTGGCAAAAAGCTCGCTAAATCTCTGGCTGGCTTATTTAGCTTTTTCAGTTCAATTTTAGAAGGCGATGGCGGAATTATGTGGTCTTTGGTTTTCATTGTTCTATTCGGTATTCTTTTCCTTTCGCTAACGGGGTTGTAAATGAGAGAGCTCCTCAACACCCTCCCCATTTACATCGCCTTGATAGCCGCCTTGCTCAATTTGGTGCGGCGGCAATGGTCGCTGAATCTAATCGCCTTGGTTTTACAATTCATTTTCATCACCCCCAGTTTATTAAATCTTTTCCCCATTCAAATTGCCCTTATCCAACCCTTTACCGGTATTATGGTAAGCCTAATGCTTTATCTGACCCTCAATCAAGTTGGCGGAGTTGAAGCAATCAAGTTGAACCGCAGCCTTACTCCAGGCGAAATTTTCCGTGCTATGGCAGGCATTTTTCTATTAACAATCGTCTTTTTCTTCCTTGACGACTTTCAGAAAGCTGTTTTTCCGACTGTTCCTCTGGAATATCTTTACCTCAGTTTCGGCTTGATGCTGACGGGAATTATGCAGCTTGGTACCATTCGCGAACCGCTTTATCTGGCGATTGGCTTGCTAACTTTTCTATCCGGTTTTCAATTACTATATTCAGCCCTTGAGTTTTCATACTTGCTTGAAGCCCTTTTCGCAGCAGTGAATCTGCTCTTAGGCATGGTTGGTTCATTTTTTATTGTCAAAAACGCAGAAAGCAGGCCCGAATGAACAACACTGTCCTGCTTTTTGTCGCCCTTCCAATTGCTCTCGGCTTGCTTTTGATTTTGCTCGAACGCTGGCAACGCTTTTCCGCCTTTTTAGCAGTGCTTATTCCCTTAAGCCTGAGCGGCCTTGCTCTGATTTTTTCACAAAGTCTTAATGTGAGTTTTTTGGGGCAATTCCTTGTTTTGGAAGACAGTTTGAGCGTATTCGGACGAAGTATTCAAATCGGAGCCAACCAGCTGGGCATGGTTGCCCTGCTTTATTTTGTTTGCTTTCTCTGGAACCTTCCGGTCAAATTCTTTGATTACAACCACTGGTTCAAAAGTCTTTCTTTGATAATTAGCGGATTCTGGGTTTTAGTCCAGTTCATTAATCCATTCTTGTATTCTGCGCTTGTGGTTGAGCTGATTGTCCTGATTAGCGTCCCCTTGCTTTCACCGCGAGGAGCACCAGCCAAGGCTGGCATTATGCGCTATCTGACCATGCAAACCCTGGCATTGCCGCTGGTCTTGTTGAGTGGCTGGATGGTGGCGGGCATCGAAACCTCACCCTCTGCCCAGGCTTTGGTTTCCCGCGGTGCCTTTTTGGTTTTGACTGGCTTTATGCTTTGGGCGGGTGTTTTCCCCTTGCACAGTTGGTTACCGATGCTTTCGGAAGAAAGCCAACCCTGGTCACATAGTTTTTTGCTTGTCATTACGCAAGTTAGCCTGACTTTTTTCTTTCTCCATTTTCTCAATCAATACCCCTGGTTGCGCAACCTTGAACAACTGGGTCTCGTCTTGAAATGGATGGGATCGCTTTCAATTGTTGCGGCAGGGGGTTTGGCTGCTTTTCAGACAAACCTTAAACGCATTTCGAGCTACATTTATATGGCAGAAGCAGGTTACATTATCCTCACATTTGCCTATCTTCCCCAGGGAGGGCTCGACATTATCACCATGTCTCTTCTCCCCAGGATTTTTGGCCTCTGGAGTTTAAATTTCGCAATTTCATATTTATCGAAAAACATTGCCTCCGAAAAAATGGAGCTGGAAGACCTGAATGGCATCATTTATCGCTTTCCGAGAACCAGCGGACTGCTGATTATCAGCTTTCTTAACATCATCGGGATGCCACTTTTTTCACTTTTCCCATCCAAACGGATACTTTGGGGCATCGTTACCGCAGATAATCTGGTTTTTCAAGTTTTAGGCATTCTTGGTTTCCTCGGATTTATGATTGTAATTCTGCGCACGCTCAATATTATGATTAAAAAACCAGAGCATGGGGAACAAGAAAAAGTGGAAAAACCGATCATGATTCTACCAATCGCCCTTATCATACTCATCATGGTATTGGCTGGTACAATTCCTCAACTTTTCAGCGCCCCAATTCAAAATATCCTGCTATCATTTAACAATCTCTTCCTCTAAAGGGAAATTGCCTAACTAAACGAGTATAATCAATTCTGTAAACTAACTGAAAGACAGGAATCTTATGGACGAATATTCCGGTATAGAACAACTCGAGAAACGTATTGAATGGCTCGACAACGAACGCCGCAACGATAAAACCAATTTAGCATCTTTGCAAAACCGTCTCACCATGCTTGAGAGCGAAAACCTTGGCCTGCGCAAGCTATTCAAGGAACTCGAGGTGCAACTGACCCAACAAGGCAATCAAATTGCCAACATGGATAAATATGACAATCGCATTGAGCGTTTGAACCTCGATTTATCCAAGCAAATTCGCGAAGTCAACGAACGGGCTGATAACAACCTCAACGAAGCGCAAAAACGCACAAAAATCGAAGTCGAATCGGCTAAGAAAGCCATCGCTGAAATCTATCCTCTGACCGAAATGTTTGAACAGTTCAAAAACGAATTGTCCTCATTTCGGGCTGAAGACAGCCGTCTTGCTCGCTTGATGGAGGAATTAAAAGTAAAAATTCAGGAAGTTGATCGCTTTGACGAAGACTATCGCCGCTCCCTGCATCTCCTTGAAGAAAGCCGGCGACAGGAAGCCAAGCGCACAACCGACCTGCAAGGTGAAGTCGCCTCGGCACGCAAACGCCTCGAAGAAACCCGCGGTCGTTTTGACAGCTTTAGCGACAGCTTTCGTGCTTTTGATACCCGCATTGCTGAATTGCAAAGCAACGAAAAAGATCGCCGCGAAAATCAATCCCAGTTTATCGAACGTGTCAATCTTTCTTTGGTTGAAAATGACAAAGTCTTCAAAACCTGGGAAAAACGCTTTGCTGAAATTGACCAATTCAACGCTAATCTTGGCTCCCAAATTGATACGCTCGAAAAAATTCGCCTTTCCGCAACTAAAGCGATTGAAACCTCCGACGACATCTCCCAACGCTTTGAACGGCGCATCAACGAAATCACCGAATTACAACGCCTCAACGACGACCGCTATCGGCAGGAATGGACAAATTTCAAATCCGACGACGTCAAACGCTGGACGAATTACATGCTTGCTCAGGAAGAACAAAACCGCGAAACCAGCCAACAATTTGCTGATTTACAAAAGCAATTACAAGAATTGGATGATCTCACCGCCTTAATGCGTGATGATTTGGACAATTTAAGCCGGGAAAATCTTCGCCACATCCAGAACGTCTTGCTCGCCTATCAAGAATCGGTTCAAAATATCGCTCCGATTTTGGATAAAAAGGCAACTTAATTAATGTATATTTTGGGAACTGCCGGTCATGTTGACCACGGAAAATCAAGCCTGATTGCCGCCCTGACCGGCACCCATCCCGACCGACTGAAAGCGGAAATCGCTCGCGAAATGACCATCGAACTGGGTTTTGCTTCGATGACATTGCCCAATAATGAGGAAATCGGGATCATTGACGTTCCCGGACATCGCGATTTTATCGGCAACATGCTCGCCGGAATTGGCGGGATTGATGCCGTTTTGCTGGTTGTTGCCGCAGACGAAGGCGTTTCTGCCCAGACTCGCGAACATCTTGCTATTATCGACTTGCTCGAAATCAAACGCGGCATTGTCGTCCTTACCAAAACAGACCTGATCAGCGACCCCGATTGGCTTCAAATGGTAGAACTTGACGTTCGCGACTTGCTCAAGCCAACTTCCATAGCAAAGGCTCCAATCATTCCTGTTTCTTCCCGAAGCGGCAGCGGTTTGCCTGAACTCCTCGAAGAAATTCAAGAAACGCTCAAAACTATCCCAAATCGCAAGGATTTGGGAAAAGCGCGTTTACCGGTTGACCGCGTATTTACCCTGACCGGATTTGGCACGGTTGTAACCGGCACGCTTTTGGATGGCAGTTTTAAGGTTGGTGACGAAATTGTTTGCTTACCTTCCGGTAAAAACGGACGAATTCGTGGCTTGCAAAACCACCATCATAAACTGCAAAAAATTGACCCAGGCTATCGAGCGGCAATAAACATTGTCAATCTAAATTATCAGGATATCCAACGCGGAGATGTGATTGCCCATCCCGGCGACTATCAAAGCAGTCAATTGCTGGACGCTCATTTCCGCCTTTTGAAAGACAGCCCATTTCCGATTAAACACAACATGGAAGTCAAGCTTTTCATTGCCGCCAGCGAAACAACCGCCAAACTACGCCTTTTGGGCGAACAAGTTCTCAATCCGGGTGAAGATGCCTTTATTCAGCTACGAACAGCTTCCCCAATCGTTGCCAGCAAAGGCGATCGCTTTATCCTGCGTCTCCCTTCGCCCTCAGAAACTTTGGGTGGGGGAATTATCCTCGACCCGGACCCCAACCAAATTTATAAGCGTTTCAAGGAAGATAACATTCAGCGTTTGGATAATATCTTTGCCGGAAATGAAAAAGAATTGCTCAGTCAGATTTTAGAAAACCAAAAAGTAAGCACTTTGGCAAACCTTGTCCAAAAATCCGCCCTTTCAAGTGAAGAAACGAAAGTAATCATAGAAGAAATGCTCACGAATGATGAAGCGATCAGTTTGGGAAGAAGCAAAGACCTCAATAAAGTCGATTTTGTTTCCCCGGACTACTGGCAAAGGCTCAAAGGAAATAGCACTCAACTCTTGGCAGAATTCCATCAGCTCAATCCCTACAAAACGGGCATGCTTCGCGAAGAATTAAGGGCAAAACTGAAACTCTCCCAATCTTTATTTGACCAAATTATTGACAAACTGGCTGAGGAAGAAAATCTCGCTCAGAGAAACAACCTGCTTTGGCTTCCAAATCATCAGATTACTTTTTCTGACGAAGACGAGCGCAAAATTGCTTTGTTGATGGCAGAATTTGACAAAAGCCCCTTCACCCCTCCAGACCTCAATCAAATTCAGGGTCTCGTCGGCTCAGAAATTTTGGAAGGCTTAATCGCCACCGGCAGGCTTGTCCCTGTTTCGGATACGGTCATCTTTAGGTCTGAAGCCATTGAAGAAATGAAGAGCTGGATTCGGGAGACAATTCAAGAGAAAGGCAGCCTTAGTTTGGCAGAATTTCGCGACCATTTTCAAACCAGTCGCAAATTTGCCCAGGCAAGCCTTGAATATTTTGATTCTATTGGAATTACCTGTCGAAAGGGTGACGTTCGCGCCTTAAGATAGTACAATATCACTATCACAATTCTATAAAAGGAGAATTTAGTTATGGCATGGAAAGTAATTATCACAGATGGCTTGGAAAGTAACGGGATCGATCTGATTAACCAGGCTGGTGAAGCAGTCAATCGCAAAGGCATCGAAGCCGCGCAGCTTTTGGAAGAAGTCGGTGAATACGAAGGCATGATCGTTCGTGGCCGCACCAAAGTTACCCGCGAAGTTTTTGCTGCTGCTAAAAATCTCAAGGTTGTCGGTCGTGCCGGTGTTGGCGTTGACAATATCGACCTTGAAGCCGCCAAAGAATTTGGTGTGCATGTCGTCAACTGCCCTGTGGCAACCTCTGAAGCTGTCGCAGAACATGCAATGGCTCTGATGTTTGCCTTGGCTCGCGAACTGCCCCGGGCAGACGCTGCTATGAAAGCAGACAATTGGGCAAAGAAAGATCTGATGGGCATTGAGCTCGACGGTAAAACCCTCGGCGTTTTGGGCTTCGGCAATATCGGTCGCCGCACCTGCAAATATGGCGCTGCAATGGGCATGAAAGTCCTCGTTTATGACGTAATCGACGTTCAGGATCGCGCTGCCGAACTCGGCTACCAACAAGTTAGTCTCGACGAACTGCTCGCTCAAGCTGATTTCATCAGTCTGCATATGCCCCTCACCCCCGAAACCAAACATCTGCTTGACGATGCTGCTTTCGCAAAAATGAAAGATGGCGTGCGCATCGCTGATGCTTCCCGTGGTGGCGTGATTGACCAGGCTGCATTGCTGCGTGCATTGGAATCCGGTAAAGTCGCCGGTGCCGGTTTAGATGTTTACGAAAAAGAACCTCCTATGGATTGGGCATTGGCTGAACACCCCCGTGTCATCGCCACTCCCCACATTGGCGGACAAACCATCGAAGCCCAAATCCGTGCTGCGGATGACATCGCTTCTGAGGTCGTCAACGTCCTCGAAGGCAAAGCCATGCGCTGGATGATTGTCTAAGCATAATCAATTCAAATAGTATAAAAAAACCGGAGCTCGCTCCGGTTTTTTGTTCTTAAGGTCTTGGGGTTGGGGTCGAGAAAATCAACTCTTGTCCCGGCGTTCCGACTGGTGTAGGGGTTGGCACCGGTGTTTCTCCGGATGGGTCATGCACATAGACATAATCGCCAACATTTGCCCAGTTGAAAAGCCAATGGGCATCACCGGCGAACATGTTGACACAACCATGCGATTGTTTGAAGCCCAAAATTGTGGGCCAGTAGATACCATGAATTGCCTGCGCATGGTTGTAATACATCGCCCAGGGCATTCCCTCATAATAGAAAAAGTCGGAACGGTCGGCTGAGTAAGAGCCTTGCATTTGGTCAATTTCCCGTTTCTCATAAATCTGATAAGTACCCGGGTCAGAATATAACTCGCCGGAACCCGTGCCAACAATCGCTGCAAAGACCAGTTCGTTATTTTCGTAGGCGGAGAGTGTTTGGTTATGCAGGTCGATGTTAATCCATTTTCCGCCTTCAACACCGGGGGGAGTGCTCGTGTCAATCACAACTTTACGCGATTTAAGCGAAGGCATCCACTCGCTTGGTGAAATTTGATACCATTCATAACCTTCCGCTTCAACTGTCTTATAAATCGGGAAAGCGTCAAATTTTGTATAAGTTATCCCGGATTGTGGCGAAGAAAAACTGGCAGCACTATATGAACCGACGTTGTCGATGGTGAAACCAAGGTTGCTTTCGGGTGTTTCAAAAAATTCCAAACCTTGCCAGGTTGGGCTTGAATAATTCGGTTCGGCTTGCATCCAACCGCCGTTCAAAAGCCGCACATAGTTTTTGCCGTTGGAATAGGCTTGTTCGACAATCGCAACATAGCGGTTGTCTCCACCGCCAATTGTTCGAATAACAGTTCCACCATTGATTGCGTCATTCAAACTGGCATAAACATTTCCCTGACCCTCTACAATATTAGCAACCCGAATCGGCAAATCCGAGAGCGAGGGGTCGGGCTTATGAGCCGGCAATCCCGAAAGCGGATAGGGAAAACCCTCTTCACGCAAACTTTTAATCGTCTGAGACGGACCCAAGGGCAAACAATCTGCGGGATTTTCAGGATAATATCCGGGCATGCACAGTGGCAAATCGGCATATTGCTGGCTTTGATCTTGTGAATTCATAGCCGAAACAGGCTGAAAGCTAAAGACCAGGCTAACAAGTAAAGTCATGGTAATTAAGAGATATTTTTTCATCTTCATGTTTGCATTATACCGTTTTTTACCTGAGGGCAAAAAATTTTTGTCACAGTACACCTGTTCAGCCTGTCGTTGTTCCCTGGTTTTTTTAATATACTCCCCGAACAAGGTATAATTCAGGAAAGGTAAAAATGCGAAACTTATTGCAAAGCATTGAAGATAAACTGCGCTACCTCCTTGAAGAGAAATTGGACAGGTTGATTTTTCCGGGTGCCTCGAAGTCGCTCAACGCTACCCTGCTCAAACTAATCGAGCAAGAAATCGAAGCGCAACAAGGCCAATGCGAACTTTGCCTGCCCGATTTAATCACGTTGCGGGTCTCCCCCGAACGTTGGGATGCCTGGCAAGAGTCTTTGCCATTGCTCGACAGCCTTTCAGAGACCTTAAAAGAAAGCTGGGAAGAGCAAGGTTATCCGGTTGACCGAAAACCGGTGATTCAATTATTGCAATCGGCTGATTTGAGCAATACTGAGATCAAGGTCGAAACCGATTATGCGCTCGAAGAGAACACTTCCCGCCAAACCGCAATGCAAAAAGTGGTTCATACAAGCAATGGGGAGGCAATTCCGAAAGATGCCTGTCTGATACTTACCGATGAAGAAACTTTTTATCTAAACAAGCCCATCATCAACCTCGGGAGACATTCAAATAACGATATCGTCTTGCGTGACCCGATGGTCTCCCGTCATCATTTGCAATTACGGGCAGATAAGGGACGCTACATCCTCTTCGACCTCGGATCCCGGGGTGGAACGAGCGTTAACGGTTTCCCCGCCAATAAAGTCGCCTTAAAACCAGGTGATGTTTTACAATTGGGTATGACCAAATTAATTTACAATCAACTTCTCGAGCAGTCAACCTCGAAGCCAACCCGAATTATTCTCGAAAATGCGGAAGGGAAGGAAAACGAAGCATGAACGCAGTTACCGGCATGGTTTTTCGCGTGCTTTTCTTTATCGGGCTCTATGCCTTCCTTGGGCTTGCCATTTGGTTGCTCTGGAAAAGCATTAGCGGCACACGCTTACGAGGCGGAACGATTGCCATCCCCACGCTAACCCTGGCAACCACTCAGGGCGAAGATCAAAATATTCAAACTTTTACCAGTTCAGAAGTTTTGATAGGACGCAATCCGGATTGTGATTTGATTTTAAATGATGAAACAGTTTCAGGTCGGCATGGCCGCCTGAGCTACCAACTTAACCAGTGGTGGTACGAAGACCTAAAATCGACCAATGGCTCCTGGCTGGACGATTTAAAAGTAGAAGAACCGATCGTCGTCAAAGATAACGATTCGATTTATTGTGGCGACGCCGTTTTTAAGATTTACATAAAACCACTAAATTAAAGAAAGCGAGACACAAATTATGTCAGAATATGCATTTGGAATCATCGGGGGTTCGGGTCTGTATGGCTTTGAAGGAATCGAAAACATCGAGGAAATCGATCTGGAAACTCCTTTTGGTAAACCTTCTTCCACCATCATTAGCGGAACCGTCCACGGAAAGAAATTGGCTTTCCTTGCCCGTCATGGAATTGGTCATATTTACAGCCCCACTGAGGTGAACTATCGTGCCAATATCTGGGCACTCAAGATGCTTGGCATCGACAAGATTGTCAGTGTTAGTGCGGTTGGCTCTTTGCGCGAAGATTATGCCCCGGGTAATATCATCATCCCAGATCAACTTTTCGACTTCACCAAAGACCGCAAACGCAGCTTTTTTGGTGATGGTTTAGTTGCCCATGTCAGCACTGCCGACCCCTTCTGTCCGGTTTTGAGCAAGCAATTGCTTAAATCGCTCGAAGGCGAAGACACAAAGGTTCACGAAGGTGGAATTTTTGTAACCATCGAAGGTCCACGCTTTTCAACCCGTGGCGAATCCCACACTTTCCGTAAACTTGGTTTTTCTTTGGTCGGGATGACCGCTTCTCCCGAAGCATATCTCGCCCGTGAAGCCGAAATTCACTATGCCACAATGGCACATGTTACCGATTATGACAGTTGGCACGAGAGCGAAGAAGCGGTTACCATGGATATGGTTGTCCGAACATTGAAGAAAAACACCGAAATTGCCCAGCGCAGTTTGAAACGCTTGGTGGATATTATCGCCGCAGATGAAAATCCTGCCGAATGTGGTTGCGACACTGCCCTGAAATTTGCCTTTAGCACCGCTCCTAATTTGATCAAAGCGGAAACGAGAGCAAAATTAGACTTGCTTGTCGGGAAATATTTGGGTTAAGTTTGAAAGAAGTTCAAAAAAAGCAGACCAGAACGCATCCTCCGATGTTGCTGATGGTCTGCATCAGCATCTTTTTCTATGCAGCCGCCCTGGCACTCGCCAACGGAACGCGGCTTCACAGTGAAAAGCTGTTGATTAATGTTGAATATTTCTTTCCCTTTTTTATTTGGCTTTTTTCCGTTTTGCTTATGCAACGGAGCATAAGCCGAAAATTGCCCAATCGCGATCCCTGGATTTTTCCTGCAGTCGCTGCCCTTAGTGGTTTAGGAATGCTGACCATCTGGCGGCTATCACCTGACCTTGGACTCAAACAAGCCTTGTGGTTTCTCTTTGGCATGCTCTTATTTTTGTTTGCCTTGAATGCCAAAGATTTAATTATCGGGCTCAAGAAATTTAAGTATGTCTGGCTTTTTGCAGGGCTGATTTTAATTGGTTTGACCTTCGTTATTGGCGTGAATCCCAACGGAGTTGGGCAACGCCTGTGGCTGAAGGTTTTTAATTTTTACATTCAGCCCTCGGAGCCATTGAAACTGCTTTTGATCATCTATTTAGCCGGTTTCTTTGCCGACCAAATCCGTCCAAACATCAGCTGGATTAGCTCCGTCTTTCCGACATTAGTCGTCATCGGTTTGGCCGGTTTACTTTTACTTGCTCAGCGCGATTTGGGGACAGCCAGTTTGTTTGTTATGCTTTACGTATTAATGCTTTCGGTAACCACTCAAAAGCGAAAACTACTCTGGATAATTCCCGGACTGGCTTTGCTTGCGGGAACAATTGGCTATTTTGCCTTCGACGTTGTCAAAAGTCGTGTGGATATTTGGCTTAACCCCTGGCTTGACACCAGCGGCAGCTCCTGGCAACTGGCTCAGGCTCAAATTGCGATTGCTGCCGGGGGCATAAGCGGTACCGGACCCGGCTTGGGCAGTCCACAATTTGTTCCGGTAGCGGTTTCAGATTTTATCTTCACGAGCATCGCCGAAGAGCTGGGCTTGTTTGGCACGGCTGCGGTATCGCTCTTATTGCTTCTGATTGTCATCCGCGGAATTAATATCGCGCTTTCAAGCAAAACAACTTTCGGTCGCTACCTTGCATTTGGGATTTCGTCCTGGTTTGGTTTGCAATCCATTATGATTATCGGCGGGAATATGGGCTTGCTGCCACTGACAGGCGTAACCCTGCCTTTCTTATCCTATGGTGGTTCATCTTTGATTACGAGTCTGGTGGCTATTGTGCTTTTGCTCAAAATCAGCACAGAAACTGCTTCAAAAGAACTGCCAAAAAAGGTTTGTAGTCCCTATAAATTAGTTGCGGGAATTTTTAGCATTTTTTTCATTGTGATCGTTGCCTGGAATGGCTATTTGGCTTTTCCAAAACAGAGAGAATTGCTCGCCAGAGCAGAAAATCCTCGTTGGGCTGTCTATGATCGTTTTTCGCCACGGGGAGAAATCTATGCCCTCTCCGGAGAAAAATTAGTTGAGGTTGAAGGCGAAGCCGGAACCTATCAACTTTGGCTAAACTACCCCGAGCTCTCCAATACACTTGGTTTTGCACATCCGGCTTATGGGCAAAGCGGCTTGCAAGCTTCTCAATATGACCTGCTGAGAGGTTATGCCGGCACCTCTGCCGAAGAAAGCTGGAAAAATCAGCTGCTCTATAATCAGCCTTTGCCGGGTTTGGACATCAAGCTCAACCTGAATTTAAGCTTGCAAGAAAAAGCCGACGAGCTTTTAGGGGAGCATAATGGTGCAATCGTCCTGATGAATGCCCAAACCGGAGAAATCTACGCTATGGCAAGCCACCCCTATTTTGATGCCAATCAAATCTCGGAAAACTGGGATAGCTTAATGGCTCGAACCGACGCGCCTTTGCTCAATCGTGCGACTCAAGGCACTTACCCACTCGGAACTCTGGCTAATACGCTTGCAATGAACAGTTTGCTGGAAAGTAACCAAAGCTTCGATTTATCTTCCCCTGATGGCTTATCCAAATCAGACCCGCAGTGCAATGCCGCAATGCGAGCTTCAGGAACTTCTTTAAACCCCTATCAATTCGGTTGTGAAAGCACATCAGATGAGATTTTGCAGACTGTAGATCCTGCTCTTTTATTGGCCGATTTAGAAAAATTGGGAATCTTTGAAGCTCCAAATTTGGCAATCCAAACCGCTCAAGCTGACCAGCCACTGACGGAGGAGGAACTTGAGGCGGACCCACTCTTGGTGCGCAATATTCATGTCAGTCCTTTGCAGATGTCGCTGGTTGCCGCAACGATAACGAATAATGGCATGCGCCCTTCACCGGCATTGGTAAACGCTTACAAAACGCCCGAAGGAGAATGGTTGCTCTATGGGCAAAACCCTTCAAGTCAAGAGGTTTTCAATAAAAGCCAGGCTGAAGCAATCCAAGCCAATTTAGCTTCAGAGCAGAACCTCATTTGGTACCAATTGGGACATGCTCTGATTAACGACAGTGAGCCGTTCACCTGGTATATTGGTGGAACCACAGCAGATTGGATTGGAACACCTCTCGTTATAGCAATAGCCATTGAAGAAAACGACCCTGCCTTAGCAATGAACATCGGGCAGACCTTGTTGACTTTGAACAGGCTTGATTAAGCAAGCAAATGAAACAAAAAGCGGGAAAACTTTCAGGCTCTGCCTATTTGTAGTGCTCCTTCTTTAATACGTACAAAATTTGTACGGTTTACTTGACAAATGTATTTAAAGGTCTACAATATAGTTGAAGAGTATACTATTTCTGCCGATAAAAAAGAATGGGATTAAATGTCTGAAAAACGACTGCAACTATACGGATCTCTGAAGGCGACTTTCCTTCACATCGACAACCACGAGAAAGCCTATCTGGCTGACTTTGGCTTGAGTATCCCGCGTTTTTATATATTATTGCATATCTCTCACAAACCCGGAATTAACTACATTGACTTATCTGATTTGCTGCTTTGTACCAAAAGTAACACTACACGCCTGATTCAAGGCATGGTCAAAGAAGGTATGATTAATCGTAAGGTTGATCCGGATGATGGAAGAAGTTTTAACCTCTATTTGACTGAAAAAGGGAACGACCTGCTCAACCGGGTTTACCCGGGCTTTGTTAAGCAAGTCAACAACTTGATGTCCCGTTTTACTGATGAAGAAGCCAGCCGTTTCCTTGAAGTCAGTCAGCATATTGAAAGCAACCTCTCACCCGATTCTTCCCTAAGCCTCTCCGACTCACAAATTTTGAGTAGGTGTAACGGGCAAGATAGGGAGAAGGATGAATAAGCTAAGTTTTTAGCTAAAGAAAAATTTTTAAATGTTTCAAAAGGAGAAACTATGAAGAAAAGAACCCTGTTTATAGCAATCGCTCTGGTTGCAACTCTCGTCCTTGGTGCCTGTGGCACCTCAGCAGAGACCCCTGTTGTCGAAGCACCCTTGCGCATTTGGGCAGACGAACAACGTGCTCCTGTCCTTTCCGAGCTCGGTACGAAATTCCAGGAAGAATATGGCGTGGAAGTTGTCGTTGAAAACATCTCCGGCATTCGCGATCAATTCCTTGTGGCTGCCCCCGCCGGTGAAGGTCCTGATATTATCGTCCTCGCCCACGACCAGGTGCCTGCTTTGACTGAATCTGGTCTAATTGCCGATATCGATCTCGGCGATTTAGCCAACGATTTTGACGCAGAATCCCTAAAAGCTTTCACTTATGAAGGCAAACTTTATGGTATGCCCTACGCCCGTGAAAACCTCGGCTTCTTCTATAACGCAGACCTTGTCGAAACCGTCCCAACCACTTGGGATGAAGTT
>Ga0265295_1006760_pt1 | contig 13659 bp, 12 predicted proteins | sample Munlansysbiofilm_FD_192503 | JGI IMG/M metagenome (GOLD analysis project Ga0265295, IMG submission 192503) | Leachate microbial communities from a municipal landfill in Southern Ontario, Canada - Methane capture system biofilm | ecosystem: Engineered > Solid waste > Landfill > Unclassified ... | reverse complement strand
TGGTTCATATATGCATTAGTTTTGCGGAATTGTCAAGAAGAAAACAAGAGGAAAAATAGGAGGCGGCGCTTCCTCCCCCACCTGAATGAAGGGGTCTCCGCGCCGAAGAATGATGAAGGGGACAGGATACTTGTCGCGTTCGCGGACATACTGCGGAATCATTTTGACCCGGAAAATATTTTCCGTTTGGGGGGCGATGAGTTCGCCGTGCTGTTTCCCGGAGCGAAAAGACCCGAGGAAGGCATGCTCGATGAGGCGCAGCGCGGCGCCCGGATAATCATTTCAGAGCTTGAAAAACTTTCCATACACCCGGATCTTTCGGTGAGCATCGGCATCGCGGCGACTTCATCCGATGACGAGGATTTCGGGTCGCTGTTCAAGAAGGCCGACATCGCGCTCTACGATTCCAAATGTTCGGGCAAGCACACGTGCTGTCTCTGGTGCGGCGGGGCGTGACCGACGGGGTGAAATTTCGCCTCGGGCGTTCCGGCCATGTTTTTCGGCAACCTCGAAGTGACGCCGGTTTCGGCTGGCGGTGGAGGAGAGCGCATGCAAAACCAAAGGACGCAACTCAAGCAACCGCCATGGCTGACCAACGCGCAGGGAAAGATGCGCCGGGTCGGGGTCGAGCTGGAGATAAGCGGTATCGAACTGGGTGAGCTCGCCGAGCGGGTCGCGGCATTTCTCGGGCTTGAGGTGCGGGTCACGGGCCGCTACGAGCGCGTTCTGAAGGGCGATCCGGCTGGCGATTGGGGGGTTGAACTCGATTTCGACCTGCTCAAGCGGCTTGGGCGCGAACCCCGGCCGACCGGTTCCCGCGGAATGGACCTGGGCCAGACTGCCGAGGACGTGCTGGCCTGGGCCGCCGAGTCGCTGGTGCCGCACGAGATCATCAGCCCACCGTTGCCGCTGGACCGCTTGAACGAGGTGGAGGCGCTCATCGCCACCCTGCGCGCGGCAGGCGCCAAAGGCACCTCGGACAGCCTCGTCAACGCGTTCGGAATGCAGTTCAACCCGGAACTGCCTAGCCACGACCCCGTGTTCATCGCGTTGTGCCTCAAGGCTTTTCTCTGTCTCTACGATTGGCTTTTCGTCCGTGCCGACATCGACATTTCGCGCCGGGTGACCAGCTATGTCGATCCTTTTCCCGTCGACTACGTGAAGAAAGTCATCGCTGCGGATTACCGGCCCGATCTGGCGCGGCTGATCGACGACTACCTCGAGGCCAATCCGACCCGCAATCGGGCCCTTGACATGCTTCCGCTGTTCATGTTTCTCGACGAGCGCCGCGTGCGCGCCAAGGCCGACGACGTTCTGATAAAGGCGCGCCCCACCTTTCACTACCGGCTGCCTGATTGCGAAATCCACAGGCCTGAGTGGGGGCTCTTTCTGGCCTGGAACGATTGGGTGGAGGTGGAACGCCTGGCCGCCGACGAAAGCCGTCTGGAAGCATGCTGCGCGGCGTATTCGCGCCACCTCGACAGCCCCCTCGAACGCATGTTCGGCGACTGGGCCGCGACCGTGGAAAGAGAATGGATCGGCCGCTGATCGCCATCACCGGGCCGCGAAGAGGGGCCGTCGGTCCCAGGGCGCTGGTGGCGCTGGCCGTGTGGCTCTATGGCGGGCGGCCGCTCCAGTTGCGTCCGGGCGACGAGGGGCGCGGTCACCGGTATCACGGCGTGGTCGTGACCGGGGGACACGACGTGGAGCCGGTGCTTTACGCGGCGGAGCCGGAAGTCGAGCCCAATTATGACACCGCGCGCGACGCCCTGGAGACCGCCGTCATAAGCGACGCGCTGAAGCGTGGTCTGCCCCTGCTCGGGATCTGCCGAGGCGCGCAATTGCTCAATGTTTGCCGTGGCGGCACGCTGCATCAGGAATTGCGCTCGCAGCGCCGCAAAACCTCCAACCGCTGGACGGTGCTGCCTCTGAAGACGTTGTGCGTCGTTGATGACCGAAACCATGCCCCTGGCGTGCTCGAAAGGCTGCTTGGCCCCGGATGCTTCCGCATCAACAGTCTGCACAACCAGGGCATCGACCGCGTCGGCGAGGGGCTTCAGGTCACGGGCCGCGATCTCGACGGCATTGTCCAGGCCATAGAGGACCCGGCCCGGGATTTTCTGGTCGGCGTGCAATGGCATCCCGAATTTCTGCTCTATCTGCCCGGCCAGCGCTCCCTGTTTCGCGAACTGGTCACGCAGGCCCGCGCGAACCGCCTGCGCTCCTCCGCCGACGCGGAGGCATGCCTCCGCATCTGATGCGCCGATCTCGCGCTTCACGGTTTCGGGCCTGGGGATGGACGCCTGGGGCGCCCCGATGTAGGAACACGTCCCATGAGTTCATCGCGTCTTCCAGGAGGGTCTATGGCTTTGAAGCGAGTTGGCATTCTGACCGGCGGGGGCGACTGCTCCGGCCTCAACGCCGTGATCCGGGCCGTGACCCGGACGGCTATCATACAGTACGGGGCCGAGGTGCTGGGGCTCGAGAACGGTTTCGACGGCCTCATCTTCGGTCGGACCATGCGGCTGACCACCGCCAACACCAAGGACATCCTGACCCTGGGCGGGACGATCCTGGGCACCACCAACAAGGGCAATCCCTTCGCCTACCGCGAGTTCGACGAAGAGGGGCAGATCACGGTCAGCGACCTTTCCGCGCAGGCCATGGACACGTTCGCGTCGCTGGGCCTGGATTGCCTTTTCGTGGTCGGCGGCGAGGGCACCCTGGAATTGGCGCACAAGTTCCAGCAGATGGGCATGCCCGTGGTCGGCATCCCCAAAACCATCGACAACGACCTCGAAGGCACGGACTACACCTTCGGCTTCCAGACCGCCGTGCAGGTCGCCTGCGACGCCATGGATCGTCTGCACACGACGGGACGCAGCCATGACCGGGTCATGATCCTTGAGGTCATGGGGCGCAACGCCGGTTGGATCGCCCTGGAGGCGGGGCTGGCCGGAGGCGCGCACATCATCCTCATCCCCGAGATCCCCTACAACCTGGATAACGTGGTGGCCAAGATCCAGCACCGCATTCGCGGCAAAAGTCCGTTCAGCATCATCATGGTGGCGGAAGGGGCCAGGGAGGAAGGCGGGGAGCGCATCACCCAGGGCTCGGCCACGGCCCGGCTGCAGGGCGTGGAACAGCTGGGCGGCATCGGTTTCCACCTGGCCAACCAGATTCGGGACAGGATTCCGCTGGAAGTGCGCACCACCGTCCTGGGTCACATCCAGCGCGGCGGATCGCCCGCGGCCTTCGACCGGGTGCTGGGCACGCGCCTGGGCGCGGCGGCCGTGGACGCGGCGGCGCGTGGGGACTTCGGGACCATGGTGGCCCTCAAGACCCCGGACATCGTGCTCGTGCCCCTCTCGGAGCTGGCGGGGCTGTGCCGCACCGTGCCGGTGGACCATCAGCTCATCCGCGCGGCCGAAGCCACGGGCGTGAACCTGGGGCGCGGGGCCATGTAGGTTTGCTTTCGCAATGATGGCGGCTGGAGAACGTCATGATCGACCCGCCGGAACGTTTGTTCCGGCGGGTTTTTTGCTGCTCAGACCGGAAATTTGCGCAGCAGATACTCCATGAACCGCGACTTGACCTGCGTCGTGGCCAGGACCTGCTTCACGGGCGGAAGCTTGAGGATCACGCCCAGTACGGCGGCCAGGGCGCGGTGATTCCAGAGCACGCGGTTGTCGAAGATGAGGTTTTGCAGCTTGCCGCGCTCCAGGGCCATGACCACGGTACGGTGCACGGAGTTGAGCGGGGTGATGACCCGCTTTTCACGGGCCTTGAGGGACAGCGCCTTTTCCGGGCAGGCCCGCACGCAGACCCCGCAGCCCAGGCAGATGCTTTCGTCCACGCGGGCCTTCTTGCGTTTGGGCTGCCGGGGATCGTTGGCCGAGACCACGCCCATGGCCTCCACCGGGCAGGCGCTCGCGCATTTGCCGCAGCCGTTGCACAGGTCCTCGTCCACCGCCGGCAGAAAGTTGGTGGTGTGCACGGGGTGGAGATTGCCGAACTTGCGGGCCGCGATCATGGCCTCGCAGCAGCAGCCGCAGCAGTTGCAGATGAAGTTGACGCGCTCGCGCACGTTTTCCCCGAACTGCACCAACCCGTGCTCCTGGGCCAGGTCCAGCAGGTCCAGACACTCGGCGGTGTCCACGGGCCGGGCATGGCCGTGGCGCGAAAGGGAAGCCGCCGAGGTGTTGAAGGTCATGCAGATGTCCTTGGGCGCGTCGCAGTCCCGGCCCATGTGCTCCATCTTGTGCCGGCAGTAGCAGGTACTGATGGCGCGGTGGCTGGCGGTGCGGATGACCTCGCTGGCACGTTCGTAATCAAGGACGTGCACGGCGTTTTCCCGCGGGAGCATGGGCTCCTGCACGAAGACGCGGCCGAGTTGCGTCTGGCCGTCGGCGAAGAGGGCCTTGATGAAATCCTCCTCCACGTTCAGGTACTGGTAGAAGAGCTCCCCCAGGGTCTTCTGGTCGATGTCGCCGCGCGTGCGCATCATGGAGAATTCGAAGAATCCGGCCATGGGCGGAGGCAGGACATAGGTCGTTTGCCCATCCTCGCCTTCGATGTCCACGAGCATGGCCCGCCCGGCCAGGTCTTCGAGGACGTTCCTGGTCTTCGGCAGGTCCATTTTCCAGATTTCGGAGGCCTTTTCGACGGTGAAAGGGCGGATGGGCAGCAGGGCGATGAGTTCGGCCTCGCGCTCGGAAAAGAGGATTTTCAGGATTTTGTGCAGGGACTCGGAGGGCGGAGCCCCTTGAGGGCAGCGGTTCAGCCGGTCGGTCAGTTCGGAATAGCCTGAACGATGCGAATGGTGCGACATTTCTCCTCCTTCTTTTTGGGGGAGCATAAGCCCGACTTGGGTGGGAATAAAGGGGAAATGTGGCGTTCGCGGCCCCCGAACGCCGGAACCGCGCACGAAAGAACGCATGCCGATTCTTTGTCAGACAAGGGGCTCGGATGTTGCTGTTTTATAAAGATTGTCTTACAGTTGCACTATGTTGCCGAATTCATTCAGAACTCTTCTGCTGTTATTGTTCGTCTGCCTGCCTTGCGTCGCCATGGCGCAGCCAGGCGATGAAGTGACGTGGATGCACGCCGAGTTTCCCCCGCTGCGCATCACCGATGGGCCCTATGCCGGCCAGGGCGTCTCGGACATGATTCACGATCTGATGCGCCGCGATCTGCCCGCCTTCAAGCACACGCTGATCACCGCGAATCTGAGCCGGACCCTGAACTGGATGGAGAACGGTCGAAATGTCCTGGCCGTGGGCATCATCCCCAACCCGCAGCGCGACCGGGTGATGCAGTATTCCGTGCCGTGCGTCATGGTGCCGCCGGTCTGCCTCGTGGTCAGGGCCGGAGAGCAGGAGTCCCTGGGGCTTGGCGGTCACGTCAGTTTGCGTGATTTCATCGCCCGCAAACATCTGGGCGTGTCCGCCGACAGATCGTACGGCCCGGAGGTTGACTCCGTGCTGCTGTCGTCGCCCGACCTGTCCCGCGTGGTCGTCAATCCCGGCCCCAATCTTTCCGGCAACCTGCTGGACATGCTACTCCTGGGACGGGTGGACGGGGTTCTCGCCTACCCGTTCGAGGCGGCGTACGCCATGCGCATGAAGGGTGAGGAATGGCGCATCGCCACCGTGCCCCTGCGCGAGAGCATGGTGCCCGTGCAGGGTCGCGTCGCCGCCCCGCGTACCGCCTGGGGCGCGGCCATGATCGAGCGCGTCAACGAGGTTCTGCTCCGGCATCGCGGAACGCCGGAATATCGGGCGGCCATCGAGCGCTGGCTGCCGTCCGGGGCTCTGGGCGACTACCGGGTCATGTTCGAGGACTTTGTGCGGTCGAGATGAGAAGCCGGTCTCAGTACCAATAGCCCCACCAGCCCCCCCGGGGGCGTTGACGTATCCGGACGTGCGGGAAGGACGGCGGTTCGAAGTCGAAATGGCCGGACCACGGTTCGGACGGGCCGCGTTGCAGGTCCAGCAGGCGCTGGACGCGTTCGGCGTTGGTGGGATGGGTGCGCAGCCAGGACGGCATGGGCATGCCTTGACCGGGAAAGAAGAAGCGGCGCAGGAATCCTTGCTCGATCCTTTCCAGCTTGACCAGGGCCGAGGCCATGGCCTGCGGGTCGTCGATGAGCCGGGCAGCGGTCAGGTCCGCATCGAATTCGCGGGTGCGGGAGAGTCCGAGTTGGGCCAACAGGTTCACTTGCGGCGCGATCGCCAGCAGAAAGAGGGGCCACCACTCCACCTCGCCGCCGGCCAGGGCCTGGGGCAGGGCCAGAAAGATGAACACGAGGCCCACGAAGCTCATGGCCGAAGTCAGGCGTGAGATGACGTCGGCCAGGTTCATGACCATCAGGTCTCCGTGGGCGATGTGCGCGGTTTCATGGGCCAGGACGGCGATCAGTTCGCGCGGGGAGAGGCTGCGCAGCAGCCCGTCGGTCACCGCGATGGCCGAAGCGTCCCGGCGACCGACGGCAAAGGCGTTGACCGTGGGACTTGGCACCCACCACAGGCTGGGCGGCGCCGCAAGGTGCGCCCGGCCGGCCAGGACCTGGAGCGCCTGGTGGTACTGGGGAGCCTGGTCCGGAGCGACGGGCCGGGCCTTGTACATTCTGAGCACCCAGCGCGCCGAGAGCCGCGGCGAAAGAAAAAGCAGCACCGCTCCCCAGACCAGAACGAACCACAGCCCGTCCACTCCCCACAACAGCCAGCTCACCAGCCCCGCATAGCCTGTCATGAAGCCGAGCAGAAGCAGGGTCTGAAAGCGGTTCACTCCCCTGTGGGATGAGAAACGATCTGGATCGATGGCGGTGGCGCGGTGCATGCTCTACTCCGGTGACTTTGGTTGCATGGCGATTAATGCCGACCGCACTCAAATAAGCACGATCCTCCGCCGGGCAACTCGGGGGCGCCCGCCCGCTTCGGGCCGGAACTCGTCGGCCCCGATCATGCGACCTCGATCACGACCTTGCCCGCAGCCCGCCCGCTGTCCAGGAAATCGTGGGCTTTTGCGATGTCCTCCAGCGGAAAGGTCCTGTCCAGATGCGGTCTGAGCTTGCCGCCGTGGGCCAGCGCGGCGGCCCGGGCCATGATCTCGCCGTGGCGTTCGCGGCCCTGGCCGGTGACGAGCGGCAGGAGCATGAAGACCACCGACAGGGTCAGGGCCTTGGCGTGCAGGAGGGACAGGTCGTGGGTGGAGCGGGTGTTGGTGGAGACGACCACCCCGCCAGCTCCGGCCGCCAGGAACGACGCGTCCAGGTTGGCTCCGCCCACGGTGTCGAAGACCACGTCGAAGCCTCGCCCGCCGGTAAGCCTTGCGACATACTCCTCGGGTTTTTCCTCACGGTAGTTGATGATCTCGTCCGCGCCCAGGGAGCGGGCCAGTTCGGCCTTGGCCGCCGAGGACACGGTCGCGGCCACACGGGCCCCGCAGGATTTGGCCAGCTGCACGGCCACATGCCCCACCCCGCCCGTTCCGGCATGGATCAGCACGAACTGCCCGGCCTTGATCCGGGCCCGGTCGAAGAGCGCGTCCCAGGCCGTGATGGTCACCAGCGGCAGCGCCGCCGCCTGCACCATGGTCAGGTTCGCCGGTTTGAGGGTCAGGAGCTTCGCGTCGGCCAGCATGTATTCAGCCAGGGCTCCGGGCATGTCGGCGAGCCCTCCCGCGCAGCCGAAGACTTCGTCGCCGGTCTTGAGGGTGCTCACGCCTGCGCCCACGGCCTCGACCGTCCCGGCCACGTCCATGCCCAGAATGGCGGGCAGGGCCGGGGCGAAGGCCGGTTTCATCTTCCGTATCTTGATATCGATGGGATTCACGCTGGTCGCGGCCACGCGCACCAGGACATGACCGGGTTTGACTGCGGGAATGTCGGTATCCGCCAGCCGAAAATCGGGCGTATCCCCGTATGTTTGCAAGAGTTGCGCTTTCATGTTTTCCTCCTTGGGGCGTGGTGAGAAGACACTACCTCCAAGAGCTGGGCGAATGGAAACGATTTTTTTTCTCTTTGCCGGACAGTGGATTTCGCTCCACAAAAAAAGGCCTCCCCTTTTTCACCAGGGAGGCCTTGGTCGTTTAATCTAAAAATCATTCCTCATCCTTCAAATACAGCTCGCGCATGGTCACCTTGCTGATCTTGCCGACGCTGGTCTTGGCGATGGCCTCGACCAGGCGGGCCTTGAGCAGGATGGCCTCCTTGGGCAGCACGCCCTTGTCCACGAAGCTCTTCACGTGCTGGACGATCTCCTTTTCCTGCGGGGTCGCTCCTTTTTTGGGCACGACCAGGGCCAGCGGGGTCTCGCCCCAGCGCAGGTCCGGCTTGCCGATGACCGCGGCCTCGGCCACGTCCGGGTGCTGGAGGACGATGTCTTCCATCTCCAGGGAACTGATCCACTCTCCGCCGACCTTGATCACGTCCTTGGTGCGGTCCGTGATGCGCAGGCTGCCCTCGGCGCTGCGGCAGGCCACGTCGCCCGTATTCAGCCAGCCGTCGGTCCACAGTTTTTTGGAATTGCTCTCGTCCTTGAGGTAGGACGCGGTCAGCCAGGGGGCGCGGACCTGCAAGGCTCCAGGAGTCTTGTCGTCGTTTGGAACCACTTCTCCCTGGTCGTCCACCAGACGCAGGCGGACCATGGGCAGGGCCTTGCCCGTGCGCGTGCGCAGGGCGATCTGGGTCTCGCGGTCAAGCTCCAGTTCGGCGTCGGAGAGGTGCGCCAGACTCAGGATGGGGCAGGTCTCGGACATGCCGTAGCCCGTGAAGACGTCGATGCGCCGGTCCAGGGCCGCGGCGCAGACCGCCTTGGGCATGGCCGCGCCGCCGATGACCACCTTCCAGCCCGCCAGGTCGAAGGGCGCGCATTTGGGGTCGGACAGGAGCATGTGCAGGATGGTCGGCACGCAATGGCTGAAGGTCACCTTTTCGGTGGCGATGAGCCGTGCCAAGACCTCGGGGATGTACCTGCCCGGATAGACCTGCTTCACGCCGAGCATGGTGGCCATGTACGGGATGCCCCAGGCGTGGACATGAAACATGGGCGTGATGGGCATGTACACGTCTTCGCGGTGGAACCGGCCCTGGGTCGCGCTTGAGCCCAGCGCCGCGACTCCGGCCAGGGTGTGCAGGACGAGCTGTCGATGGCTGAAGAACACGCCCTTGGGCAGTCCGGTGGTGCCCGTGGTGTAGAAGGTCGTGGCGCGGGTGTTCTCGTCGAAGTCCGGGAAGTCGGCCAAAGGCTTGGCGGCGGCCAGGAGTTTTTCATACTCCCCGGCCAGGGGCAGGGAAGTGGTGGGAGCCTGCTCGGTGTCCGTGAGGAGGATGAATTTTTCCACCGTGTCGAGGCGTCCCCGGATCTGTTCCAAAAGAGGCAGGAAATCGGCGTTGACGAGGATAACGTCATCCTCGGCGTGGCCGATGGTATAGACCATCTGCTCGGGCGAGAGGCGGATGTTGATGGTGTGCAAAACCGCGCCGATCATGGGGATGGCGAAATAGCATTCCAGATAGCGATGGCTGTCGTAGTCCATGACGGCCACGGTATCGCCGGCCTTTACGCCCTGGTCCAGCAGCATGGCCGCCAGCCTCGCCACGCGCTCCCGGAACTGCGCGTAGGTGAAGCGCAGGGTGCCTGCGTAGACGATCTCCTGATCCGGATGGTCCTGGATCGGGGATTGGAGGATGTTCTTGATGAGGAGTTGTTGGATAGGCTGAGAGGTCATATGGGTTCCTGTCTTGAGTTATGCGTTGGGCAGGGAATGGTTTTCAATTCTTGCTTGGGTCTTGCGGGCGCGTCAAATGCCCCCGATGGGCAGGGCATGGAGGTTGTCGCCAAAAGGTATGCAGCCTGCGCCCAGGTGCAGGACAATGCCGTGCTTGAATTTGCCGGGGCAGGACTCGGCCAGGAGTTTGAGACCCTTGAAGTCCGCCGCCGTGGGTGTGGCCGAGGCCTTGATCTCCACCCCGACAATGCGGCCGGCCGCGTCTTCCAGAATGAGGTCGACCTCCTGGCCCGTATGCGCGCGAAAATGGCTCAGCAGGACACGAACCTCTGACCATGACGCGTGTTTTGCGATTTCGGAGACGACGTAGTTCTCCAGCAGGTGCCCAAAGGCCGGGCGGTCCTGCGTCAAGCGGTCCATGTTCAGGCCGGAAAGATGCGCAGCCAGGCCCGTGTCCGTGAACATGAGTTTGGGGGCCTTGGTCACGCGTTTTCCGATATTCACGGCCCAGGCCGGAAGCTCATGAACGAGGAACGTGGCTTCCAGCAGGGCCATGTAGCGTTTGAGGGTGGTCTGGGGGATGGTCAGGCCGCGCGAAATGTCGGCATAGGACAGGAGCTGCCCGGTGCGGGAGGCGAGAAGCTGGAGCAGGCGGGGCAACGCGGTCAGATCCTGGATGTTCGACAGGTCGCGCACGTCCCGCTCCACAATGGTGGTGATGTAGGCCGTGAACCAGGCCTGCCTGCGCTTTTCGCTGCCGCGGCTCAAGACCTCCGGGTAACCGCCCGTGGTCACGGCCTCGAAGATGTCCGTGTTCCCGGACGCGGGCCAGGCCAGGTCCGAAGCGAACAAGGCATCCACGATGTTCGTCCGTGATCCGCTGATTTCCGCGCGGGAGAGCGGCCACAGGTCAAAAAGCTCCATGCGGCCGGCCAGGGAGTCGGAAATCTTGAGGCCGGCCAGAATGTTCGCGGAACCTGTCAGGATGAACTGTCCGGGGCTGCGATCCCGTTCCACATGCTCCTTGATGGCGGGCAGAAGCTCCGGCGCTTTCTGGATCTCGTCGATGATGACGGGTTTGCCCGCTCCCGCGATAAAGCCTGCCGGATCAGCCTGGGCGGCCGACAGGACGGCGCTGCTGTCCAAGGTGAAATAACCGGATGAGACATGGTCGAGGAGCAGGTCTCGAACGAGGGTTGTCTTGCCGGTCTGCCGGGCGCCGCGAATGAAGAGTACTGGGGTGTCGGAAAGAGATTCCAGTATGTTGGGTGAAATATTGCGGTGGTACATGCCGCATGTATAGACATAGAATGGTTGAAAATCAACCATCACGTGGACGATTTTCGGCCATTTCGTGGATGATTATCATCCATATTTGCGTTGTAACGCCGGTCGCCGACGTGGTCTCGCGCGGATCGGGAGCGGAGAGGGGTCGATTAATTTTCCGGGCTGGACCTCTGGGCGGGGAGGACATATTCAGACTATTCGTATGTACACGTATGCCAGGAGGTCGTCATGTCCATGTATTCCAAGTTCGCTGTCTGGTACGATCGCATTTTTCCCTTCAGTCCCGGTGTCTATGCCTACTTGACGCACCACCTGGGAGATCTCGGCGGGCCGGTTCTGGATCTGGGCTGCGGCACGGGCGACTATTGCGCCGCCTTTACCCGTGACGGCGTGCGGGCCGTGGGCGTGGACCTCGATTCCTCCATGATCTCCCAGGCCCGGGCCCGCGGGCCGGAGACCGAGTTCCACGTCCTGGACATGACGCAATTCCCCACCCTCGGCGGTCCCTGGAACATGATCTACTCCATCGGCAACACTGCGGCCCACCTGCCGGCGGACCGCTTCTGGGGCTGCGTCGAGGACGTGGCCGCGCGGCTTCTGCCCGGCGGGATATGGATCGTGCAGGTCATGAACTGGGACTATGTGCTCGGCCTGCCCGCCTTCGCCTTCCCGGCCAAGGTCATGGACGGGGCGGTCTTTCACCGCGCCTACGAAGACATCACCCCGGAAGGAGTGACCTTTCACACGGGCCTGGACATAGATGGCCAGCGCGTCTTCGACGACCACGTGCGGCTCTATCCGCTGTCATCGGAACAGTTGGTGGCCGGACATGAAAAGCGCGGGTTCCACCTGGTCGAGCATGTGTCCGATTATTCCGGCAGCGGCTTCGACCCGGAAGTGTTTTCGGCCAATATTTTTGTATTCAAACGCTAAGGATACGTCGCATGGATTTTACGACAGCCATGAGTCACAGCACCCTTTTCAAGGGGCTGGGTCCGGCGGAACTCGCGCAGCTGGAGCGCATCAGCGAACCCCGCGAATACGGCAAGGCAGATCTGATTTTTGGCGAAGGCAAGGAAGGGGTGGGGTTTTACGTCGTGGTCTCCGGGCAGGTGAAGGTCTTCAAGATGTCCTTCGATGGCCGGGAGCAGATCCTGCACATCCTGGGACCAGGCGATCCGTTGGGCGAAGTCCCGGTCTTCGCCGGAATGAATTACCCGGCCAACGCCCAGGCGCTCGGCGCGTCGAAGCTGTATTTCTTTCCCCGTAAAAAGCTCATCGAGCTCTACCGCGAGAGTCCGTCCCTGGCCATGAACATGCTGGCGGTGCTGTCGCGGCGCTTGCGCGAGTTCACGGTGCTGATCGAAAACCTGTCGCTCAAAGAGATCCCGCAGCGCCTGGCCACCTATCTGCTGCACCAGCAGTCCCTCAAACCCGTCTCCGCACGGGTCAAGCTCAGCGTGACCAAGGGCGTGCTCTCCAACATCCTGGGCACGTCCCAGGAAACCCTTTCCCGCGTGCTGGGCAAGCTCAGCCAGGAAGGCCTGATCGAAGTCCAGGGCAAGGAGATCAGCCTCCTGAATCCCGAGAAGTTACAGGAGTTGGCGGACGGGGAGATCAGGCTGTAGCTGGGCGGTGCGTCGGCGCTTGGCGTATTTGTTCGTGAACGTGTCATCACGGGGAGGGGCGCATGGACAGCACACGCCGCATCGGGTCAAACCTTGAATGGTCATGATGTATCTCTCTTTGCTTGCTCTTCTTCTCATTGCGGCCGCCTTCGTCGGCGGGCTTGTTTTCGTCTATAGAAAGCTTCCGAAGCCTATCTTTATCGCCCTTATCGTTACCCTTATTGCCGTGCCGGTGGCGCGCTTCAAGATATATGAGCGGCGGTTCATGCTGACTGCCGTCCCGGATGCATTGGATGTCAGCACCATCGCGTACAGCAAGGAGGAGTCATGGGGATTCGGCCCCGGCGGAAATGAGGCCGGGATCAGGGTGTATCCGCTTCCGGAACGCGTATCCAAAGAAATTGAGGCGCGCGGGATCGATTTTTTCAACACCATGCCCCCCAACACGGATCAGAACGAGCGTGAGTGGCGCGGGCGCTACACGAATTGGGAAGAGACGCCGATCAAGACGGAGGGATATTGGGATTCGGGGAAGAAGCGGCTTGATATCTACGACTATATCTGCGCGTACGGCTTTTGTATCGACATCGAGCCTGAAATCGTGAGCCAGGCGAACGGGATCGTGAACGCTCCCGGCAGCTACTACGCATACGGACGGATTGGCGTGATCGTCGTGAGCCCGGGGCATAATCTGGTGCTCTATTTCTACAATGGCTGAATCCCTTCGCCTTCTTGTGATTATTCCAATAATACATCGCCTTGCGCTGCAAAGTGCGTTCGTTGACTTTGCGATGGCAATATCTAGGTTCATGAATTATACTGTAGTCGCTGGGTGTATGATTGCTTTTTATTAATCCGAGCACAAAATAGTTAACATTCGTGGGGGAATTGTGTACAGTCAGATCCATGCAAACCACCGATGCACGCAAGCTTCCACCCAAGGCTCAGGAAAACATCAGAAGGCTCGCTGTCCAGGCTGTTCTGAATGGGAAAACGCAGGTCGAGACTGCCG
>Ga0265295_1006758_pt1 | contig 13666 bp, 10 predicted proteins | sample Munlansysbiofilm_FD_192503 | JGI IMG/M metagenome (GOLD analysis project Ga0265295, IMG submission 192503) | Leachate microbial communities from a municipal landfill in Southern Ontario, Canada - Methane capture system biofilm | ecosystem: Engineered > Solid waste > Landfill > Unclassified ... | reverse complement strand
GTCTGGCTGCTTTACCCGATGGTGCTGGTGCGACTGGTGCAAAACCACCTGCTCGGCCGCGAGCCGTTCGAGCGGCTGTGGATGCTCAAATACGTGGACCAGCAGCTGGTCGCCGACAGCCGCCGCACCCGCGAGCTGCTCGACTGGAAGCCCACCCCGCGCAAGACCATCACCCGGCGGCTGGTGTTCCTGATCGAGAACATGCAGCGCAACCCTGAGCTGTGGCGGAGCTGGAACGAGGCCATGCTCCACCGGACCGCCAACCGGCCCCAGCTCGTCCTCCACGAACGGCTGTGCGCGGCCATGGACAGCGAGCGGGACGAGGTGGTCCGCCCGGTGGTCAGGGCGCTGGTCTCGGCGGCGGAGGGGACCATCCCCGGTGCCGGTCCGCATCCCGGATCGCTCGACAGCCAGGTGCTCAGCTCGTACGTGCGTCTGCTTTGCCAGCTGATCGTCACCACCCTGCGCACCCGCAACCGGCCGATGATGCAGCAGTACGCTCACACCATCGCCTTCCTGCCGCTGAACGCCGGCCTGAGCAACGGCCTGGCGAGCCACACCCTCTTTCTCCTCGGTGACCGGCTGATCGCCCGCTTCCGCTCCCGGCCCGAGTTCCAGCGGCTCGCCCCCGGCGCGGACGACTACGTTGCCATGACCATCCACATGGCCGTGGATCAGATCGAGGACCGGCTGGAACTGGCCCGGCTGCAGTCGCCGGCCCTGCGCGAGGAGCTGCGCCGCATGGCGCCGCCGAAGCACAACACCCGCCTGGAAAAGGTGGTCAACCAGTTGGAGGACCTGTGCCGCGAAGCCATCTCCGGCCAGTCCTGGACCAGCCCGCCGGTGGAGGACTGAGGCATGGAGAGGCGGCGTCAAGGTGCCACCGACTTCCGCCTGTTGGCGCTTTTTTTTGTGATTACAAGGAGAAGATGACAGATGCGCAAATGGTGGCACAGGATAACGGGCCGTATGCCGTTGACAGGCGTGAAGAAGACGGACGGCGACGAGGCTCCGGGTCTCTCTCTGGATGCGCTGCAGGCAACCATGCTGGAGGAATTCCGCGGACTGCGCAAGACCCTGCGCAGGCAGTCGCAGGCGGTCGAGGCCGTGCGCGACCGGCTGGACAGAGCCTCCGAGCCGCGGCGGAACGAGGAAAACAGCGAGGATCTGATGCGGCTGGCCGTGGCTTTTTTCCATCTCGATCAGGCCCTGCTCGAGGTGACCGCGCACTCGCCGCGGCGTCGGCAGGCAGTCACGCTGGTCTGGGGGCAACTTGACCAGCTGCTGGACAGGAACAATCTGCGCATGATCAGGGAACCGGGCGCCGCCTTTGACCCGCGGCTGCACCGGGCCGTGCTGGCCCGGACGCCGGAAGCGCGCGACAGCGTCGTCACGGAGATGCTGGAGCCCGGGTTCATGGTGGATGGCGCCGTGCGCCAGCCGGCCCGGGTGGTCCTCGGGCCGGCCCGGGAACACGAACCGGAGGCCCTGCCCGAATCCGGGGCGAATACCCTGGCGGAGGAAAGACCATGAAGGAGATCTGCTGCGGTATCGATCTGGGCACCACCAATTCGGTCGTCGCCTTGCTGCAGGGCGGCATCCCCCAGCCTTTCAACATCGAGGAAGGCCAGGCCATCGTACCGTCGGTGGTGAGCTTTGACCCGGAAGGCGGGCGAGTCTACTTCGGGGCCCAGGCCCTCAACCGGTATGTGGCCTTTCCTGCCCACACGGTGAAATCGGTGAAGCGCCTCATGGGCAGGACCACGCCGGTGCAGGTGGGCGAGGCCGCCTATCTGCCCGAGGAGATTTCCGCCATGCTGCTCAAGCACCTGGCAACGGAGGCCACGCGGGTGCTGGGGCAGACGGTTCGCCGGGTGGTGATCACGGTGCCCGCCTATTTCGATGACGCCCAGCGTCGGGCCACCGTGCGCGCCGGGGAACTGGCGGGACTCGAGGTGCTGCGCATCATCAACGAACCGACCGCGGCGGCCTTTGTCTACGAAGGCCCTGCCGACGCCGCGGAGGAGATCATCCTGGTCTATGACCTGGGCGGCGGCACCTTCGATGTCTCCATCGTTCTGCTGCGGGGCGACATCAAGGAGGTGCTGGCCTCCTGCGGCGACACGGTGCTGGGCGGCGACGACTTCGATGAACGGCTCAAGGATCATTTCCTGCGCCACCTGCAGCAAACGACGGGCATCGATCTGGGCCATGATTTCGTCGTGCAGGTACGGCTCAAGGAGGTGGCCGAGCGGATCAAGATCGCCCTTTCCAGCCAGCCCTTTGTCATGGTGAACGAGGTGGCGGTGGCCGTGGTCGACGGCGAGCCGCTCAACCTGGCGCTGGAGGTGGCGCGGGCCGATTTCGAGGCGATGACCGCCGACCTGGTCGAGAAAACGCGGCGCAAGGTCGAGGAGGCCCTGGCAGAGGCCAGGGTGAGCGCCGCGGATGTCGACCGGATCGTGCTGGTTGGCGGTTCGACCCGCATGCCCGCGGTCCAGGACATGCTGGCCGATCTGTTCGACCAGCCCATGGAGCATGCCGTCGATCCGGACCTGTGCGTCGCCCTGGGCGCGGCGGTCCAGGCCGGGATCATCGCCGGGGAGCCCCTGCGCCACATCCTCATCGATGTGGCGGCCCATTCCCTGGGCACCCGCACCGTGGACGTGGTGGATCCGGTGACCGGGGAGGCCGATTATTTTTCCACCATCATCCGGCGCAACACCCGTATCCCCGTAACCCGCTCCGAAGTCTATTACACCGTGGCGGCCAACCAGAAGCTGGTCGAGGTCGAGGTCTTTCAGGGCGAGAGCCTCTCCTGCAGCGAAAACACCCTGATCGACTCGTTTCGCTTCGATCTCAAACCGGCGCCGGCCGGTTCGCCGGTGACCCTCGAGTTCTCCTACGACCTGCAGGGCATCGTGCGGGTCACCGTCAGTCAGAAGGGCTTTGAAAATACCAGGACCGTGGCCGTCGAACTGCACAAGGCCGGGATGACCGGCGACCCCGCGGCGGCCGCGGAGAGCGACGCGCCGGCGCTTGCCGACAAACCGGTCAACTACCTTTCCCAGAAGGCCCGGCAACTGCTGCAGGACAGCCGTCTTGCCCCCGCCTCGGTCAGGGAACTCACCCTGCTGGCGCACCGCTACGAGACGGCCGTGCTCAACGGCGCGGACGAGGGGCTGGTGGACGATCTCGAAGACGAGTTGGTGGCGCTGATGGACGTGCTGGAAGAGGACCTGGACAGCCGTGGCTAAAGCGAAGCAGAAACGGGAAAAAAAGGAGCAGGAAAAGCTACGGCGCGCCGGCCGCCACCTGGAATGGCTGGTGTCGGTGCAGGGCCAGGTCCGCACCCCCGAACTCGGCCGCGAGATCGACCAGGCCTGGCAGGAGGTCCTGCGGCGAACCCTGCGGACCCGGCAGGCCTTCGACGAATTCTGCGCGCAGATCGACAGCATCCCGGCAATCCCGCAATCGGCGGAGATGGCGTTTCTCCTGTCGCTCAAGGGGTGCCTGGCGGGTGACGCCGAGGCGGCGGAGACCCTCCTGGCGGCGGAGGGCCTTGCCGGCGCCTACCAGGTGGCGCAGGCGCGCCTGCGCTCCGTCCTCGAACCTGGCCTGGACTGGCGGGCCATCGCAGATCGGCTGGCCCTGCTGGCGCGCGATCCGGGCCGAATCAGCCGCAGGCAGTACCAGGACCTGGCCGGTTTGTTTGCCGGCACCCCGCTGGCGCCATCCTTCCAGGCCCTGGGCGACGGCATGGCAATCTTCCGCCGGCTCAACCACAAGACCAGCCTGCACAAGCCGCTCTCCGCGAACTTGCTGGCCGATCTCTGCGAGGCCGATCACCGGATGGAGCGGGCGGTGGCATCGTTCCTGCCGGCCCTGCGCCGCCTGGTCTTCCTGCCCTTTGCCTGTCAGGTGGTGCTCCATCTGCGCCAATGCCACCAGGCGCCGTCACCGCACCAGGCCAGAGACCTGTTCCGGGCCGTGGAGGGGGCGTTCATGTCGGGCGCGGGCGAGCTGATGCCTCCGGAACTCCGCGACCTGCTCAGTGCCGATGACGACGACACGCTGACCACCGCCGGCCTGGATCGGATGGAACAGGCCTTTGGCGCCGCCACCTTCGAGGGCAAACTGGTCCTGCTGCGTGATCTCCGCCGGGCTTTCGGCCGTGTTGATCCGTTCCCGGGCCGCATTGACCATCCTTTGTTCTCCGACATGTTCGGTCAGGAACAGGAGGTCATGGAACGCTTGCTCCTCCGGTTCCATGCACAGGTGCTCAAGGAGATCGGCCGCCGCCTGCCGCTGCTCTCCTCCCGGGAACGCCGCTCCCTGGTCGTCGTTCTGGACCCGATCCTGTCCCAGGATGCGAGCGACCTGCTCGTTCCCGGTGCGGACAACGAGGCGCTGGTCGATCTGCTGCTGCAGGCCGCCGGGGCGGGATGCATGGGGCCGCGACTCGCGGTAGTCGCCTCGCTGGTGGCCGTCCAGGCCGACAGTCGGCGGCTCGGCACTGTTGCCGCCACGGCCTTGCGGGACGGTCCCGGCCCCGGAGCGGAGGATCTCCGCTGGATCATGCAGGAACACGGGCCGCTGGCCATCCGTTCGCCGGAAGTGCTGCAGATGCTTTTCGACAGAATCAGGGCCGACGAGGCGCTGGTCGGGAGTCTGGCGCAGGCAGTCTGGGAGCAGGCCAGGACCGGTTTCATGGTCAATTCCAGCCTGCCGGATCTCCCGCCCATCCTGCGACGGCTCGGCGCCACGGTTGGCTCCGCCGAGTTGTTCAGCCCGGCGACGCTTCAGGGGCTGGCGCAGTTGGCCGGCCAGGTCGACACGTTGGCCCCCCTGGCCCGGTTCCTGGCCCTTTTTCCCGAGGGCCGGGTCAATGCGGCCGGACTGCGGCAATGGATGGCCCAGGTGTGGAGCGAGGCGGACGGCTGCCTCGAGTTCGTGGCGGGCGTGCGGTCGCTGCTGGTCGAGGCGGGAGAAGCGACGTTGCTCGACGATCTGTTTGCCGCCGCCGGGTTGGACACCGGTCACGGCAGCGCCGGCTTGCGGCTGCAATGCGCCGGGGCGGTGGTCGATTTTCTGCGCGACCATGCCGACGATTTTCGCCGTCTGCCCCTGGAGGTGGTCGAAGCCCTGGCCGAGCACATCTTTCCCGCGCTCGAACGGCAACCCGGCTTCCCTTCCCTGCTGATCAAAACCTGCAATGCCCTGGGCGCTCGGGAGAATGCCGGCGACCGGCGGTGTGCGGCCCTGCGCGATGCGCTCGACAGCCAACTGCGGGCCATCGCCGGTGGCGGGCGCAAACCGGCGCGCTCCTCCAGACGTCATTCCTGAAAGGTCACGGCCATGCTGACACGCGAACAAGCCCTGAACCATCTGAACCTGCCCCCTGAGGCCACCAACGAGGCCATCGAAAAGGCCTACCAGCGCATGGTTCGCCGCTACCCGCCGGAATTCCACCCGGACCGGTTCCGGCAGATCGACGAGAGCTACCGCACCCTGACCTCGCTCGCCTTTGTGGTGGAACGTCTCCTCGCCGCCCAAAACACCGAACCGACGGCCAACATCGTCCAACGGCTGGCCGACCTGCCGCTCACGGTCGGGCCGGATGCCGTGGCCGCGAGCCTGCGCGATCTCCGCCGGATGCTCGTCAGCGAAACCCTCTGGCCGTGACCACGGCAAACGGATGACGAACTGCCCGTCCTCCCAAAGCCAGGGCCGCCACGGCCCGACGGCGGGCTGCTTCCCGGACTGGCCTTTGTCTGCTTCGGACGGACTGTCCCCGCCGATCGGACCGCAACGCCTCTGCCCGCCACCCACAGAATTGGGCGGAATTCTTGCAACAAGACGCCAAACCGGTTTATAAAAAAACGGTTCCTCTCCCCGGGACCGTTGCTGCACAGCCTTTTCGGTCCTGTTTCTGCCCTCCGCGGGGCAGGGCGTCGCCGCTGCCGCTTCCCTTCTCCCTGTTGTCGCACCCTGCCCGCCCGCCCGCTTTCCGGAATCCGCCCATGGAGAATGCCCATGCACAACAAGAAACGGCTCAACCAACTGCGCAAGATCATCGCCCTTGACCCGGTGATCGAACAGATCCTGCTTGCCGACCGCCCGGTCGAAGACAAGCGGCTCGCCCTGCGCGGCCACCTGGCCAACCTGCTCCTGCACAGCCAGGACGGCGACCGGGAGCTGCCCTCGCTGGAATGGATCACCTGCCGGGACGCGGTCTCGGTGCTGCGCACCATCCTCAACACCCGCAGCGAGGAACTGGCCGGGTTTTCCCTGCTGCACTACCTGGACGACCTGCTGCACCGGCCGGAGGCGGCCGGGCCGCCGCCACGGGCCGATTTCCTGGCCGAACTCACCCACCTGTTCCGCGGCATCAGCGGCCAGGCCAGCATCTACACGGAAAAGCCGCCGGCCTTCCTCCGCCACACCGGCCGCACCGCGGCCCGGCTGCGTTCCGCCGACCTGTCGCGCATGGCCCGCGGTGCCCGCGCCATGGCCCGACGCTACCCCTGCGGCATGGACGAGGAACTGGTCCGCCAGCACAGCCGCAACCGGCAGCGCCTGTTCGAGTTCTACGGCATCACCGACCTGGAGTGGAACGACTGGCGCTGGCACACCGGCCACATCGTCCGCAGCGCCTCCCGGCTGCGCGAGCTGGTGGCCCTGTCCGACGAAGAGTTCGCGGCCATCGAGGCGGCCCGGGCCAACCGCATCCCGTTCGGCATCACGCCTTACTACGTGTCGCTCATGGATGCGGACAACACCGGCACCTGGGATCGGGCCATCCGCGCCCAGGTGCTGCCGCCCGGCCAGTACGTGGAGCGGATGCCACTCCAGCGCGAGGATCCGGACTGCTCCCAGGACTTCATGGCCGAGAGCGACACCTCGCCCATCGACGGCATCACCCGGCGCTACCCGCAGATCGTCATCCTCAAGCCGATCCTCACCTGCCCGCAGATCTGCGTCTACTGCCAGCGCAACTGGCAGATCCAGGACGTGCTCTCGCCGGACGCGGCCCTGGGCGAGCGCAAGCTCGAGCGGGCCCTGGACTGGATCGAGAAGACTCGTGAGATCAGCGAGGTGCTGGTCACCGGCGGCGATCCCCTGCTGCTCGCCGACGATCAGCTGGAGCGGATCCTCGGCCGGCTGGCGCAGATGGACCACGTGCTGCGCATCCGCATCGGCACGCGCACCCCGGTCACCCTGCCGCAGCGCATCACCGAGTCGCTGGTGCGCGCCGTCACCCGCTTCCACCAGCCCGGACGGCGGGAGATCCTCATCGTCACCCATTTCGAGCATCCCACCGAGATCACCCCGGAGGCCATGCGTGCTGTGCAGCGGTTCCGCCTGTTCGGTGTGGAGGTGTACAACCAGCTGGTGTTCACCTACTACAATTCCCGCAAGTTCGAGACCGCAGCCCTGCGCCAGCAGCTGCGCCTCATCGGCGTGACCCCCTACTACACCTTCAACGCCAAGGGCAAGGAGGAGACCGATCTCTACCGGGTGCCCATCGCCCGGCTGCTGCAGGAGCAGCAGGAGGAGGCGCGCCTGTTCCCGGGCACGGTGCGCACCGACGAGATCGTCTTCAACGTACCTAAGCTGGGCAAGAACTACCTGCGCGCCGGCCAGAACCGGGACGTGATCGCCATCCTGCCCGACGGCCGGCGGGTGTACGAGTTCCACCCCTGGGAGAAGAAGCTCGCCCTGATGGACACCTACGTGTACACGGACGTGTCCATCTACCGCTACCTGCGGCGGCTCAAGGCGGACGGCGAACAGATGCGCGACTACCGCTCCATCTGGTACTACTACTGAGCGTCGGTGCGTGGCGGGAAGGGCAGGGGGAGCTGGCGGAGGCGCAGCCGGGAGCTTTCCGCCTCGTCGCAGAGGTTGGCCACGCTCACCCCGAGCAGGCGCACTGGTCGCCGGCCGGCCTCGGTGTCGGCGAGCAGTCGGGGCAGGTGGGCGAGGATGTCCCCCGGGGTGAAGAACCCGGAGCTGGTGGTGCACGAGCGGGTGATGGTGGTGAAGTCGCTGTAGCGGACCTTGAGCGACAGGGTGCGGCCGCCGGTCCTGTGCGCGCTGAGATGACGGTCCACCCGGGCCACCAGTTCGGCGAGCACCCGCCGCACCCGGTCCGGGTCGACGATGTCCTCGGCCAGGGTGGTTTCCGCGCCCACGGACTTGCGCACCCGCACCGGCTCCACCGGCCGGGTGTCACGGCCGCGGGCGATCTCGAAGAAGAACCGGCCCGCCTTGCCGAACAGCGCGACCAGCTCCGCCTCGGAAAAGCGCAGCAGGTCCTGGCCGGTGCGGATGCCGTTGCTGTGCATCTTCTCCTCGGTCACCCGGCCCACGCCGTAGAACTTGCCGATGGGCAGGGCCTTGATAAAGGCGGCGGCCTGGCCGGGGGGGATCACGGTGAGGCCGTCGGGTTTCTGCCGGCCCGAGGCCACCTTGGCGAGGAACTTGTTGCAGGAGACCCCGGCCGAGGCGGTCAGGCCGGTGGTCGCGCGGATTTCGGCGCGGATCGCCTGGGCAAGCCGGGTGGCGGAGGGCTCGCCCAGGAGGTTGTCGGTCACGTCGAGGAAGGCCTCGTCCACGGACAGCGGCTCGACCAGCGGCGTGTAGCGGTGGAACAGGGCCATGATCTGGCGCGACACCTCGCGGTAGCGGTCCAGGCGCGGCCGCAGGAACACCGCCCGCGGGCAGAGCTGCGCCGCCCGGCCGGCGGGCATGGCCGAGTGGACGCCGAAGGCCCGGGCTTCGTACGAGCAGGCCGCGACCACGCCGCGGCCGCCGGGATCGCCGCCGACGATCACCGGCCGGCCGCGCAGCTCCGGTTGGTCGAGCTGCTCCACCGAGGCGAAGAAGGCGTCCATGTCGATGTGGATGATTTTGCGCGAGAAGGGCATAACGGCGGCAAGGGCGGCGGGGGGGCGGCGGACGGTGAGCATTGACGCTGTCCGCCCGCACGGCTATTATCGCCTTTTGCGGACAGGGCGCGCCTTTGCGCCGGAAGGTACACCAAAACCCACCCGGGAGACAGACAAAATGAGCATCTTCGCCGAGCGCCGGGAACAGCTGCGCCAGCATCCCGCCACCTGGCTGGTCACCGGCGCCGCCGGCTTCATCGGCTCGAACCTGGTGGAAACCCTGCTGCGCCTCGGCCAGCGGGTGGTCGGCCTGGACAGTTTTGCCACCGGTCACCGCCACAACCTGGACGAGGTGCAGACACTGGTGGGAGACGAGGCCTGGCGCAACTGGACCCTCCTCGAGGGCGACATCCGTGACGTTGCCACCTGTCGCCAGGCCTGCACGGGCGTGGACTACGTGCTGCACCAGGCGGCGCTCGGCTCGGTGCCGCGCTCCATCGAAGACCCGCTGACCACCAACGGGGCGAACATCACCGGCTTTGTCAACATGCTCACCGCGGCCCGCGACGCCCGTGTGCGCCGCTTCGTCTACGCCGCCTCGAGTTCCACCTACGGCGACCACCCGGACCTGCCCAAGATCGAGGAGCGCATCGGCAACCCGCTCTCGCCCTACGCGGTGACCAAGCTGGTCAATGAACTCTACGCGGCCGTGTTCGCCCGCACCTACGGGTTTCGCGCCATCGGCCTGCGCTACTTCAACATCTTCGGCCAGCGCCAGGACCCGGACGGGGCTTACGCCGCGGTCATTCCCCGCTGGTTCGCGGCCCTGCTCACGGGCGAGCCGGTGTACATCAACGGCGACGGCGAAACGAGCCGTGACTTCTGCTTCATCGACAACTGCGTCCAGGCCAACCTGCTCGCCGCCACCGCCCCGGACGAGGCGGCCGACCAGGTGTACAACGTGGCCTTCGGCGAACGCACGAGCCTGAACGAACTGTTTGCCCTCATCCGTGAGCGGGTGGTTGACCGCGTGCCCGCGGCCCGCGACGCCGAACCCGTGTACCGCGACTTCCGCGCCGGCGACGTGCGCCACTCGCTCGCCGACATCACCAAGGCGGGCCGTTTGTTTGGCTATGCGCCGGAGTACTCTGTGCGTGCGGGGCTTGATAAGGCGGCGGATTGGTATATTCGCAGGTTTTTAGCTGTTTAGCTGTTTAGCTGTTTAGCGGTTTAGGCTGTAGGTTTCTACGGGTGGATCAGGGGCCAAGGGCGGTACCCCGGCCGACAACGAGGCCGTCCCTGGTCCATCGACCAGTTGTTTTCTCGACCGGAATTTTGAAGGGGAGGGGAGCATGAAACCGAAAAAAGAGAACCAGGTCGTCTACGGCCCGCAGCCGCCGCCGAAATTTCTGACCACCAGGGGGTTGATTGTTCGCGGCATCATCTTCTTCGCCTCCATTGCCGGGGCCATCTATCTGATCTGGCAGGAATTCAGCGGCAAGTGAGCGGCACGGCAACAAGCCGCCGCCGTTTCCGCGAACAACTGAAAAACACGCAAAAAAAAGGCACAAACCTTCTTGCCTTCCCGCCTAACCCGTCACACAATCGCTAAACCGCTAAACCGCTAAACCGCTAAACCGCTAAACCGCTAAACCGCTAAACCGCTAAACCGCTAAACCGCTAAACCGCTAAACCGCTAAACCGCTAAACCCCAAGGAGTCTTCCAATGTCCAGCACCCTCGGCACCCTCTACACAGTGACCACCTTCGGCGAATCGCACTGCAAGGGCGTCGGCGCGGTCGTCGACGGCTGCCCGCCCGGCCTGGAACTCACCGAGGCGGACATCCAGCCGCAGCTCACCCGGCGGCGGCCGGGGCAGAGCGACCTGTCCACCCCGCGCCAGGAGGCCGACCAGGTGACCATCTACTCGGGCACCGAGTTCGGCCGCACCCTGGGCACGCCGATCATGCTGCTGGTCAACAACCGCGACCAGCGGCCCCAGGACTACGGCGAGATGAGCCGCATCCCGCGGCCCTCGCACGCCGACTACACCTACCAGATGAAGTACGGCGTGCGCGCCTCGAGCGGCGGCGGCCGCTCCAGCGCCCGCGAGACCATCGGCCGGGTGGCGGCCGGGGCCATTGCCGAGAAGTGGCTGCGCGAGCAGTACGGCACCGACATCGTCGCCTGGGTGAGCACGGTGGGCGACATCGAATCCCCGCCGGCGGACCTGGAGCGCATCACCCGGGCGGAGGTCGATCAGAACATCATCCGCTGCCCGGACGCGGCCACGGCCGCGCGCATGCAGGACCGCGTGCGCGAGGTGCTGGAGGCGAAAGACTCCACCGGCGGCATCCTCACCTGCGTCTGCCGCAACGTGCCCGTCGGCCTGGGCGAGCCGCTGTTCGACAAGCTGGAGGCGCGGCTTGCCCAGGCCATGCTCAGCCTGCCGGCTACCAAGGGGTTCGACATCGGCTCGGGCTTTGCCGGCACCCGGCTGCGCGGCAGCACCCACAACGACCCGTTCGTGCGCCGGGGCAGCGGGCTCGGCACGCGCACCAACCACAGCGGCGGCGTGCAGGGCGGCATCACCAACGGCGAGCCCATCGTCTTCCGGGTGGCCTTCAAGCCGGTGGCCACCATCGGCCTGGCCCAGCAGACCGTGGACTTCGACGGCGAGCCGGTCACCCTGGAGGCCAAGGGTCGCCACGACCCCTGCGTGGTGCCGCGGGCAGTGCCCATCGTCGAGGCCATGGCCGCGCTCGTGCTCATCGACCTGGCCCTGATGCAGCGGGCCCGCCGGGGCGCCTGAGGGCGGCGCGTTGTGACACGGATGCTGTACCGGGTGGGCCCTGCCGGTCCGGCCCCTGACCGGGAGCGGGTATGGTGAAGCCGCGCTGGCAGATCGCCGATCTCCTTGACCTGCACTGGTTTTTCCGGGCGGACGAGGCCCTGCGTGACCGGGGCGACGAGGAGACCGCGGCCCGGCGTGACCGGGTCCTCTACCTGACCAAGATCGAGCCCGAGTTGGCCGGCGCGACCGAGGTGCCGCCGCGGGTGCTGGCGCGCCGCTGGCTGACCGTGCGCCGGCTGCAGCATTCCCGCGAACAGGGCGAGACGGAGACAGTGCTGCCCGGCGCGGTCTGGCGGGAGCTGTTCGCCTTCGGCACAGTGCTGGCGATGGTCTTCGGCCTGCTCTCCGGGGTCGGCCTGGCCGCGCCCTTTCTCCTCTACGCCGGCACCCGGCCGATCAACGTGTCCGGCTACATCGGCGTGTTCGTGCTCGCCCAGATGGCGCTCATCGTCCTGCAACTGCTCCTGTTCTCGTACCGCTGGCTGCGCGGCCGACGGCTGGAACAGTCGGTGCTCTACGGCCTGGCCGGCCGGCTGCTCATGCGCGCCATCGACGGGTTGCGCAACCTGGCCTTCCGGCGGATGAGCGGCCGCCAGCGGCTCGACTTCGCGGCGCTCCTGGGCGGGCTCCGGCAGCACCGCGAGACCGCACCGCTGCTGGTCTGGCCGGCCTTTCTGCTTGCCCAGCTGGCCGGGGTCGGCTTCAACCTGGGGGTGCTCGGTGCGACCCTTTCCCGGGTGGTGTTTACGGACGTGGCCTTTGGCTGGCAATCCACCCTGCAGCTGTCCGCGGAGACCGTGGCCGGGCTGGTGCGCTGGATGGCCCTGCCCTGGTCCTGGGCCCTGCCGGACGCGGTGGCCTACCCGGGGCTGGCCCAGGTCGAGGGCAGCCAGATGATCCTCAAGGAGGGCATCCGCCACCTGGCCACCGGCGACCTGGTCAGCTGGTGGCCCTTCCTCTGCCTGTGCGTGTTCTTCTACGGGCTGCTGCCGCGGCTGCTGCTGTTCGCCGCCGGGCTGGTGCAGCAGCGGCGCGCCCTGGACCGCCTCAGTTTTGCCGGCCGGGAGACGGCCCGGCTGGTGCGGCGCATGCTCACCCCGCGGGTGGATACGGTCGGCCGGCGCGAGCCGGGCGAGGCGACGGCCTCGGCCTGGCCGCTGCCGGCCGCGAGCGAAGAGATGGCATCGGTTTCGGTGGCGCCCGCCCCGCAGGCCACCGGCGCCGAGGCGGTTGTGCTGGTGCCGGACGAGATCTACGACGACTGCCCCCTGGAGGAGTTGGGTGCGCTCGTCAGCCGGCGCACCGGGCTTGCCCGCCTGCGGCCGCACCGCTTCGGCGTGCCCGGCGACCCGGACGCGGAAGGGCTGGCGGCGCTGGCCGCGGCGATCGACGGCCCGGGCTTGAGCGCCATCCTGCTCCTCCAGGAGGCCTGGCAGCCGCCCCTGCAGGAGACCGCGGCGCTGCTCGACCGTCTGCGCCGGGCCGCGGGCGAAACCGCGCCGATGTTCATCCTGCTCATCGGCCGACCCGCCGGGGACACCATCTTCACCCCGGTGGTCCCGGAGCAGTTGACGGTCTGGCGCAAAAAAATGGAGGCCGTGGGCGACCCCGGCCTCGAGGTGCTCCCCCTGGTGGTCCCATGAACATGCCGACTGTCCCCGAATTCGCCATCATCGGCCATCCCAACGAGGGCAAGTCCTCGGTGCTGTCCACGCTCGCCGAGGACGACTCCGTGCGCGTCAGCCCCATCCCCGGGGAGACCGTGCTCTGCCAGCCCTTCCCGGTGCGCATCGACGGCCGCGAGATCATCCGCTTCATCGACACCCCGGGCTTCCAGAACCCGCGCCAGACCCTGCAGTGGCTGCAGGACTACCAGGGCCCGGAGGACCTGCTGCTCACCGCGTTCATCGAGGCCCAC
>Ga0265295_1006757_pt1 | contig 13666 bp, 4 predicted proteins | sample Munlansysbiofilm_FD_192503 | JGI IMG/M metagenome (GOLD analysis project Ga0265295, IMG submission 192503) | Leachate microbial communities from a municipal landfill in Southern Ontario, Canada - Methane capture system biofilm | ecosystem: Engineered > Solid waste > Landfill > Unclassified ... | reverse complement strand
TGGTTTTTCTGTACCAAAAAACTTTCCAAAGAAGAAGTTGCCAAGAAAATCGGTAAAAAGAAAAAATAGAATATCTTTTCGGTAAAAATAAAAGTAAGTACTCGAGTACTTACTTTTATTTTTTGTTTTTTTTGATGCTCCCGGAGCTTAGTCTTGAAAAATCTTGCAAAGTTTTTCATATTTGAAAAAAGGTGCTAGACTTCAAATATGATAAATTGGAAATAAATTTAAATAGCGTTTAATTTTATCGGGTAAAAAATAAAAAATGAAACAAGAAATCGCTTTAAAGATTCTGGCTTCGGGAGCTAATGTTTTTTTGACCGGTTCGGCGGGAACAGGTAAGACTTTTGTGATCAATAAATATATTCAATACTTGAGGGAGCGAGGAGTGGAGCCGGCGATTGTGGCGCCGACCGGTATCGCCGCTTCGCATATCGGAGGCAAAACCATTCATTCTTTTTTCAGTCTGGGAATTCGCGAAAACATCGAAGATTATTATTTGCGCTGGCTGAAAAAGCAACCTTTTCTGGAGAAAAGATTTAAATATTTGAAAGTTTTGATTATTGACGAAATTTCAATGGTTTCGCCCGAGTTGTTTGCGAGTATGGACAGGATCTTGAAAGCTTTCAAGGAAAATGAGAAACCTTTTGGAGGAGTGCAAGTGGTTTTGTCGGGGGATTTTTTTCAGCTTCCGCCGGTGGCCAAAGGTCCTCGTCAAATCAAATTTGTTTGGCAGACCGAACTTTGGCAAGAAACGGGTTTGCGAATTTGCTATCTGCAAGAAAAATTCAGACAAGGCGAAGACGATTTGGCCGGTATCTTGGATGAGATTAGAAGCGGAGAAGTTTCCGAGGGTTCGATGGATATTTTTCGTTCTTGTTATAAAAAGAACTTGACGGCCGAATTCAATATTACCAAGCTTTATACTCACAATATCGATGTGGATCGAATCAACGATACGGAGCTTAATAAATTACCCGGAAAGGAAATTATCTTTAAAGCCAATACCAAGGGTTCCAGGCAAAATTTGGAGAGAATTTTCAAGGGTTCTCTGGTGCAGGAAGAATTAAGACTCAAAAAAGAAGCCACTATTATTTTTATCAAAAATAATTACGGGGCGGGTTATATTAACGGTACTTTGGGTCGAGTGGTTGATTTCGAAAAAGACAGCAATTTCCCGATTGTGGAACTTTTTGACGGAAAAAGAATTGTGGTTAGTCCGGAGGAATGGCTTTGGGAAGATGATAAAGGAAAAATCAAGGCGGTGGTCAAGCAATTGCCGCTCAAGTTGGCTTGGGCGTTGACAGTGCACAAATCTCAAGGAATGACATTGGACGCGGCCGAGATTGATCTTTCCAAGACTTTTGAAATCGGGCAAGGTTATGTGGCTTTGTCCAGAATTAAATCGATTCGGGGTTTGCGACTGATGGGTTTAAACGATATCGCTCTCAGGGTGGATGAAGCGGTTTTGGAAGCGGATAAAGAAATGCAAGCCTTGTCTCGCTTGAATTTTTCCGAATTTGAGGATTTGGCCGAAGAGATTTTTGAAGGGGTGGCGCAAAAATTTATCTTGGCAATCGGCGGAGAAATCGAAGCGGAAAAGATAAAGAGCAAGAAGGAAGAATTGGAAAAAAACAAAACAGAAGATAAAAAATCCTTTCGCAAAAACGGATTAAGCAAGCGCAATACCTTGGAACTTACCAAAGAATTGGTGAAGAGAAGAGTAACGCTCAAAAAAATCGCCCAAGAAAGAGGTTTGAGTCTTGGAACAATCATCGAACATCTGGCGCAAATTAAAAAACTTTTGCCCGATATTGATATTGATTATCTCAAACCCGAAGAAAAAAAAGTAAAAAAAATTTTGGATGTGGCGGATGAAATTGAGCGGGAAAAAAATCCCGATAATTTCTCTCCCGACGGTCGGATAAAATTAAAACCTATTTTCGAAAGTTTGGGCGGAAAAACTTCCTATGAAGACATAAAACTGGTCTTGGTTTTTTGGGATAAATAATTTTTTTAGCGTGGTATAATTAAATAAGGTTTGAAAAAAATAAAATTAGATTTTCCGGAGTTTTTAAAACGCCGAAAAATCGGGCAAAAAAATATGAGATTGGCAAATAAAGTGGCAATTGTCACCGGGGCTTCTTCGGGTTTGGGACAGGCGATTGCCAAAATGTATTTGAAAGAGGGAGCCAAGGTGGTTTTTTCGGACATCAATCCTTATCCGGAAGAGGGTGATTTGGGAGAAAATGCAATTTTTATCCAAACCGATACCGGCAAAAAAGAGGAGGTGGAAAGTTTGATTGAGACGACCATTGAAAAATTCGGTCGTTTGGATATTTTGGTTAACAACGCCGGAGTGGGAGCACTTACGGAAATTACCGAGACCGATGATGCCAATTGGGAGAGAGTTATTAATGTTAATTTGAACGGGGTTTTTTACGGTTTGCGAAAAGCGGGTAAGTATATGCGAGAAAATAAAATCGAGGGTTCGATTATAAACATGGCTTCGATCTTGGGGCAGGTCGGTTTCATCGGTGCCGGCGCTTATTGTGCAGCTAAGGGAGGAGTAAATCAGTTGACCAGGACGGCGGCTATGGAATTGGCCAAAGATAAAATAAGAGTGAACTCCATCGCTCCCGGATTTATAAAAACCCGGATGACCAAGGGAATTCAGGATGAGGAGGCGGCCAATAATTTTATCATTCAATCTACGCCTCTCGGGCATATGGGCGAGCCGGACGATATCGCTTACGCGGCGGTTTATCTTGGTTCCGACGAATCCAAATATGTGACCGGTTCGGTTTTATATGTGGACGGCGGTTGGACGGCCAGATAATTTTTTTGCTTAGAGCTAAAAAGATTTGATTTCTTTTACCAAAGATGCCAAAAACCAAAAAAAATAAGTTTGGAAAAATATTAAAAAATCATTTTTTATTGACTGTGGCAATAATCGCTTTTTATGTTTCCCTGGGTTTTGTTTTTGGTTGGGATTTGTTGGCCGGGGATCTAAAAAACAAAAAGCAAGTGGCCGGAAGTACCGTTTCGGCTCTAATGAGAATAATCGGCCCTCCCGTTACGCCGGTTTTGAGCGGCAACTCCTTGTGTTCGGTTGAAAACGAACCTTATATTCGCCTGAATTGGAATGCGGATCCGGATGCCGATGAATATGATCTTTATCGAAATAAGGAGTTATTAATGACAGGAATAACCGATAATTTTTTCTCCGATCCAAGTGTTTCGAAAAACAAAAAATATACTTATTATTTAATAGCCAGAGGACCGGAAGGAACCGCTGTTTCAGAAGAGTTTGCCGTGACTGCTATCAAATGTGTGGCGGTGGCCAATCCTAAAGTTTGGGTGGAAAAAATCAATGATAAGGCGGTTGAAAATTCCGGCAAAAAACCGGAGATTAAGCCGGGCAGACCGGTTTTTATCGGACAGACGAATATTGCCAAAGCAAAGTTGGAATTTGAGGTTATTGGTGAGCAGCAGACTTTTTATGCCACCACGCAAGCCAATAATAACGGATATTGGAATTGGGTTTCGCCGAATTTTTTCGATATCGGCGAATATAATCTGGAAATGGAGGCTGCGGATATCAATGATGAAGAATTGTTTGCTCGCAACTCTTTGGTTTTCTTGATGACCAAAGAAAAAGAAGATGAAACGGATGAATCTGAAGAGGAAATTGCAAAAGGGGAATCGGTAAAAGAAACAGAAGTGTCGGAAATTGAGGAAATAGTTATTTCTTCAAAAAAAGATAAGGGGGAGAATTCGGAAGAAATTATTCAATCCGAAATACCGCCACAAGTTATAAGAAGTGAGAAACCGCTTGACTTCGAGTTTGATTTTTCCCAAGACCTGCAAGATATTTTTATAAAAGGAGTCACTTTCGGGGAGGAGATTTTTCGGGGAGAGGATTTGGATATAAGTATTTTATTTTCCGAGACAACAAATGATAATTTGGATGGACATTTGGTTTACCGGGTGATTTCCGAAAATCGGGAAATTTTATTTGAGCAAGAGGAACAAATTAAGATTGGTCCAAATTTAAAAATTGATCGAAAAATAGATCTGCCGTATTCTTGGCAAACGGGGGAGTATAAACTGCAGGTAAATGTTTTCGTTGAGGGTGCGGCTGTTAGTCATGAAGAATATTTCACCCTAAGAGATCGTCCTTTGGCGCAGATCGGTTCCGGTTATTTGACCTATGAAGATGTGGCGGGAAAATTAAGCTGGATAATAATCGCTTGTCTAAGTTTTCTCTTTATTTTTATTCTCTTGGCGATTTGGGAACATCATTTGACTCGGCGAGCGATTATGCAGGTGACGGAAAAAATATTGCGAAGAAAAGGTTTTGTCAGTTAAAAATTAATTTAAAAAAATATGCAAGAATACATTTGGCACATTATCCCTTTTTTGTCTTTGTCTTTGGTGGCGCTGGCGATTTTGTTTACTCTGGGTATTATTTGGCGGGTGGAAATGAAATTGGACCTAGCCTACAAAGTCTTTTTTGTAGCGCTGATTTTCTTGTTTTCGAGTAAGGTAATCGATTTTTTTGCCACTACTAAATTTTGGTTGAGTGTCGCTCAAACGGTTGATTTTTTGTTTTCAATTTTTCTTTTGGGCGGAATTTGGATGATGCGCGATCTTTTCAGGCAGATAGACGGAGAGAAGTAAGTACTCGAGTACTTACTTTTATTTTTTTAAAAAAGGCGGTTATTCTTTTTATTTCCCCTTGTATATTTGACAATTTCCCAAAAACCCCTATTATTAAAGTAAGAGGAGGCGCGATTAAAAAAATAAAAATACAATAAAATGAGAGGCGAAAGGAGACACCTCGTTTTTTATCGTATTGGAGAAAAATAATATGGGTGATATTTATTTTCTCAAAAAAGTTAGTCATAGAAATGGCCGACAAAAGTTAATCATTATTTTTGATTATTTTTTGTTGGCTTTTTTGTTTGGAAAATAATTATATATAATTTTTTTAACAATAATAATATGGGATTCATAAAAAGAATATTTCAGTTAAGTTTAAGCAAAAGGGAAATCGTGAGAAGTAAGCGATTTATGGCAATTTTGATGATACCGATTTTTGTCATTCAGATGTCCTCATTAAACTTATTTTTGATGCAGGCGGTAATTGCAGAAGATGGGGAAAGTGATGTTGTGGCAGAAAGTGAAGAAATAAAAGAAGCTCCGCCAGAAGAAGAGTCTGCGCCGGATGAAATCGAAAAATCTGATCCGCCCAAAGAAGAAGTTAAACCTGTTAACGTCGAAGAAGTTTCAAAAGAATCTCCAGCCGATGAAGATGCTCTTGTCGCTTTAGAAGAAATAATCCCAAACAGTATTTCTGAGGTTATTGATGAAGTTAAGGAAGAAATACTGCCAGTGGTGGCCCCTGAAATTATCCAAGAGGAAGCTGTGGAAAATGATGAAGGTGGCAGAATAACTCCCGAAGCGGCTTATGATGAGAATTTAGAAGCGCCAGTTCAGGCTCCAATTGTGGAAGAACCTAAAGTTGAAGAGGGGTGGAAAGATAATAATGACGGTTCATCCTCGATAATGGTGACAGCTGGAAATGAATATGAATATAAAGATAGCGGATTAAAAATAAAATTCACTCGCATCGATAATGGAACCGGAGAAATTAGGGTTAAAGAAATTGAATTAACGCCTGAGCAAGTAACTATATCGGGTGCACTTTCCAATAAAGCTTGGGACATTACTTCTGATATGGTGGACGGGACTTTTGAATATGTGCTGACGTTGCCAGTGGAAGAAAACACGAAACTTGAAAATGCTGAAATTATTTATGTAGAAAACAAGGAAGATCTTAGTGATAAAGATAAGATTAAGACTGTTAAAGAGGAAGATGTGAAGGTGGATGAAGCAAAAGATGAAGTGGTAGCGGAAAAACTGGATCATTTTACGGTTTTTGTGCTAGTGAATCCAGACGCTACTTTGGTTGATAATAGTGTTGTCAATCAAGACAATGGATGGGTTGCAGATGATAATTATGCTGAATTTGATAATAAGGATGATAGTGCAGATTATGGATTTCCAAATTTAGGGATTCCTGCCGGTTCAACAATTGAAGGAATTGAAGTTTTTGTTGAAGGATATACTACTGGGAAGGATTTTAATATTTCAATTTGGAATAAATCAAATGGTACTGACGCTTACACCTCTGCTAAGCTAGCCAATTTAACAGACTCAGAAAGCACAATAACGCTAGGCAGTCCAACAGATAAGTGGAGAGAAACATGGATAGACACAGATTTTGACACTGATTTTAAAATTAGGGTTGATGCTAATTCAGGAGGCGGAACAGCTTATCTAGATATGGTTCAGGTAAAAGTTTATTATACAGAGCCAACCCCTCCTGTTGCCAATCCAGCTCTGCCGGAATCTTGCGGATTGGATATAGCTTTGGTTTTGGATAATTCTACTAGTATTGATAGCGGAGAGTTGTCTACAATGAAATCTGCAATGATCAGCTTTGTAAATGCACTTGCTGGAACGCCGACTCAATTTTCGGTGACCAGGTTTGCTACGACTGCTTCTGTTGTGCAAAATTTTACCAGCGATACAGCTGCTGTCATCAGTGCTATTAATAGTATTCCTGTTGGCGGTGGATACACTAATTGGGAGGATGGTCTATTGGAAGCCCAAAGCACTCTTTCTAATCGGAGCGAAATTTTTGATTTAGTAATTTTTGCTTCTGACGGCAATCCTAATCGGGTTGATAACGGAACAAGTGTAGATGAATCACAAGCTGTTTCTGAGGCAGTGCTGGTTGCTAATGATATTAAAAGCAATGGAGCAAGAATTTTAGCTTTGGGAATTGGAAATGGTCTTGATACAGCGAATTTAATCGCCTTATCTGGTCCAGTTGTCAATGCTTCTGATATTGCTGATTCAGATGTAGTGACCAGCAATTTTCCCGATTTAGCAAATGATCTAGGTGCTTTTGCATCAGCTACTTGCGGAGGAACAATTTCAGTTAATAAATATTATGATCAAGTTGATGAAGTACATCGTGGTGGTTCTGGATGGATTTTTGATGTTGCAGGTACATCAAAGACAACTGATTCAAACGGACAAACAGAATCTGTCAAAGTTGATGCAGGAACTTATTCCGTTACAGAAACAAGTCTCCTTTCCGGGTATACCTATGACTCAGCTTCTTGTTACAAGGTGGCTTCACCAAGTCATATTGAGATAGGAGAGGATATTACAAACGGAGTTGGAAACATTCCGGTGGGAAACAGCGATATTGTTTATTGTAATTTTGTAAACACCACCAATAAAGGCTCAATCACCATTACGAAAGATGCGGTTCCGAATGATGCGCAAGATTTTTCATTTACAACGACGGGAACAGGGCTTTCAAGCTTCAGCTTAGATGATGATTCTGACGCGACTTTATCAAATACTAAAGTATTTAATAATCTGATGCCAGGAACATTTTCCATTAGTGAAAATAGCGTAAATGATTGGAATTTAGATGATATTTCTTGCACAGGAGCAAGTGATTTTAGCAAAGACATAAATAGTAGAAGTGTAACTATAAACCTTAAGCCGGGAGAAAATATAACTTGCACATTTACTAATAAAATTCAAACTGGAACATTGATCGTGAAGAAAGTTGTGACGAATGATAATGGTGGAATGAAAATTGCTAGCGATTTCACATTTTCAGTAGATGGCGGAAGCGCAGTGGCTTTTGAAGCTGATGGTCAGAACGAACTGACTGTTAGTGCTGGAACTTATAGCATCACAGAGCCAGCGGTTTCTGGCTATGCTACGACTTATGAAAATTGCACAAATATTGCAGTGCCCAATGGAGGGTCAGCCACTTGTACGATAAAGAACGATGATATTGCTCCAACCTTGAGCGTGGTTAAAAAAGTTATCAATGATAACGGGGGCAATGAAACGGTGGATGCTTTTGAAATCAAAATGAATGATAACTTGCTTTCTTTCGGAGCGGGAGTTCCGAGCGGGGATACAACTGTTTACACTTCCAATTCAATTGTTAAAGCCAATGCTTCATATGCTTTGTCTGAAAAAGATTTAGCTGGTTACACAGAAGGAACTTGGAATTGTAAAACTGTAGCCGGTGCGCCAGTGGCTTATCCGGTAACTTTAGCTGAAGGACAAAATGTGATTTGTGAAATTAGTAATGATGATATTGCGCCGACGATTACGCTAATAAAGGAAGTGATTAATAACAACGGAGGGCAAGCCGGGGTCAATGATTTCGGACTTTCAATCGGAGGAGCAATCGTTTCTTCTGGGCAAGTTTATTCTGTTGAGGCTAATACCGCTTATGCACTCAATGAAATCGGGCTAAGCGGATATGAATTTGTTTCAATTACCGGAGATGGTTGTCCGGCCAATCTCGGAGACGCGGTTACTTTAAATGAGGGTGGAAATATTACTTGTACAATAAAGAATGACGATAAGCCCGGAAAATTAACAGTGATAAAAATTGTCGATAATCAATACGGGGGGAATCTAAATTCGGAAGATTTTACAATCAATGTTTCCGGAGTTAATTCTTTGCCTGCCAGTTTCTTGGGAAGCAATAACGGAACAGTCGTTACTTTGGATGCGGGAAACTATAATGTGACAGAAAATTTGATCGACGGTTATATCCCAAAATATTCGGTTGATTGCACCGGTACAATCGCACTGGGAGAAAACAAAACTTGCACCATTACCAATGAGGACCAAGCGCCCAAATTAACTTTGATTAAAACAGTTATAAATGACGATGGGGGCACAAAACAGGTGGCCGATTTTCCTCTGTTTGTCGGAGATATTCAAGTTACTAGCGGAGTGGCGACAACCTTACAATCAAATATCGAATATACAGTTAAAGAAACAAATTTGGCGGGTTACACTCCTTCGGTTTGGAGCGGAGATTGCAGTCCTGAAGGGAAGATAACTTTAAAACCGGGAGATAATAAAATTTGTTATATCACCAATGACGATATCCAACCAAAATTAACAGTTACTAAAGTAGTCAATAATTCAAATTATGGAAATTTGGCGGTGGCGGACTTTCCTCTTTATGTTGGCGCCACATCGGTAATTAGTGGAGTTCAGAATAAATTTAATGTGGGTAGCTATATTATCTCCGAAACAGGAAAACCTGGTTATTCGGCTGAGATTTCCGGAGATTGTGATCCGAATGGTAATGTGACTTTAACTCCCGGAGATGTGAAAAGCTGTACTATCACTAATACTGACAATTTGGGTAAGATAATTATTGAAAAACAAACTCTGCCGGATGGAGATACTCAAATGTTTACATTTAATGGAGATATTTCGGGCTCAATAGCGGATGATGGAAAATTGGAAAAAATTGTCGCGCCGGGAAATTATAGTGTGTCAGAAGTTGTGCCGAGTGGATGGGATTTGACCAGTTTGATTTGTGATGATGAGAATAGCGGAGCAAGCGTGGTGGCCGGAGCGACAGCAAATATAAATATGGAGGCGAATGAAACAGTAAAATGTACCTTTACCAATACTAAAAGAGGATTAATAACTGTTGCAAAAGATGCAATAAATAATGACGCTCAAGATTTTGAGTTTACTAATAATTTCAGCAATGATAATCCGGCCATTTTTTACTTGGATGACGATAGCAACGGAGCTTTGCCAAAATTAAGAACTTTTGAAGTTTTGCCCGGAGAATATTGGGTTTCAGAAGAGGCTGTAGCGGGTTGGCAACAAGAAAGTGCTACTTGTGATAATGGAGATACGATTGACAGTATCAATGTTGAACCTGGAGAAAATATTACTTGTGAATTTGTAAATGAAAAATATGCCAAAATAATTTTGGTGAAAAATACTATCGGTGGAGATGACACTTTTGATTTTGATGCAATGGGAGATGGATTGCCGGTGGACATCGATCTGACGACTGCTAACGGTACGGCCAGTCAGGCATTTGAAAATCTTGATCAGGATAATACTTATAGTATTGCAGAAAATGTTCCAACTAATTGGAATTTGACCAGTGCTATTTGTACAGGTGACGGAAATACTCCTGATAAAATAACTCCTGAACCCGGTGAAACGGTAACTTGCACTTTTACCAACACCAAAAAATCCAATCTGACAGTTGTCAAAAAAGTGATCAATGATAATGGTGGGATAAAGATGGTGGATGATTTCGGAATTAATTTTAGCGGGGGAGCTTTAAATTTTGACGCGGGAGTCTCCTTGGGTAGCACAACTACTTATACTTCTCAAACTTTGACGGTGAATCCGGGAAGTCATAATCTTTTCGAGAATGATGTGTTCGGTTATACCGAGGGGGTTTGGGATTGCGGAGCGGTCGGTGCAGGCGGAATTTCAACTGTTGTAAGTTTGGCGCCGGGAGAAAATAAAACTTGTACCATCATCAATGATGATGTAGCGCCAACAATCACTTTAAATAAAAATGTAACAGGAGGTATCGCCGGAGTAAATGAATTCGGACTAACTATCGGAGATGTGGCTGTCAATTCCGGAGTCAAAACAAATGTCTCGGCCAATACCCCAATTGCCTTAAACGAAGTTGGTTTGGCTGGCTATACTTTTACCTCGATTACCGGAGACGAAGATTGTCCAAATGTCTTAGGCGGAGAGGTTACGCTTGAGGAAGGAGATGATTTAGTTTGTACAATAAATAACACTCGAGACACAGGATCGATTACGGTAAATAAAATTATCGATATGGATGGTAATCTGGAAACCGTTGAAGATCAAGTGTCTGGAGTAAATTGGGAATTTGATGTAGATCCTTATACGAAAGATACAACCGATGCTCCGGTGGGCTTAACTGATAGTCAGGGTAGAATTTTGTTTCCAAATCTTAACACAGGATATTATAGTGTTATTGAAACAATGCAAACAGGATATGATTTAGTTAAAGCTGAATGTGATGTGGAATATTCTCAATTTAATCAGGAAGATAGAATTGTTAATGTCTCGGTTGCTAAAGAGGGAAACACAACCTGTAATTTTTATAATGTGCCTAACGGAACAATCCACGGCTACAAATGGGAAGATTTAAATGGGAATGGAGAAAGAGATTGTAAAAATATAGAGGAAGGTGGAGGTGAATTTAGATCTAATATTTGTGAGAAAGAAAGTTTGCTGGCTAACTGGACTATTAATCTTTATCAATCAAACGGTGAAGGAGGATTTGGCTCTGAGCCGATAAGAACAATGGTGACCGATAGTGGCAGTGAACATTTCGGCTGGTATTGGTTTGAGCATCTTTTGCCGGGACAATATAAAGTTTGCGAAGTTTTGGAGGATAGTTGGACACAAACTTATCCAAACAATGATGGCGGAAATTGCCATATCGTAAATTTGCCGGATGATAATTCCAACGGATTCAATGAGTCTCTAAATGCGGTTTGGGGACCGGAATATAATTTCGGAAATTTTGAATTGGGTAGAATTAAAGCTTGCAAATATGAAGATATGAATGGAAACGGTCAAAAAGACGCGGAAGATTTTCCATTAAAAAACATTGACATCCAGCTTTACGATTATCCTGACGATTGGCGATTATCGGACACAAAATCAACCGGTGAAGACGGCTGTGTGATTTTTGAGGACTTACAAGTCGGTAAATACAAAGTGGAGGAGGATGTCGATGATCCTGATCTGTCGGGATATTATCAAAGTTTTTTTCCTCAGTCGTTTGAATATGAAATAATTTCCGGTTCCGATGAAAACAATGCCGTATTTCTTAATTCAAAATATCGCACTATCTCCGGTTATAAATTCAATGATTTGAATAGTAACGGTATCTGGGAAGAATTGGAAGGAGAAACACCTTTGGGAGGTTGGACGATTTATCTTGATGGTAATTTCAATAAAGTATATGACTTAGGAGAAACTTCAACAACTACCGATGCTAACGGTTATTATGAATTTACCGATTTAGTTTCTGATAGCTATCGGGTGGGCGAATTTCTAAGCCCGATTCAAGCGGCTGACGGCTGGGTGCAAACAACTCCGGTGAGCGGATTCTATGATTTAGATTTACATTCAGTGATTATTTCTATGGGAAATAATTTTGGTAATGTCCAACTATCCGACATACATGGCTACAAATGGAGTGACTTAAATGGAAACGGAGAAAGAGATTGTATCGAAGAAGGCGGAGAAGATTTTAGGTCAGAAGTTTTTGATGATAGCGAAATGTATCAATGTGAATTAGAGCCACTCCTCTCCGGTTGGACTATTAATATTTATAAATCAAACGGTGAAGGAGGATTTGGCTCTGAGCCGATAAGAACAATGGTGACCGATAGTGGCAGTGAACATTTCGGCTGGTATTGGTTTGAAGATCTTCCTTTGGGAGACTATAAGGTTTGTGAAGTTTTACAGAATGATTGGCGTCAGACTCACCCTCTAAACTCAGATGATAATTGTCACATTATTTCTTTGCCAAGCGGAAATTCAAACGGCTTTGATCTGCCTGCAATACTAAATGCCGTTGACGGACCGGTTTATAGTTTTGGTAATCAACAATTAGCAAGGATTACGGTGGTTAAATTTGAAGATTCGAATGGTGACGGTCAAAAAGATGAGGGAGAGGATACTCTCTCTGGTTGGGAGATAAATCTTAGCGGTCAAGATTCGATAAATACGAATGAGAATGGCGAAGTTATGTTTGACAAATTACTCCCGGAAAGTTATGAATTAAGCGAGACTCTGCAACCGGGCTGGAATCAAACCAATATTTATTGTGAGGACAATAATGGCCCCGGAGCAAAAATAACTTCAGAAGGAGAGGCTTATGGACATCATGGAAACTGTGAGGGTTGGAACCAATGTGGCGATGCTGAAACCTGTGCTCAATGGGCATGCCGTGTCAGTGGATATTCTTCTTTAGTTTCCTATGGAGAATCTCGTCCTTGCACCCAATTTAACAATTGTCATCTATTTCAACATAGTGTGATATCAGCCCCTCCAATTCTTTCGATAAATCCTAGCTATCAAGATAACGAGTATATAGATTATGATTGGGGTAACTCGTGTGATGTCATGGGTGTTACCGATATTATCTGTAACAACCCGGGATTTTCAGAGGTAGCAATACTTTCCGAGGATGATTCAGAATCCGATTTGGTTTCTGAAAATAATTATCGACTAGCGCTTAATGCCGGAGATTCAAAAACTTGCTATGTCGGCAATCAATTCGTCGAACCTAAACTAACCATTTTGAAATATAATAATCAGTGGCCGACTGTCCAAAGTCCCGGAAGTGTTATCGACTATACGATCAAGGTGGAAGCTCAAAAAAATAATGTTAAGGGTGTGGTAGTAACGGATCTTCCGCCGGAAGGATTCAAATATATCAGCGGTTCATGGTCGGCAACCTCTTCTTTGGGAGGGGGGCACGATGGAAAGTTAGAGCTTTCTCATGAGTATGCTTCTCCCGGAGAATGGGATTTGGGTGATATGCAAGCCGGAGAAGTGGTTACGCTTTCATATAGAGCGCAAATCGACGGCGCTCAACAACCGGGATTATACAATGATCTGGCTTGGGCGGACGGAACAGATGATAGAAGTGCCAGAGTACTAGCCGCCTCAGTGCCCGCTCCGGCAGTCGATCCGGGTGAGATTACGGATAATTTTG
>Ga0265295_1006756_pt1 | contig 13667 bp, 14 predicted proteins | sample Munlansysbiofilm_FD_192503 | JGI IMG/M metagenome (GOLD analysis project Ga0265295, IMG submission 192503) | Leachate microbial communities from a municipal landfill in Southern Ontario, Canada - Methane capture system biofilm | ecosystem: Engineered > Solid waste > Landfill > Unclassified ... | reverse complement strand
ACTCAAGATAGGATTTTTGAGTTGATGTTGGCAAGGCATGGCACGGAAGATTTTCAAATTCGTAATATGGCTTCGTTAATTGATAGCGTAACGGCGACCCAAGATACTTTTACACTTTTATTGGGTTCGGTAGCGGCCATTTCGTTATTGGTTGGCGGTGTGGGCGTGATGAATATTATGCTGGTTTCAGTAAATGAGCGTACCCGAGAAATAGGTATACGTTTGGCGACAGGTGCACGCACCCGCAATATTTTGCAACAGTTCTTAATTGAAGCCTTAACCATTTCTGCTTTTGGCGGTGTTATTGGTGTGGTATTAGGTTTAGGTACGGCTTGGCTAGTGGGCTATTTAGGCACCACGGTTTATTTTTCTGTTTTCCCTGTGGTACTGGCGTTTACTTGTGCTTTTGCCACGGGGCTTATTTTTGGATTTTTACCGGCACGCAAAGCGGCGCATTTAGATCCTGTTAAAGCTTTGTCTTCGGAGTAGTAGTGATTAAATTATTGGTAATAAGTGCAATGCTAGTGCTGTTAACTGCCTGCGGTTATAACCCTAAGCAGGAAACTTTACCGCTTGAATTAAGTGCAAAGTGGCAGGCAGCAGAAGAATCAACGCTTGAATACACGGCTGCTAGCAGTGATTGGTGGTTGTCTTTTCAATCCCCACAATTAAATGAATTAATTGCCAAGGCCTTAGAGGCTAGCCCCGATTTATTAATGGCGCAGCAACGTATTTTGCAAGCCGAAGCCCAGCTAGGTATTACCCGTGCTAATGCTTTGCCTAGCTTGGATGCCAGTGGTTCGCTGGGTTTTAATAAGCAGCTAGGCGAATCGGGCAATAAAAAGTCATCGGGCTTGGGTTTAAGCACCAGCTATGAAATTGATTTGTGGGGGAGAGTGGCGGCGGAGCGTTCGGCCAGTGAAGCAACTTTAGCTAGCAAGGTGTATGACTGGCATGCCACCCGCCTAACTTTAACGGCTGCGGTAGCCAGCAGTTGGTTTAAGTGGTTAGTGTTAGATGGCCAGCAGCGCAATGCTGTTTGGTATTTGCAGGCCGCCGAGCAACAGCTTGAATTTGTTGAAGCAGGCTATAAGCGTGGCAGTACCACTCGGGTAGATTTAGCCAAGCAGCGCAAACAAGTATTAACCCGCCAAGCCAATTTAAATAAACTAACCCATCAGCGGCTTGCTGCCAGCAATGCTTTGGCAATTTTGCTAGGCGAAGTGCCACAAGGTTTTCAGCCACCTCAAGGTAGCTTGGTGGAGTTAAGCGTTCCACGCCCCAACCCTGGCTTACCGACAGAAATATTAACCCGTCGCCCCGACCTTGCCAGAGAAGAGGCTATGTTAAGGGCGGTGGATGCTAATGTGGCGGTAGCAAGAAAAGCCATTTACCCCAGCTTAAGCCTGAATGCTTCGGCCAGATTAGCTAGTGATACGCTAAGTTTGAGCGACCCAACTAAAACCTTCAGCCTAGGTGCTGGTATAACCCAAAGCATTTTTGATTTTGGTAAGCGCCGCCGCCAAATTGAATTAAGTGAAGCAAGGCAAGAAGAAATGCTTTTAAGTTATTACAAGACGGTATTAACTGCTTTGGCTGAAGTGGAAGATGCGTTAAGCAACGAGCAGCTAAGCCGTAAACTTGAAATTCAGCAACAACAGCTTATTGAAGAAAACCGCATTATAGCAACCAATACAGCACGGCTTTATGACGCTGGCGCTGAAAAACTAACCAACTTGTTAGATGCCCAATTAGATGAATTACAAGCAGAAGACCAGCTGCTAGTGCTTTACCAAGACCGCTTGAATGCCAGCTTAAATTTATACAAGGTTTTAGGTGGCGGTTGGCAGGCAGACTAATAAAGTTATTTTAAAACGGTGAATTATTCAGCTTAAACTAAATCCCCAATTTTGCTTGTGGCTGTGTTATACTTCTTTGCATCTTAGTCACTTTCAGGAATTTATGTTTAGTTGCAGCCTTGGCTTCAGCACCTCTCTAACACCCCATCTTTTTGAAATCACCTGGCGCGGTGAGCTCTAAAGCACTCCCTGCTTTGCCTCATCTTATTGTTGTATCTAGCCGTTGTATTAAAGTTCAAAAAGTTTGGAAGGCTCTAAAAAAGCGCTGCATTATTTAGCCACTTGCTAACAGTGTTTTTTCAGAGACTCCCTCAAGGGGTTTCAAAATGTATTATTGGATAATGCTTACTTTGGCTGTTCTAGCTGAAGTTACTAGTACCGTAGGCATGAAATTTGCCGCCACCACTTCACCTGCTCTTGGCTATTTGTTAATGGCGGTGATGATCTCCTTCTCTTTTTATGCCTTCTCGCGTGCAGTTATTCGTATTCCTCTAGCAGTGTCTTATGCTATTTGGGAAGGTTTAGGCTTATTCCTTATTGGCCTTTCTGGTGTCGTTTTTTTTGGCGAACACCTAAAGCCAAACGAAATACTTGCCGTTGGTATTATGATGTTTGGTCTAATGTTGGTGACCTTTGATAAAGGCCATACAGTTGAAGATGAGAAAGTACAGCAGCCCGTTAAACTTGCACAGGAGATTTCAATATGATTATTCCTGTGTCTTTATTGTTGGGTTCGGTTTCTTTAGACTTGGTTTCCCTTTATTGCATCAAGCGCTCTAAAGGTTTTAAGCGAGTAGCCTGGGGTATAGCTGGTCTAATATCAATCATAGCTGCTTTTATACTGCTTAGCTTTGTTGTGCGTTATATGCCGCTAGGTATCGCTTATGCCATTTGGGGAAGTTTAGGTGTATTGGGTACAGTACTGATAGACCGTTTTATTTTTAACTCCCGCTTAGGCAAGCAAGGGTTAATTGGTGTGGCATTTATTATTATAGGTATTGTTGCCCTACAGCTATAATGAGTAGTCCAGTTGCTGATTATTGCACCTACTTTGATTTAAGTCGCTTGCTAGGTGTTTATAGTATTAAAAAAACATGTTAGCTTGAGCTTAACTTTACTAGTCTCTGTAGGTGTTTTGAAAAGGGTGGTTTTATGGATAAAAAAGCCGATAGTGATAACGCTGCACCTGCTGAACTGCCAACTTTTCAGCAGCTAGGGATGGTTTTTAGTGTTAAAGACAATCACGAGCTGTGGGTAGAATTTAACCCTCTAGAAACAACCCGTGAATTAAGCATTGAACAGTTTGCAATGCTTGTCTTTGAAGCTGGTTACCTACCAGAAGACTACCCACTTATTTCTGCCAATGTAGCTGTATTGCTTGATGCTGTAAGGCGCAAGCAGCCTCAGTTATCCTGCGTTAGCATCCCTCAAGATGCCCGTGTCGATGTATTCCTTAGTTCTAATAAACTTTTAGCTGGAATGGTGCTTTATGGTGCTCAGGGCAAGGGGCAAACCTTAACAAGCGAAGCGATAGACCTAGCACTTAAAAAAGCTAAGGTGAGTCATGGCTTAATAGAAGAAGCTTTAGATGAGCTTTTAAGTCCAGAGCGTGCTGAGGCTTTACGAAATACGAGTGATGTTTACTGTACTGTTGTTGCTTATGGTGAAAGCCATCAGCATGGTGAAGATGCAAGCTTAGAGGTACTAGTTGAAGATGCTTCAGATCGCCGCCCGATTGAAGATGATCAGGGGCGAGTGCATTACCTAGAAAAAGGTGACTTCCCTTATATAGAAGAAGGCGAACCCTTGTTAAGGCGTTACCCGCCAACTAAAGGTACGCCTGGCATGAGTGTGCAAGGTAAAACTATTCGTGCAAAAGATGGTAAAGATATTCAATTTCGCATTAAAGATGCCAGTGTTAAAACCGCTGATGATGATGAAAACCTGTTAATCGCCGCTACTGCTGGAATGCCAGTACTTTATGATAAAGGTGCGCAGGTAGAAAATACGTTAAAAATTGAAAATGTAGACTTATCCACTGGCCATGTACGCTATAGAGGCAGCGTTGAAGTTAAAGGCGATGTGCGTGATGGTATGCAGGTTGTTGCAACTGGCGATATTAAAATAGCAGGTGGAGTAGATGCTGCCTTTATTAAAGCAGGCGGTCATATCGAGGTCATAGGTGGTGCTATAGGGCACAAAGATGCTGAGTATTTGACTGAGAAAGCAGCACTTAAAGCAGAATACAGTATTAAAGCACGTTTTGCGCATGAGGCCGTTTTAGAGGCGGGTCATGAAATTATTATTAGCAATCAGGTAATGCATTCTCAACTAACGTCAGGCAGTTTTATTCAAGTGTTGGGTAAAGGGCAGGTGGTTGGCGGTAGTATGAAGGCTGTAGATTACATAGAGGTTAGTACTAGTGGCGCAGTTGCCTACAGTGAAACCTTGTTAGAAGTAGGTGAGTGTGACGAGCTGCAAGCTCAGTACACCGCTTTGTTAGCCATGCTAAATAAAATTGATGATAGAAAGTATAAGCTAGTTGAATTGGCGCGTCAGGTTCGTCAAAAAGGTCGTGCTGAAATTATAAAAATGAAAGATAAGTTAATTGCCACCAAAGAAAAAATTCAGTTTGAAGCACGGGAATTAAATACTTCTTTAACCACTGTTGAGAGCCAGCTAAAACGGTTTTATGCCGCTAAGGTAATAGTGAATCGTCGTGCTTATCCGGGCACTAAAATTAAATTGGCTGGATCAGAATTTGATGTCACCCGTGAGTTAGATAAAGTCACCTTCTTCTTACAAGACGGGCAGGTGCAAACCCGTCAGTAGTAAAAAGAAAGAAGGCGTAGGCTTTAGTTTAGGGTAGTACTTTTTTGAAGGGTTTAATGCTGACCTGCTGGTAAACGCCCGCTGCAACATAAGGGTCAGCATCTGCCCAATTTTGTGCCGCTTCAAGGCTAGCAAATTCCGCAACAACTAAGCTGCCAGTAAAACCTGCCTCACCAGGGTTCTCACTAGCTATTGCAGGGTGGGGGCCAGCTAATAATAAGCGTCCTTCATCACGTAAGGCTTCTAAGCGAGCAAGATGCTCTGGTCTAGCCTGCATTCTCTTTTCTAGCGTACCGGGTTTGTCTGTACAGATCAGTGCGTAAAACATTCAACTTTTCTCCTTGCAAAAATGTTAATCTGAGTGCTTTAAAAAACCAGTGAGCCCTATGTCGTTAACTAGTCAACAATGTGATTATCACATGCATTCTACTGCATCGGACGGTTCGCTTAGTCCGACAGAGCTAATGGCTTTTGCTGCCGAGCAGGGGCTTAAAGAGTTGGCGCTGACCGATCATGATACCTTTGACGGTCTTGCAGAAGCTAGCATTGCTGCAGAACAGCAGGGTATTCGCCTTGTCTCTGGTATGGAGTTTTCCTGTAGCTGGCTAGGAATAACAATCCATCTAGTTGCATTATGGCCTCAAGGGTTAACAGTTGCCGCACAGGATTTAGCAGCGGTACAGGCTAAAGCACGTTGGAGTAGAGCAGAACAAATTATTCAAAGGCTAGCAAAAACAACCGCACCCCTTGAGTTAGATGAAGTTCTAAAATATTCTGCTGGGGGTGTGCCAGGGCGTCCTCATTTTGCAGAAGCCATGGTTGCAGCAGGTTATGTAACTAACCACAGTCAAGCTTTTCGTAAATGGTTGGGTAGTGGTAAATTAGGCGATATTAAAAACCACTGGAAGCCTTTAGCTGAAGCGGTTCCTTGGTTGGTAGAGGCAGGCGCCTTTGTGAGTTTGGCGCATCCACAATATTATAAATTAACGCGCAGCAAACGTAAGCGCTTAATCGTAGCTTTTGCTGAGGCAGGTGGTCAGGCAATTGAAGTGGTGAGTGGACAACAAGATCCACAACAAACACAAAGTTTATTACGTTTAGCTGAAGAGTTAGAGCTTAAACTGACTTGGGGTAGTGATTTTCATAGCCCAGGTATTATTTGTCCTGCCCCCGGTCGTTATGCTGCCTTGCCTGAAGCTTGTGTTCCTATAAGCCAAGTATTTAACCTTTAGAGACATTTGTTATGAGCCAGTATTTTGAAATACACCCAGAAAACCCACAACAGCGACTAATACAGCAAGCGGTTGCTATTTTGCGTAAGGGCGGTGTGATTGCCTACCCAACAGACTCTGCTTATGCGTTAGGCTGCTGTGTGGGTGAGAAAAAAGCGGTAGAACGCATTAAGCGTATTCGTGAACTAGATGACAAGCATAACTTTACCTTAATGTGTGCCGACCTATCTGATTTATCTACCTATGCCAAGGTCGATAATACGGTTTTTCGTATGCTAAAAAATGCCACGCCAGGGCCTTACACTTTTATTTTGAATGCTACCAGCGAAGTGCCACGCCTTTTAATGCACCCTAAGCGTCGTACTATAGGTTTGCGTGTTCCAGATCACGTGCTTACACGTGCTCTGTTAGATGAACTAGGCACAGCAATGATGAGCGTAACGCTGATAATGCCTAATGAAGACTTGCCCTTGTCAGATGTAGATATTATTCGTGAGCGTTTGGGTAAGCTGGTTGATTTAGTGATTGATGGCGGTGCTTGTTCTATAGAGCCAACTTCAGTTATTAATCTTTGTACTGGTGTGCCTGAAATTACGCGTGAAGGCCGTGGCGATCTTTCCGCTTTTGGTGGTTAATTAATGCAGCAAACCACTGCCGAGCCTATTCAGCTAGAGCTTTTAGCAACCGTTGATGGTGAGCCTTATACGCAACTGCCGGATGACTTGTTTATTCCGCCTGAAGCTTTGCAAGTGTTTTTAGAGACCTTTGAAGGTCCTCTAGATTTACTACTCTATTTAATTCGCAAGCATAACCTAGATATTCTAACCATTAATGTGGCTGAAATTACCCGCCAATACATAGGTTATTTAGATTTAATGCAAGACTTGCAAATAGAGTTGGCGGCTGAGTATTTGGTAATGGCAGCGCTGCTAGCCGAAATTAAATCACGTAGTTTGCTGCCTCGTAGTACAGAGGTGGATGAAGAAGAGGAAGGTGATCCGCGCGCTGAATTAATACGTCGGCTATTAGAATATGAGCGTTATAAAACAGCAGCAGAGCGATTAGATGCCTTGCCTCGGCAAGAAAGGGATACTTTTTTAATTGATCCTGAACTACCAAGCCTAGAGAGTCGAGTTATTCACCCTGAGGTGGAATTACAAGAAGTGTTATTAGCCTTTGCCCGTTTAATGAAGCGTTCCGACAGACTGGTTCACCACCAAGTAAGTCGTGAGCCACTTTCAACCCGTGAACGCATGTCGCAAGTGCTCGACAATTTAAGTAAAGCAGATAATTACCTAGCCTTTGATGCACTATTTGATTTAACAGAAGGTCGCCAAGGGCAGGTGGTAACCTTTATGGCGTTGCTGGAACTGGTTAAAGAACAGTTGGTTGAGCTGGTACAAACGCAGCTTTTTGCAATGATTCATGTACGTTTAAAAACTGAAACCTCGCTATGAATGCGTTTTCTTTGCAAGATTTAACACGTGTTGTACAAGCTTTGTTGCTGGCAGCAAAAGAGCCTTTGTCCTTAGAGCGCATAGCAGCAGTATTTGAAGAGTATCAGCGCCCTCAGCCTGCTAAACTAAGCGAAGCCTTGGCAGTTTTGCAACAAGAAGCCGAAGGGAGCAGCCAAGAACTAATTGAAGTGGCCAGTGGTTTTCGTTATCAAATTAAAGCAGATTATGCCCCTTGGGTAAGCCGTTTATGGGAAGAAAAACCACCCCGCTATTCACGTGCGCTGTTAGAAACCTTGTCTTTAATTGCTTATCGGCAACCCGTAACACGAGGCGAAATTGAAGATGTACGCGGCGTGAGTGTGAGTTCACAAATTATTCGCACCCTAGAAGATAGGGAGTGGATACGTGTGGTTGGCCATAGAGAGGTACCCGGTCGACCTGCACTTTATGCAACGACACGGCATTTTTTAGATTATTTTAATTTAAAAAGTTTAAATGAGTTGCCTGAACTCGATGAACTAAGAGAATTGGCAGCCAGCGAAGAAAAAGAATGGCAAGATGATTTAGATCAAGCACCAAGATCGCCTTTATTAGATTTACCCGAAGATGAAAATGATGCCCTAGATGAAGCAAGTGATCCCACAACTGTGGGTGATTTGCTTGAAGAAGATTTACCTGAGGTTAAAGAACTAACCTTTGCAGATTTAACACAACGCTTTGAACCCAATGGAGAATAATTCTCCACCCATTTCCCTACCGTGTGTGAACACCCATGAAAAATAAACAATATTTTGATAAATCAAAGAAAGAAGCAGTAGAAGTAACCCCAGAGAAAACGGAAAAACTACAAAAAGTGCTGGCGCGTTCTGGTATGGGTTCACGCCGCGAAATGGAAACCGTGATTGAAGCAGGTTTAGTTACCATTAATGGTCGTACTGCTGTTTTGGGTGATCGCATTTCTTGGCAAGACCGAGTCACCGTTAAAGGCCGCCCAGTGACGCTGAAGGCAGAAGATGATCTACCCCGTAGGGTAATCATGTATAACAAGCCAGAAGGCGAGCTGGTAACGCGTAAAGACCCTGAGGGGCGACGTACCGTCTTCGACCACCTGCCCCGTTTGCGTGGGGAGCGTTGGATAGCCATAGGCCGTTTGGATATTAATACTGCCGGTTTATTGTTATTTACTAACGATGGTGAGTTGGCTAACCGCCTTATGCACCCTTCGCATCAAGTAGAGCGAGAATATGCGGTGCGTGTTATGGGCGAAGTCACCGATGAAATGTTAGATGCTATGCGAGAAGGGGTGATGTTAGAAGATGGCTTAGGTCGATTTTCTGCCATTGAACTAGTCGGTGGCGAAGGTATTAACGTTTGGTACCACGTAGTTATTAATGAAGGGCGTAATCGAGAGGTTCGTCGTTTATGGGAATCCCAGGGTGTAACAGTAAGCCGCCTAAAACGAGTGCGCTATGGCAATATTTATTTAGATAAGCGCACTAAAATGGGTGAATGGATAGAATTAACGCAAGCAGAAGTCGATGATCTTTCTGCCTTGGGTGGCTTAGCTAAAAAATCAGTCGAAGCTATACCTACTGGGCGTCCTGGCCAAAAAAATCGCGGTAATTCACGCAAGCCAGTTCATGCCATCGGCCGTAGAAATAAATAAAAATCGGCTTTTTTCAGTTTAGGGGGTTGCAAGCGACTGAAAAAAAGCTATTATATGCGCCGCGTTAAGGGGTCGTTAGCTCAGTGGTAGAGCAGTTGGCTTTTAACCAATTGGTCGAAGGTTCGAATCCCTCACGACCCACCAACGCAAAACCTAAGTACAGGTAAAAGTACACCAAATTTGGGTCGTTAGCTCAGTGGTAGAGCAGTTGGCTTTTAACCAATTGGTCGAAGGTTCGAATCCCTCACGACCCACCAAATTTTAGAAAAAGGCTGCCTTTAAAAAGGCGGCCTTTTTTTATTCTGGTCAGTATAATTATTTCTTACTAGAAATAAGCTTGTATTGGGTCACTTCTTGGGCGTTATGTTATGATTCAAAATCAACCCATTACTAAGAACAACGATATTCGCCTACGATGAACAGTGTTTATGATCAGTTACTGGTGCGTGAGCACCTTTCCCGCGCCACCCCTTCTGCAAGTCTTACTGACTTAGAGGAGACAGCACTGCGTGAGCAGGTGAAGCAACTGCTTGTCGACCATAATGCTGTACTAATTGCGCATTATTATACTAGTCCTGTCATTCAGGCTTTAGCAGAAGAAACGGGTGGATTTATTGGTGACTCCCTCGAAATGGCTCGCTTTGGTGCTCGTCACCCGGCACAAACTTTGGTTGTCGCTGGTGTACGCTTTATGGGTGAAACAGCTAAAATTTTATCACCCGAAAAACGCGTGTTAATGCCAACCCTAGAAGCAACCTGCTCGCTAGATATTGGCTGTGATGCAGATGAGTTTAGTCAGTTTTGTGATGAGCACCCTGAGCATACGGTCGTGGTTTACGCTAATACCTCGGCAGCTGTTAAAGCACGTGCAGACTGGGTGGTAACTTCTAGCATTGCCTTGCAGGTGGTTTCCTCCTTGCATGAACAAGGCAAAAAAATTCTTTGGGCGCCAGATAAACACTTAGGTGATTACATTTGCCGTGAAACAGGCGCAGAAATGCTGCTTTGGGATGGCGCGTGTATCGTGCATGAAGAATTTAAAGCTAAAGGTATTTTAGATTTAAAGAAAATTCACCCTACCGCAGCAGTATTGGTTCATCCTGAGTCGCCTGCCAGCGTTGTGGATGTTGCTGATGTAACTGGCTCAACTAGCCAGCTACTGAAAGCGGCTGGTGAACTGCCTAACGACACATTTATAGTGGCAACAGATCGCGGCATTTTTTATAAAATGCAGCAAGAAAACCCAAGCAAAACCTTTCTAGAAGCACCCACCGCAGGACAAGGCGCTACTTGTCGTAGCTGTGCTCATTGCCCTTGGATGGCAATGAATAGCTTAGAACGCATGGCACGCTCTTTAAATGAAGGAAGCGATGAAATTCAGATAGCCCCTGAGTTGATTCAAAAAGCACTTCTGCCCTTGCAGAAAATGCTCGATTTTCCTAAAGGCTAAAATAGAAAAGGGGAAGCTTAAGCTTCCCCTTTTTCTTACTCAGTTTTAACCCGCCCATTAACTAAACAAAAAATACCAAAAGCAAAACACCCAGCAGTAGGCGGTAGATTACGAAGGGTAATAGGCCAAATCGATCTAGTAGACGTAAAAATAAGTGAATACAGGCTAGGGCTGCAATAAAAGCAATTAGGCTTCCTGCAAGCGTATGGCTTATTTGTGTTTCGCTACCCGTTTGGTAAAGCTCTAAGCCTTTAAAAAACCCAGCAGCCATAATTAAAGGAATGGATAGCAAGAAGCTAAAGCGTGCAGCCGCTTGACGAGTTAAGCCCAGCATTAAGGCAGCAGTAATGGTAATACCTGAACGAGATGTGCCCGGAATTAAGGCCAAAGCCTGAGCAAGACCTATCCAAACAGCATCACGCATTTTTATTTGGCTTTCATCACGGTTACGGCGTCCTTTAATGTCTGCCCACCAAAGCAGCAGACCAAATAGCAAGGTGCTTAAACCTATTACCCAAGTAGTCCGCAGGTTTAATTCAATAAAGTCATTAAATACCAAGCCTGCAAAACAGGCTGGAAGTGTGGCAATAATTACAGACCAAGCCATAAGGCTTTCTTGACTTTGCTGGCGATTAGCTAGGCTAGAAAACCAAGCTAGCGTCATTTGACGAATATCTTTATTGAAATAAAGCATGACAGCTAGCAGTGTACCCACATGAACCGCTACATCAAAAGCCAAGCCTTGATCGGCCCAACCCAAAATTTGTGCGGGTAAAATTAAGTGCCCAGAGCTAGAAACGGGTAAAAATTCAGTTAGCCCTTGTATTAGGGCTAAAAAAGTAACCTGAAACCAATCCACTGTTTATTTCCTTGTATTCTTTAAGCCTTTATTTTGCTTGTTTTTAATAAACTAATCTAATTTAGCCAGTTGAACAGGTGGTTCGTTTTCAGGATAGAAAGCAGTGGGCCAAGCATTAAAAATTGCTTTAAGCATGGTGGCTAAAGGAATCGCAAAGAAAACACCCCAGAAGCCCCAAAGCCCACCAAAGAAGAGCACTGCTAAGATTATTGATACTGGGTGAAGATTAACAGCCTCTGAGAAGAGTAAAGGTACTAGCACGTTACCATCCAGCGCTTGAATGACCCCATACACCCCAATTACCCATATAAACTCACTGCTAAATCCAAACTGAAAGAAAGCCACTAAAGCTATTGGCAAGGTTGCTACCGTTGCGCCTATGTAAGGCACTAATACTGATAACCCTACCAAAAGTGCGAGTAGTTCGGCATAATTTAATCCTAAAAACATAAAGCTAACCCAGCTGACTGCAGCAACAATAACTATTTCTATCACCTTGCCGCGAATGTAATTAGCTATTTGGGCATCTATCTCCTGCCAAACACGCGTCATAAGTGCTCTTTTTTTGGGCATAAGCGAGGTAATAAAGCCAACCAGTTGACGCTGATCTTTCAGCATAAAAAATACCAGAATTGGTACTAGTATCAGGTAAACTAACCAAGCAATAAGGTTGGGTATGCTAGAAAGCGATAAAGACACTAAAGTTTGCCCTAGCATGCGCATTTCATTAACGATTTCGTTAAGTAAGCTGTTAGCTTGTTGCTGAGTAATAAGTTGAGGATAGGCTTCATATAAATGATCTATCCAAACTTGAGTCGCACGCAGCATAACGGGCAGCTCTCTTACAAGGCTAAGCAGTTGGTTCCAAAGAAGTGGAAAAAGCCAGAAAATTAGTGCTAGTAAAATACCTAGGAAAAGACTGAAAGCAATTAAAACAGCAGGAAACTGCGGCACTTTTATACGTTTTAAAGGCGTTACTACACCTTGTAATAAATAGGCGAATACAACAGCGCTAAGAAAAGGTAGTAACATAGCACCAAAGAAAAATAGTGCGGTAAAGAAAAACACTAGCAATAATGCAAAAATAACTGCTTCTTCATCAGAAAAATAACGGTGTAGCCAATTAAGTGTTACATCACGAAAAGACATGCTATTCCCCTTTTCGTAATAAAAAGTTAAAGGTGCTGCCTGCTTTCTTACGCAAAACTAGCTGATGTGAACTAAGGTTGGCGTAGCTGGCAAAATCATCCCAAGAGCCAGGGTCGGTTGCTTGAATAAACAAGACTTGCCCCACATCTAGCTTATTAAGGCACTGTTTAGCTTTAAGTAGTGGTAAAGGGCAGCTTAAATTACGTGCATCTAGGTGCTGGTCATAGCTTAGTGTTAAGTTATTATTGTCTACAGCTGAACTATTTTCTGAATTCATGAGGCCTTACCTTGTCTTATAGAAAGTGCTTTGACACTCAAGTCATTACCAGAAAAGCTAACAATGCATCAAAATAAAATAGTGATTTACCTAGTGTGTGCTTTGCTTTTAACTTTTCCGCTGCAAAGTATAACAGCAGAGGCGCCTGAATTGCCTAGTCTTGGGTTATCGAGTTCCTACGATATTAGCCTGAATCAAGAAAAGCTATTGGGGCAGGGCTGGCTAAGGCAATTTCGTGCTCAAAGCAAACTCTACAACGACCCTTTAACACAAAACTACCTTGAGCGCTTAGTTCAGCATCTAGCTACTTGGAATCAACACCTAGAAATGAAAGACCTAGATGTTCTGCTTGTTGATCAGCGCCAATTAAATGCCTTTGCTGTGCCCGGTGGGGTGGTGGGTGTTAATACAGGCTTGTTTACCTTTGCGCCCTATGAAGATGAGTTTGTTTCAGTGTTAGCACATGAATTAGCACACATAAGTCAGCGCCACTTTGCTAGGCGAGTACAAGCATCTCAAGATATTCAGTGGAAAACAATGGCGGGTTTATTGGCCGGTATTCTAGTTGCTAGTCAGGGTCATGCGGATGCAGGAATAGCTGCCATTGCTGGAACGCAAGCTGCGGCAATTCAAAGCCAGCTAGCTTGGAGCCGCGGGTATGAGCAGGAAGCTGATCGCATAGGAATGGAAACCTTGGTTGCAGCTGGCTATGCACCAGAAGCCATGCCACAAATGTTTGCCCAAATGCAGCGGTTAGCTAGTTTAAGTGGTCGTCCACCAGAGTTTTTGCTAACTCACCCACTTACCGAATCGCGTATTGCCGACGCGCAAGCAAGGGCTGACCAGCAAACCAAGCCAGCGGTTAGAGTAAGAGGCAAAGATTACG
>Ga0265295_1006755_pt1 | contig 13669 bp, 16 predicted proteins | sample Munlansysbiofilm_FD_192503 | JGI IMG/M metagenome (GOLD analysis project Ga0265295, IMG submission 192503) | Leachate microbial communities from a municipal landfill in Southern Ontario, Canada - Methane capture system biofilm | ecosystem: Engineered > Solid waste > Landfill > Unclassified ... | reverse complement strand
ACCAACAATTAGAGCAACTGAGATATCACTCGGTTCCATGCCGGGGACTGAGCTTTTTGATGAGGGTTTTAATAATCATTTTTGGAAGGAGATTAGCGAGATGACAGAATGCAAACTTTTTATTGTCGAAATAAAAGATAATGATGACCATGATATGATGAACAGATATAAAGAATATGTGCATAAAGTCATGCAATATTATGAAGGTGTATTGAGAGTCTTTCATCCAATTAACAAAAAAGCAGAAGTTCTATTCTCGATTTTAATGTACTCATTTAAGAGGATCAAAGAACTAATTGAACATGATCTATCACACGAAATAAGTGGTAGATCAATCGCGCGGTCACTTACCGAAAATCTTATCATGATGAAGTATCTTGTGTTTGAGGAAAGTACACATGCAAATATCTGGGAAGATTTCATGTCATATGGGCTCGGTCAATTTAAATTAATTAGTTCACGTTATTCAGAAAGTGCCTCTTCACCAAAAGATAGTCACGTCCCCATTAATTATATTGACGCTATATTGTCTTCTGAAACCAATGATGCATTTTTAAATATGGATACTCGCTATTTTAACCAGAAGAAAATAAGAGATAAAGCAATACAAGTTGGTGAAAAAGAATTGTATGACTTTTATTACGATTACGATTCACAATTTGAACACGGACTTTGGGGAGCGATAAGAGAATCGGTTTCAGTAGTTTGCGACAATTCATCCCATAGATTTCATCATTCAATTGATGTCGAGGACAAGCAAAAATTAACAAGCGTGTGGAAAGACTGCGAAATGCTGATGAATAAATCAATTGCATTTGTGCATACAATGTTCTCATTGCCAAGTGAGCTGACAAAATATGAGTAACGCAAATTCGGTTTTCGATATGAATGATCACATTCAAAAAGAGTATCTTGAACTGCTTCAATCTATCAAGAAGACAATTTCAAAGGAGAATGCCGAGCTTCTACTTGATGAAATACAGATTTTTTGGAAAAAACGTGAGCAAAAAATTGATTTTATTCTAAAATGGCTATCTTCAGAAAAATATGTCATTTCTTACTTCACCTGTGCAACCGTTTTAGATACTTCTGGAACAGATTATTATTCGTTTCTGCTCACCGGAGATTATCATATTTTTGATGATCCTGTTGTGTTTCATTTAGGAAGTTCAACTAAAACTGATGGAGAATTCTCTGAATATTTGTTGAATATGGTTATAAAAACCATAGAGGATAACATTCGAATTTTAACTTCCTATAACCATTTTATTTGGGTAATTCCAATTCGGTTTCTTTATTCTGCATTATCTACTATCGATGATATCGAAGGGAAAGTCGATAGTTTATTTCTTAGTCTATTTTCAAATATCACTTCAATGGATGAATACTTTAGTAAATGTAAATCCGTTTCTGATATTGACACCAACATCAGTGAAGTCAAAAAACGGATGATCTGCTTATCCGAAAATGAGAGAAAAGATTCCACCTTCATTGATAAAATGACTGCATTAAAGAATGAAAGAACTATTAAGATGCTTCATCTGAATAATGATGCAGAAATTTTCTACTTCCAAATGAAAAGTTATTTTCTTCAATCTATTGATACACTTTTCACTGCAATTAATGCAAATATGTTTCCATTTATCAGATACTCCCCATCTTTTCTTACTTTTCAAATGGTGTCCAAAGCTTTTTATTCATCTCCAGATACAATTCTTGTTGTATCAAAATCATTTCTTAATTTCGCCTTGTATAAATCATTAGATTGTGAAAACTTTAAGGATATTGGGATGGAAAAATATATGCATATTATTATCAAAGAAGGTTATAGAAGTGAGTTAAGAAATTTTAATACCATCGACAATAATGATATTAATTTTGCGGGAATTAAAAGTATTGTTGGAAGAATAACGACAGATATCAAAGATAAAGCTATGGGCCATAAAGAAAAAAAAGATTCATTGCGCGATTTGATATAAGTTTATATATCAAATTTGTATTAATGAAGTTGATTGGAATGATGTATTGTCACTTTGACTCCCCCAAAATATTAAAACTCGCTGAATGCAATTAAGTTATAACAAACTTAAATTCATCTTAATTAGTAGACGCTTCGCCCCATTTAGATTGATTTATTTAAAAAATCATCTGAATATAGAAATTAAAGGCTACGATTTACCACGATATACACCATTAATCGAGGTGTAAGAGACATTTTTGATTTATTGATTCTTAAATGTCTCAATCAATGTCATTAATCCATTGTCGATATATTTGTCATTAACCATAGAATTTTATATAATAAAAGAGCAGAACTAATTCTGCTATTTATCTAACTATCGGTAAAACGAGAGGTTAGTCTGCTACTAATGTAGTTGAACTATGAGAGTCATTAGACTCTCTTTATTTTTTTTTGTAATAGGATATGTAAAATCAAGATACAAATTAATGCCTCCTGATGTGCATTTTTATCAAATAGAGGTGGTATCCACCAAAATGAAGTTCTCATTGATTTTTCAAGTATGAGAGAGATAAGAAAAGCGATAGTTTCTATAACGCATTTAGTTTCGATAAGTTGACTGTACATGTTTATTGCGTATGAAGAGCTTGACAGGATCCTCGTCAATTTAGATATATTTAAAAGTATAAAAAAGTATTATAACACCATAAAATAATGCGTACTCGCTTTGTATAGATTGCAAAGCCTTAGATATCAAATACAGCAATATATATAAAAAATTCACATATACTAATTTTGTGCTACAATATAATTGTATATCAACGGGAGGTAACAATATGAAGTACTGCGCACATTGCGGTAAAGAGATGAATGAAGATGCTAATTATTGTCCTAGTTGTGGAGATACTGTTGAACAAGAAATAATTGCCTCATCCTCAAATAATTACCTTGCAAAGAAATCAAGAAATTATCAATTAGAAACCATATTAGGTATATTAGCAATTATATTTTCGCTGCTTAATTATATTGGAGTGATTATTGTTCACTTATTTGGCATTGCACTCGGAATCATTATCATAAGTATGGTCAATAAAGATAAGAAAATGAATGAAGAGCATTCACCAGGTGGATATGCTATGGGGATTATTGGGTTAATTCTTGGGGGAGTGGCTCTTCTTATTGGGGTATTAGGAGCACTGTAGATGAATGAAGGATATTAATCAGCAATAATATTGTTCGTCTGAGATGTAGTCTATAAGTTGAGTAGTTAATGATTATATAAAACCCAAGGAGAGATAAGACTCTCCTTGGGTTATTTAGGACTACTTAAATGCTAAGAAACCGTCATCTACTGGAACAATGGTTCCATTGATTGCCCATGCATTGGGGGAAGCGAGAAATGCGATTGTTTCTGCAACATCTTCTGGCTGAATAAGGCGACCGCGCATGTGTTGTTTGGCAAGCATATCTTTAAAATTTTGATCATTGCCTAAGATGGGAGTATTAATGAATCCTGGTGCAACTCCGACGACTCGAATGTCGTAGGGCGCTAATTCAAGCCCACCCGATTTTGTCATAATCACAACTGCTGCTTTGGCCGCGTGATAATTAAAAGAGCCTGCTGCTACATTAAAACCATAAATCGAGGCGACATTGATGATTGTTCCTTTTTCTTTAAGTTCAACCATCTTTCGAGCCGTATAGTACATTCCATAATATACGCCATGTTGATCGACATCGATCACTTTGTGGTAGGATTCAGGATCCATTTCTAGGAAAGGTTTAACAAGACCAATTCCAGCATTGTTGACAATTCCATTCAACGAACCAAAGGTATCAACAGTAAAATTCACTAATGCTTCTACTTGTTCATGTTTCGATACATCGCAACGAAAGGCAACGGCTTCACCTCGTCTACGAATAATTTCATCTGCGGTCTCTTTGGCGGCTTTTTCGTTATAATCTGCACACACGACGACATAACCATCTTGAAAGAGACGATAAGCTGTAGCGCGTCCAATTCCACTTCCTGCACCTGTCACAATCATCACTTGACGTTTGCTCATTTGAAGCACCCCCATGTTTGCTATTATACAAGCTTGTGAATTAAAACACAAGACTATATTGACATAATCCGTTTCTTCCAAAACCAAGCAATGGTGGTTAAAAAACCTCCCCACAATAGGGAGGTCGATTCGATTGCAATGAGAGAGATACTATTGTTGGGGAGGGATTGTGCAGACGGTACGGCGGATGGAAACAACAACCCATGTGATTCCGATTATTAATAATCCAAAAGAAATAAGTTTATAGGGGAATCCAGCTAGTGGCAATACTGCTACAGAGAAGGAAATACCAATAGCGGTGAAGAAGGAAATAACACAAGGGGTACAACCATAGGTTAAGATCCCTAACAGTACTGAAGCAAAGGAAAGATTCGACCCTGCACTTTGTTTCCCAGAAAAATCAAATTGGGCAGCGGTGAGCCCCATCATCGCTGTGCTAAGTAATGCCATCAACAAGTTAAGGGCAATGTTGGCTATCACCAATCCTAGACCATATGTTTCTTGCATAACTGAATAACTCATATTAAACGAATCAATCCAGGTATAGAGAACGAGAAAGAACAAGAAGAACCCGACATTCATTCGAATATACTTTTTTGTTTTTTGTTTCTTAAGAACCAGTTCAAGCATGGAGGATTCCCCTTTTTCATCATAGTATGTCTATTTAAACATCCACCATAAAATATAGCAACCGATGTGCTTGCGGAATGGATGGGTATCTACTATGATAGGATGAGATTATTGAAAGGGAGATCGAAAATGGCAGAAGTATTGGAAGTCTTAATGGTGGTAAGTTTTGGGCTATCGTGGCCTTTGTCAATTGTAAAATCTTATCGAACACGCACGACAAAAGGGAAGAGCATCTTCTTTCTATATTGTATTTGGTTTGGATATGCCGCCGGAATTGCCAGCAAATTTGTTGCTGGGAATCTTAACTATGTCATTTTCTTTTATGTTCTAAATTTCTTTATGGTTCTTGTGGATATTGTCTTATACTACCGCAATCGCCGTCTTGATAACCAGCTGATTTCAAGGTGAGACGCTCCAAAATATAAGAAAAATAGTAGCGATAAGGAAGCTTTGTGGTGTATGATAATAATGAAATGTGAATTTATTGCGAATTATGAGGGGTGATTCATATGCAAGATTTTCGTGCTAACGATTATACACCAACCAATGAAAACATTTACAAATACCATTATGGAACTGAAAAATTTTTGGTTAGTGTTCAAACGCTTTCAAACAATTATTTAAATCAAGCTTATATTCATAGTCATGAAGAATATCAATTCATGTCTCCAATCACTGACCTTCCTGGTGTTAGAGAGGGGGAGAATTGTTTTTTTGCAAAACCGAATAATATTTATTTCTTTCCATCGAAGCATCCACATGGATTAGCATATGATATTCACGGTGTAGCGTATACTAGACTTGTCGTCGATAAGAAATTCTTTGAACAAGTCGTTGCTACGATGCCAGATATTAGCTTAAGTCAATTACAGCATTTTACTTCTTTTGAAACTACGGAAGAAATAAAATCCCTTGTAAGGTTGTATAAAATGGAGATGAGACGTCTTGAACGAAAAAGCTCTCAAATGGTTGATTCGCTTGCCTATATAACTGTTGCGACATTGATTCGAGCTTGCGTAAAAACTAAGAAAGAATTGCAAATCAATTATAATCGGTTTCTTAAAATTGAAGAGGTATGCCGGTATATAACTGCAAATTGTGATCAGCCCCTTACAATCGATATGATCTCTTCTCGATTTGCTCTCAGCAAATTTCATTTTATTCGCATGTTTGCTCAAGCCAAAGGACAAACTCCAATCGAGTTTCTCACGATGGCCCGCATTGCCAAGGCGCGCCACATGCTAGAATACGGCGAAGAGTCTATTACTGAGATTGCTAATCACTGTGGTTTTTCAACGTTGGAGTATTTTTCGCGAACATTCCGCAAACAAGAAGGCGTTTCACCCAAACAGTATCGTAAATATCATCAAAATCAGCGAACATCAGTGAAAGTTAGCAATATTTTATAACAAAACACGATAGGTGAGTAATAAACAGCAGTATACCTGTACGATATTGCTGTTTTTCTTATGGAAGATGGGGAAACATCCCATTATAAGGTGATTAAATCAATTTTATTGCTTTACTTTCATATTTTCAACACATATAATGGCAATGTAAAACAGAGACGAGACAAAAATAGATTCATACCCATCCTTATGGTCTTTTTATTGTACTCACTTATTCTAGAAAGAAAGGAAGATAATCGTTGGCAAAAATTATATCGATGGAAGAAGCCGTTCAACTCATTCGTAGCGATTCGAGCTTAATGACTTCAGGGTTTCTTGGAGTAGGTGCCGCAAATCAAATCATTGATCGTCTTTCACAAAGCGATGTGAAAGGACTTACTTTGATTGTTAACGACACTGCAAAAGAGGGATTAGGAGTGGGCAAGTTGGTTGGTAACCACCAAGTTAAAAAAGTCATTGCTTCACACATTGGCCTTTATCCCGAAGTCGGACGTCAAATGAATGCAGGAGAAACTGAAGTTGAATTGGTTCCTCAAGGAACGTTGGCGGAACGAATTCGCTGTGGAGGTTCTGGATTAGGAGGGTTCTATACGCCTACAGGTGTTGGAACCGAAGTAGCTAATGGCAAAGAAACACGAGTAATCGATGGCCGGGAGTATGTGTTTGAAAAAGCCTTACGAGCCGATGTAGCTCTTATTCGTGGAACCCTTGTCGATGAAAGTGGAAATGTCTTCTATAATGCCACGACGCGGAACTTTAATCCGATCGTAGCTATGGCTGCTGATGTCGTCATATGTCAAGCTCAGAAATTGGTTAAAACCGGCGAAATTGATCCCCATTTGGTGATGACTCCGGGAATTCTTGTCGATTATATTGTGGTAGAGGAGGCAAAATAATGGATCCAAGAGAAATTATTGCGCGACGCGCAGCCCAAGAATTACAAGATGGCGATGTTGTAAATCTTGGTTTTGGGGTTCCAAATTTAGTCTCTGAATATGTCCCGAGTAACATTCACGTTATTTTTGACTCAGAAAATGGTGTTCTAGGAATGGGACCATCCCCCAAACCTGGGCAAGTGGATCCTGATATTGTGAATTCAGGAGCACAACCAGCCACAATTCTTCAAGGTGCTTCGTATTTTGATAGTTCGATGTCTTTTGCTCTCATTCGTGGCGGGCATGTTGATGTAACTATCTTAGGAGCCCTTCAAGTTGACCAAGAAGGAAATCTTGCAAACTGGAAAATTCCAGGCAAGATGGTTCCGGGTATGGGAGGAGCTATGGATTTGGTGATTGGTGCGAAAAAAGTCATTGTTGCGATGACTCACTCGCAATCAGGAGCTGCCAAGATATTAAAGAAATGTAGCTTGCCTCTCACCGCTGTCAAAGAAGTTGATTTAATTGTCACGGAACTCGCCGTTTTTAAAGTGACAGAAAAGGGCTTGGTTTTAACGGAACTTGGACCAGATGCTACCATTGAAACGGTAAAAGCACAAACAGAAGCCGAGTTCATCATTAGCCCTAATCTAAAGTCGTACGCTTTCTAACACTTGAATAGGAGGAAAAATCATGATTCGTAAATTATCAAGTGCTTGTACGAGATTCATGGAACGTTATTTGCCCGATGCGTTCCTCTTCGCCGCGATACTAACTGTTATTGTCTTTGTTGGTGCGATGCTTGCCACAGGTTTAGGACCTGTCCAAATGATTCGCTTTTGGGGCGATGGGTTCTGGGCTCTGTTAGCTTTCTCTACTCAAATGGCACTGGTTGTGTTGCTTGGTAGCACCATGGCACGGTCCAAACCATTCGATAAATTAGTCAAAAAAATCGCCAAATCCTGTAAAACGCCTTTGCGTGCTGCCTTCATTATTACCGTCTTCTCTGCAGTTGCCTTTTGGATCAACTGGGGAATCGCATTAGTGCTTGGCGCAATGCTTGCTCGCGAAATTGCAAGAGAAGTAAAAGGTGTCGACTATCGGTTACTCATTGCAATGAGCTATTCTGGAATTTGTATTACCCAAGGCGGTATTGGTGGTTCCATTACCTTACAAGTCGCTTTGGCGGGTGCATTAAGCAAGATTGCTCCCTCTGTATTCGTCGCTGCCGACCTTATTCCAATTACTCAAACCATCTTTTCACCTTATAACTTAGTGATTTGTGCCTTGTTTGCAATCATTATGCCATTTGTCGCAGTCAAAATGCATCCTAAAGCAGAAGAAACCTTTGAAGTGGATCCTGCAATTCTCGCCGATGCAAAGATTGAAGAAAAGAAACTAACCTATAAAGAAATGACGCCAGCCGAACGAATTGAAAATTCAAAAATCGTTTGGGCCATTATTGTTGTTCTTGGATTCGCATACATTGTCTATCATTTTGTAACAAAAGGATTTGATCTCAATATTAATATTACGAACTTCATTCTACTGATGGTTGGTGTCTTATTACACGGACCTAATTTAATTAACTATGTAAAAGCAATTGCTGCATCCATACACTCGGTGGCAGGCGTTATGCTGCAATTCCCATTCTATGCAGGGATTATGGGCATGATGATTGGGACCAATGGAAGTGGCGTTAGCTTAGCAAGTGTGCTTTCGAACGCATTTGTCGCTATTTCAACGGTCAAGACTTTCCCATATTTCACCTACCTTTCTGCAGGAATTGTTAACTTCTTTATTCCTTCCGGCGGTGGCCAATGGGCCGTTCAAGGGCCGATTATGATGGTTGCTGGAGATTCTTTAGGAGTCGAACCTGCAAAAACGGTTATGGCAATCTCGTATGGAGATGCTTGGACCAATTTGATTCAACCATTTTGGGCACTTCCCACCCTCGCAGTTGCAAAATTGAAAGCACGCGATATTATGGGCTATCTTGTGGTTGCTCTCATCGTCTCTTTCATTATCACAACCTTTGGGTTGCTTGTGTTAGCGTAATAAGATATCAATAGAAAAGAGGAATGTCTATGAAGAAAGTATATATTGTGGATGGAGTTCGTCTTCCAGTTGGAGCTTTTGGAGGATTCTACCGCAATCAATTGGCACGTGATCTTGGTGCTGCAGTTATTAAAGAACTTGTTCAGCGGACTGGGATTAACCCTAGTGAAGTGGATGAAGTTGTCGTTGGTAACATTATTCAAACCGATGATAAAGGCAACCCAGGACGTGAAGCTTGGCTCAGTGCAGGAATGCCCCTTGAGGTTCCTGCTTACACCATTAACATGAATTGTGCCTCGGGCTCCAAAGCAATCGCCAATGCAGCGACTTCCATTATGGCTGGCGAAGCCGAAATGGTTGTGGCCGTTGGTATGGATAGTATGAGTAATACCCCCTATGCGTTGCGTCAAGCACGTTATGGATATCGTATGGGTGATGGTGTATTGAGCGACTTATTAACAGATCTTTTAGTTGGAATGGGGATGACCGCTGAACGCTTAGCGGAACGTCACCATATGACTCGTGAAGAAATCGATGCATTTGCTGTTCGAAGCCAGCAAAATGCTACCAAAGCATGGTCCAACCATGAATTTGATGAGCAAATTGTTCCGTTTACTTATACAGCAAGAGGAAAAGAATACACTCTAGCCAAAGATGAAGGTTTTAAACCTGAAACAACGCTAGAAACCTTAGCCAAACTACGTCCTACTTTCAAAAAGGATGGCGTGGTCACAGCAGGAAATTCTTCGACAATTAACGATTGCGCTGCTGCGGTCTTGGTTGTTTCTGAAGAGAAACTTGCGCAACTAGGGAAAAAGCCATTACTTGAAATTGTTGGTTTTACCGCTGCAGGAGTGGATCCCTTAGTAATGGGGATTGGTCCAGTTCCAGCTGTTCAGAAATTGTTAGCAAAAACAGGACTTGCTGTTGCGGATATTGATGTATGGGAGTTGAATGAAGCGTTTGCTTCTCAAGCACTAGCCGTCATCAAAGAGTTAGGTCTTGAGCCCTATATGGATCGCATTAACCCCAACGGATCAGGGATTTCACTTGGCCATCCAGTTGGAGCAACAGGCGCCATCTTAACCACTAAAATCGCCTATCACATGCGCAAAAATAACCTTCGTTATGGGATTGTTACCATGTGTGTAGGAGGAGGACAAGGGTTTGCACTTCTAGTGAAAAACCCTAACGTTTAAACGATTACTCTTGTCAACAAAACCATTGTTGTTTTCTCCTAAAAAAAGAGACCGGAAGGTCTCTTTTTCATTCATTTACATTTGTTGGTGGATAAGGTTCGAGTAAGGAAGAAGGATTCATTAGTATTTTTTTCCAAAGTCGCATGCTATTCACAAAATAGAGACCATCACAGAAACGCTCGTCGACGACAACCCCGACCTTCATCATCCGTTCGACTCTTGGCTCTTCTTGAACAACGACCATTTCGTCGCGGTCTTTTCCAAATCCGAGGAATATTCCTGTTGTTCCAAATTCATAGCAATGATGATATAATGCATCCCCGTTGATCGACTTTAAAAAAGTTAAGAACATACTATTATGAAATGGGCTCGTTTCAATAATGCTAGCAGGCAACCAATTATGACGATCGAGAAAGCCCAGAAACTTTACTGCCAATGCGATTAGCCAGTGGGGAGCAGATGAAAGAAAATTAGCTAATTTATCGGCATCATTATAGACATCATCCCCAGTATTATCACTTATTGTTTGATTGAGAAGTGTATGAACTTCACCAATGGTTTCGTTTCCTTTAAAATGGATTTTGACTGTCGTATCCTCGCTCTCATCGTTGAGTTGCTTTTTGACTACAAAGGCTACCGCAATATCATGATGTTGATAGATTTTTTTATTCATTACAAAACGGTTGAGAGAAGGGCGCATTGCAAAGAGCCGCACCAACGATGCTACTAAGACATCCATGTAGGTATAAGAATCATTACCACTATTCCGTTGTTCTTCCAAAAATCGTAGAACAGGGGACCATGGAACATCAACGGTTGTCATATTCATTGCATCGTAGCGTTTGGGCATAATATGAGGGACTAATTTCTGATAAGGATTGATCTCGCGCACATAAAAACCATCGGGGCGTTTTGCCATCGTATTGTTCTCCTTTGATTGTGGGGGGTTATGTTTGTCGATCCATGAACCCGATTTCCCTTTTTGCAGGGATGGTTCTATTTTACCTTTTTTATAAGAGAAAGTAAAACATCTCGTTTGCACCATAAAAAACCCCGATGCTTGGGCCTTTAAAATAGTAATAAGGGAGTAATATGTTTAGAAATCTAGAAAATCATGATATGCTTGGAGTAGGATGATATTCATCCATGAAATGATTGTTATAGGCTTACTAAGGAGGGATAAGCGTGGAACTCTATCAAAATTTTGCGATGCATTATGATTCAATATTCCCTGTCAGTGGAAAAACTGTTGATTTTCTTCATCAACATTTTGAGACGGGTGTATTGCTCGACTTAGGATGTGCAACCGGTGGATATGTTGCAGAATTGACATCCTTAGGATATGCTACAAAAGGGCTAGATCTCGACCCCACTATGATTGAAGTAGCAAAGAACAAACATCCTGATATTGCTTCTCACTTTTATGTTTCCAATCTCGTTGATTTTGATACTACCATTCATTATCATGGAATGTTTTGTATTGGCAATACTTTGGTTCATCTTCCCAATGAATCTTCCATGTTGAAATTCTTTCAACGAGTGTATCATGCACTTGAAGACCACGGCACATTCATTCTTCAAATCGTTAATTATGATCGTATTCTATCAAAGAAGATCGAGGCATTGCCAACTATTGAATTGAATGGGCGACGGTTTGAACGCTCCTATCGACATGAAAACAAGAAGATCGTTTTTCAAACAGTGTTATCGTATCAAGAAGAGCGGTATGAGGCAGAAACGATTTTACTACCTCTGCAATCGAATCATCTTCTACGTTTGCTCCAACAAGCGGGTTTTTCATATCTTGAATGTTATGGAGGATTTGATGGCGCTATTTTTCAACCATTCTCTTCTTTTGCCCTGGTGGTTGTTGCTTCTAAGGAGTTATCAAAATGAGTCCTTTTCGAGAAGATAACTACACCAAGTGGTGGAATCAAAAACGTGCAATAATTTTTGCCGTTACACGATGGAATAAGACATTGCGCGCAAAAATTCATAAATTTGATGGGATTCAAACCATTGCATGGATCAATATAAAGGAAGGGATGAAAATCCATTATCAAATGGATCTTCAAGAAGGCGAAGCGAAGCTTTTATTGATTCACAAGAAAAACTGGATTCTAATCAGTGATTGCTCCTGCCAGGGGGTCACTTCTTCCTTAAATCCGGGAATGTATCGACTTCGTGTCGTAGGGAATCATGCTAGCCTAACGTGCACCATACAAAAAAATGCTCAACACATTTAATACTGTGTTTATTGTAAAAATTTTATATACTTGATAAAATTGTCCTATATTCATTAGAAAGGAAGAGGAAGATGAAGCGGAAAATTGTAGCGTTCTTTTTTTCATTGATCATGATGGTTGGGATTTCTGCATGTTCGAGCAAAATTAATGCGATTGAACAAGCCTTTATCAATGAAGGGTATCAATGGCAAAAAGTCAGTGAAGTTGATAGTGAGACACAGCAAGCGGGGGTTAAGGCCGTTTATACCGCGACGAAAGGGTTTACAGGATTAGCCATTATTATCGAACTACAAGGCAGCGAAGAAGTTGCTGAAGTGGTTCAAGCCATCAAAGAAGATCCGAATTTTGATGGAGAAGCGTTGCTTCGCACTTTGTTAAATGCCTTTACAGACTCTCCATTAACCAATGGAAATTGCGTCCTTATCACTTTGACACAACAGGCACAAGAAATTTTTCAAAATGCTTAAAATGGGGAAATATCCCCATTTTTTATTGCTATAATACAATCAAAAGGGTGATGGTATGAATAAGGGAATGAAAACGTTTAATCTTGGATGGAAGATTGCTATTATTTTGATTGCACTTACTGGAATCTTGATTCAACTTGGTATCTTTCAAGGCGTCTTGAATTTATATATATTTCATTACTTTACCATTTTGAGCAATGTATTTGCGGTCGTTATCCTTTCCACCTCTGCTCATAAAATTCTTTCAACTCCCCCCAAAAATCTTCCTTACACGTGGGCTCCCTTGTTAAAAGGAATGGTGATCATGTGTTTAATGATTACAATGATTGTATCCCATTTTCTTTTAAATCAATATTTTCAGATGACCGGGATTTTAGGAATCTCCGTTACCTTGCTACATTATGTCGTGCCTTTCATGGTACTTATTGATTATCTGTTGTTTGACTCAAAGGGGTGGATGAGTAATAAAAGTCCCCTACAATGGATAATGGCTCCACTCATTTATGTCGTTTATGCTTTGATTGCTGCACAAATCGGCGATGGAATTGGTTATGGAAATTCTCGCTATCCTTATCCTTTTCTTGATGTTGAAATCCTGGGCTGGTCCACAGTAATTCTCATTATTTTTGTCATGGCCATTGCCATTCTTTTTCTGGGCTATCTCTTTGTTCTTTTTGACTCCATTTATGTGCGACACTCTACGCGATCATAACATTTTTTTCAAGCAACCTATATTAAAAAAACACCTGAAATCAAAGG
>Ga0265295_1006754_pt1 | contig 13670 bp, 12 predicted proteins | sample Munlansysbiofilm_FD_192503 | JGI IMG/M metagenome (GOLD analysis project Ga0265295, IMG submission 192503) | Leachate microbial communities from a municipal landfill in Southern Ontario, Canada - Methane capture system biofilm | ecosystem: Engineered > Solid waste > Landfill > Unclassified ... | reverse complement strand
CTCGAGAAGAAAGTCTTCATTTCCGGCTGGGTGTGGCCTGGGCTGATGTTGATAAAAAGCTGGTGCTCGAAGCCCTGCGTCAGAAGAAAATAAAATCGCTGCCTTTTGTCCCGGACCTGACTTCAGAGACCATCAGCAAGAGCGAAAACATCGTAGCCCAGATGGGAGTAGAGCCCTTCATCAAACTATTTAAAAATGGTTGCCAGGTAATAATAGCCGGACGCTCTTATGACCCAGCAGTTTTTGCTGCTCTACCAATTTCTCTGGGTTATGATCCCGGCCTGGCTCTTCATATGGGAAAAATTCTGGAATGTGCGGCTATTGCTGCTACCCCTGGCTCTGGCTCTGATTGTGCGTTAGGAACCCTGGAAGAAGGATCTTTCATTTTGGAAACCTTGTCGCCTGAAAGAAAGTTTACTCCCCAATCTGCAGCTGCTCACACTCTGTATGAAAAGTCTGATCCCTATAAATTGCCAGGACCCGGGGGAATGATTGACCTGACTGACTGTGTCTTTGAAGCTATCGGGGAGGGAAGGGTTCGGGTCCGCGGCAGTAGATTTATCGCTTCTGATAGTTACTGGATAAAACTCGAAGGAGTCAAGCCTATAGGTTACAGGTCGATTAGCCTGGCCGGAGTTCGTGATCCCATAATGATCAAGAAAATAGATTCAATACTCCAGGAGGTTGAAACCAGGGTCAGACTGATTCAAGGGAAAGGTAATGGTAAAGGGCAGATATATTTTCATGTTTACGGCCGGAATGGAGTCATGGGCCAATTAGAGCCAGTGAAGCAGACGGCCAGCCATGAGTTGGGGATTGTGATTGAGAGCATAGGTCAGAATCAGGAAGAAGCCAATGCCCTTCTATCCCTGACACGTTCCATGTTACTGCATTATGGATATGAAGGCCGGATAGCCACAGCCGGAAATCTGGCTTTCCCCTTTTCCCCTTCAGATGTGCCTATGGGTCAGGTCTATGAGTTTTCCATATATCATCTCATGGCTGTAGATAATCCGGGTTTTTTTAAAACAGAAATCAAAGAAATTTAGGGAAGAAAATGGAAAATAAGAAAAAAAACAGCCTCTTGAAAGTTGCTAGAGTAATCCGTTCTAAAAACTCTGGGCCGTTTGAACTGACCCTGGACATCATGTTTAAAGAGCCTCGTTATTATGAATTATTTAAAAGGAAAAAGATCATTACAGCCAGGAAAATAGCCCGGCTTTATAATTGCTCAGAAAAAGACATTCTCAAGATCATCTATTTTGAGCCGAGCCAAGCTATAAAAATTACTCTCAAGCGGCGGATCCCTTCGGGAGCACCCGGAGATAGTGATATTTATGGAGCCCAGCAGCATGCTCCGCTTTTAAATCTTACTTTTTAAGAAGGTAGAAGAATGGACCCCAGACAACTTTCCCGCGTTGATACCTTGATTTATGCTGTTTATTATGCCCCGAGAGGTCGTTATCGACTTTATATGGTGGCCAGTGAAATCGCCAGGAGATATCTGACTCCCACAGATTACCTGATCGGGATTATTGGAGAAGAGGGTTCTGGCAAATCCACTCTGATCCGAGGACTATTCCCTGGCCTGGAGTTGACCAATGAGGATGAAGGAATTAACGTTAGTCGAGCTCCTATTTATTCTTTTTCACCTGAAGATTATTTTTCCGGCCACACTTTTCATGTTGATATAAGACATGAGCTGGCCTTTACCCAAAAATATAAGATAAAGGAAGCAATCAGACGAGCCGTTGAACACCAGCGCCGGGTAGTGGTAGAACATTTCGACCTCATCTATGATATCCTTGGCCTTAATGCCCAGGTATTGATCGGCATTGGTGAAGAAATAATTGTGGCCAGGCCAACCGTCTTTGGGCCTTTTCCCAACAACATAAAAGCTATCATTGACCGGACAATAAAATACCGGTTGATGGCCCATTCAGCCGAAGATATTACCACGGCCATTCTTGAAAAGGATTATCATTATCAGCCAAGGTCTCCCTTAATTCACTCTGATATCCGACATGGCTTTGTTATCAATTTTCCAGAACGGCCTGATATTGACCTGGATGAGCTGGAGGATAAAGTCAAGGAAGTGATTGCTGCCAATGTACCTATTAGCCCTTGCGGGGAAGATAATATAGTTATCGGTGAAATGAAAATCTACTGTACAGGTCCAAGAACTCATGTTCACAGCTCCGGAGAGATTGAAAATTTCAGGTTACTAAAAGAATTCCGGCTCAATCCACTGAATGGTGAATTCATGCTAATCGGTATGGTTGGCCAAAAAACCATTGCTGGTTTTGAGGACATTATAGAATATATGGACATTGAAGATTAAAAGCTCCCAAGAGGTGAAGAATGAAATTTGAATACAGCCCTCTCCTGCCACTGGAAAAAGATACAACCAAATATGTAAAGCTAACATCATCCGGTATCAGAGAAATTAAAGTTGGCCGGAAAAAATTCCTTCAGGTAAAACCTGAGATTCTAAAGCTGCTAAGCCGGGAAGCTTTCCGTCAGGTTAATTTTTATTTTCGAGCCTCTCACCTGGATAATTTGGCAGCCATTATTGAAGATTCGGAAGCTTCGGCTAATGACCGGTTTGTAGCTGCCAGACTCATTAAAAATGCGGTAATAGCTGCGGAGGGAGTTCTGCCCTTATGCCAGGACACAGGAACTGCCACTATAATCGGTTACAAGGGCGAAAATGTTCTGACCGGCCTGGACGATGCCCGGCCTTTGAGCCGAGGAGTGTTTGAGGCCTATACCAGATTATATCTGAGGGCTTCCCAAAATGTTCCTTTATCTATGCTCGAAGAAAAAAATACCGGAAATAATCTTCCGGCTCAAATTGAAATATTCAGTACCCCTGGTCAGGAATATCGCTTCTTGTTTGTAGCTAAGGGGGGAGGATCTTCTAATAAAACCGCTCTTTACCAGGAAAGCAAATCTCTCCTCAGAGATAGAGAAACCTTGTCCGAATTTTTGAAAGAAAAAATAAAAGCCATTGGGGTGGCGGCCTGCCCTCCTTACAGGATAGCTGTGGTTGTCGGTGGTCTTTCTCCTGAAATGAACCTTAAAACAGTTAAGCTGGCTACCTCAGGATATTTAGATAACCTGGTTACCCAGCCGACAGGTTTAGCTCATGGCTACAGAGATCTTTTATGGGAGAGAGAGGTGCTGAAGATAGCCAGAGATACCGGATTCGGAGCCCAGTTTGGTGGTCGGGCTCTGGCCCTCGAAGCCAGAGTAATCAGGCTACCTCGCCATGGTGGTTCTCTGCCAGTCGGAATAGGAGTCAGCTGCAACGCTGACCGAAACCTGAAAGCAAAAATTAACCAAAAGGGGGTTTTGATTGAAAAACTTGATACTAACCCGGCCCGATATCTAAAGAAAGTTGAGGCCTTGCCGCTTGAACAAGCTCCCGAAATTAACCTGGATCAGTCGCTGGAAGCCGTGGCTAAAGAATTATCTAAATATCCAGTTGGCACCAGGGTCAGTCTTTCAGGAACCCTCATTGTTGCTCGAGACATAGCTCACCTCCGTCTTAAAAAAATGCTTGATGAGGGTAAACCGCCGCCGGAATACTTTAAGAAACATCCTGTATATTACGCCGGCCCGGCTAAGACTCCTCCCGGCCTACCAGCAGGAAGTTTTGGGCCAACCTCAGCTCAGAGGATGGATAGTTATGTGGAAGAGTTGATGAAAGCCGGAGGCTCCAGGATTATGCTGGCCAAGGGCAATCGTTCTGCTAAAGTGACCGAGGTTTGCCGGAGATATGGTGGTTTTTATTTAGGAACCATTGGCGGAGCAGCAGCTTTGGTAGCTAAAGAACATATCATCTCTTCAGAATTGGTGGACTTTGAGGACTTAGGAATGGAAGCTATAAGGAAGATTGTGGTACAAGAGCTGCCGGCTTTTATCATTATTGATGATAAGGGAAACAGCTTGTATTAACCTACCTGATTCGCCTCTGAACTGGGGGGCCTACTTTATTCATAAAACTGAGCATCTCTCAAGATTTTCAATTAACATTAGTAACAAAATCGGGACATGATACGATTTTCTCAAGCACCAGAAAGCCTAAGAGCTTTAGCTCAAGCAGGCTCTACTTTAATCGGTTCGTGTCCCTCACTTTCCAACAGTTCTGGCTATTCCTCCTTCGTAGGATAATAGCCATTTTTAAAGCAGGTCCGGTTGTGTTGGGTCAGACAGATTAGGGTGTATAATGAAAGTGACATAAATAATAAAACCAGGACACTTGAAATAGACTTTGGAGATTATTCAAGATAATGGCGACAGGAAGATTTTGGCACAAATTTTGCTAATAAAAGTTGTGGAGTGATAAAAATGAAGAAATCATATTTGATCTTTTTAATCGGGATCTTAGGTATTCTTATAGTGAATCCGGCAGAGGCCGGAAATAAGCATTATACTCTGGTTGATGGCGAGAAAGATTTTTATTATGGATTTATCAGTTATCTCCCGGATGAACCAGGTTCCAGGTTACCTGAAGTTATCAGACCTGACCTGGCCAGACCTGAGGTTGTCAGTCTGAATTTTCCCCTTGGGCCTGGAGATGTGATTTTAACTTTTGATAAATCCTGCGAAATCCAGTTTGACAGTGGAACAATCGTCAGACTCGGACCAAACACCAGGCTAAGAATAGAAACAATAATGGCTCAAAGTTTAAGTGCCAGCGATCAATTATCCAACCTGTTTCTGGAAAAGGGTGATGTTTACGTGATGTATACTGCCTATAGTTTCCGGGAGGTTTTCCAGCTTCTAACCCCCAATGCTGCTCTTAAGATGAAAAACAAGACGGTGCTCCTGGTAAGTGTCACTGATGATGGAGAGACCCGACTGACGGTAAGGAACGGCAAGGTTAATCTTCTTTATGGAGCTTCGAGTAAAGACCTTAAATCATTGTCTATAAAGAAAGGAGGCAGTTTACTAGTCAGTACCAATCATCTGGTAGATATAAGAGAAGGCTTTTCTGAATTTGGTGAGTTTGCAGCCTGGAATGAGGAATTGAATAAAAATTTCTTAGCCTTGCACAAGGGCATAACTCCTATCCCAGCACCTGTTCAGAAGTTGCCCCCAGCGGTCTTTCATTTCGCCCAATTTTACTCGAGCATCTATGGCGAATGGATTTGGGATAGTTACCTTGGTTATGTTTGGAGACCTTATTATAATGATGTTAGCCCCTGGGGGAGTTGGAGTCCTTATTTTTATGGGCGCTGGACTTATCTAAACGATCAGCTTTTCTGGGTGGCCGAGGAACCATGGGGTTGGGTACCTTATCATCTTGGAGTTTGGTACTGGGATGAGAATAAGGGCTGGCTATGGATTCCTGGCTCAGGCTTTGCCCCGGCCTGGGCTAGCTGGGATTTTTATTTTGGGCATTATATATGGAGGCCCTGGCTTTTGTATGATTGGTTAGGCTTATATGGCTATGATTATTATGGCTATCAAACTTATTATTTTAGTCATGATTACTACCTCGGTCCGCCACAAGACCAGGAAGGTCGTAAGATTTTGAAGAAAATTACCAAAGACCAGATGAAAAAAACTCCAATTCCCCCAATTCCAAAAGATTATAAGAAGATAGTTACCAATCTGGCCAAAGCTATAAACAGGGGTGATGAGGAAGTTTTACAAAAAGTAGCGGTTAAACCACCCGAGCCAATGATAGTTAGAGCTGAAGATATTGGAGCTCCGAATGTGGCCCAAAAACGAGTCCCTACCAGCGAAATCTTAAAAAGACTCAAGCAGGCAGAAATCAGTCCGGACCAGATTAATTCTGACAAGAGGATTTCTTCTCCCTTGAATCGGGCAACTTGGCTTTTTTTTAGATCACAAAATCGGGTTGAGATTAGCCAGCCCATCAAGACTGACTCAAAACTATTAAGAACAACCTCTGGTAGTCAACAGGTAATCCAGCCAGCTGAATTGCCATCAGGAGCTAAAGTCCAGGGGAGAGAACCAGCAACAAAACCTGAGCGACCTGTCTCTAAATCGCCTGACAGCTCTGGTTTGAGGTTCCGTGATTGGAACCCGGATTTGAAGACGGCCCGACAGCTTGGCGTCAGAATAGTCTATGATAGCTCCAGGAATTCAGTTGTGGCTCCAGAGATCGGGCTGACTTCCAGGGAAGCTAAAGAAATGGGTTTAAGGATAACTCCTCGAGGACTGGTGCGGCAGCTACCTTCGAGTAGCGCAGGCTCGAGCGCATCATCCTTTTCGAGTAGCAGCTCCATATCAAGTAGCGGCTCGTCTGGCAGTCTTCCGGATGGCCCCGGTCCGCTATCAGGATCCTCTAAAGGAGGTTCTTTAGGAGGTAAGGCTGCTTCCTCGGTAAAAGAAAAGCACTAAGATTTAAACCTAATTTAACCTAAGACTTAAGAGATGAAGCCCTGTATTTTAGGATGAAGAGACATAAAAGATTTCGGAAGGAGAAAGGGAGTTCATAATTCTTGACTTGAGCCGCTTCAGGGTTGACTTATTTTGGTATTTTGGTTAATATCATAATCTATTTTATTGAAGGTGAGAAGAAAACCATGGTTAAGTTGCGCCTGATGAGATTTGGAGGCAAAAAAAAGCCTTCTTATCGGATAGTGGCTATCGATTCTAGAAGAGCCAGACAGAGTCGAACTTTGGACACTGTGGGCTATTATAACCCCCGGACCGAGCCGGTTAAATTCAAACTGGATCTGGAAAAGGTCAATTACTGGCTTAAGAAGGGAGCTCAGCCTTCGGAAACTGTTGGTTCTTTGATAAATAGAGCAGTTAAGGGACAAAAAACAACCCAAGATTCTAAGTCTTAAAGGAGGTTACTGTGAAAGAACTGGTTGAAATGATTGCTAAGTCACTGGTTGACAATCCGGACAAGGTGCAGGTTTCCCAGCTCGAAGGGGAACAGACCACCATCCTGGAACTCAAGGTTGCCCCTGAAGATCTGGGAAAAGTGATCGGAAAACAGGGGCGGACTGCTCGAGCCATCCGGGTTATCCTGGGTGCCGCCGGAATGAAAATGAAGCGGAGATTCAACCTGGAAATCATTGAAAAGGGTTGAGCTCATCTCGATCGGCCGGATAATCCGGAGTGACGGGAAGGATGGCACTCTAAAAATAAGGTTATATCAAAAGAAGGTTAGAGAGCCATTCTTCAAGAAAATCTATATAGAACAAGAGGGGGAAAAGGTGGAGTATGAGGTTGAGAATTTCAGCCTGCTAAGGAATTCCCCCTATTTGAAACTGAAGGGAATTGACAGCCTGGAAAAAGCAGAGGCTCTAAGGGGCCGTGAGGTTATGGTTGGGGCTGAAGATTTCCCGTCTCTTGAGAATGGTAGCTATTATGATTTTCAGTTGCTTGGTTGTGAGATAGAAACTGTCGAGGGTAAGCAACTTGGTCAGGTAGTTGAGCTTATGGCGATTGGTAGCTCATACCTCCTGGTGGTTGAGACAGGCGGGAAAAAAGTTGAAATCCCCCTGGTCGAAGCTATATGTAAGAAGGTTGACCTGGCTAACAAAAAAATAATTATAGATCCGCCAGAAGGGTTGCTGGAGCTCAATGAAGTTTGATATTATCACCATCTTCCCTGAGATGTTTGATGGCCTGCTTTCGGCTGGAGTTATAAAGAAGGCCGTGGGAAAAGGCCTTTTGGAAATTGGCTTACACGATCTGCGAGATTATACTACTGATAAGCACTGTCAGGTTGATGACAGGCCCTACGGAGGTTTAGAGGGCATGGTTCTAAAACCAGAACCAATTTTTAGAGCCGTTGAAGCTATCAGGCAGCCTGAGAAGTCTATTACCTGTCTACTAACGCCTCAGGGGAAACCCTTGAATTCGCGACTGGCTGAGAGGCTGGCAGGTTTTCAACAGGTTGTTTTGATCTGTGGACGCTATGAGGGAGTAGACGAAAGGATTATAGAGTATCTGATTGACCAGGAAATTTCCATAGGGGATTATGTGCTAACTGGTGGAGAACTGGCGGCAGCGGTGGTAGTCGAAGCAGTGGCCAGATTTATTCCCGGGGTAGTTGGCCGGGAAGAATCTGTCCGCCATGATTCCTTTGCTTCAGGCCTGCTGGATTTTCCTCAATACACCAGGCCCAGGGAGTTTCGTGGCTATCGGGTGCCAGAAGTTTTATTTTCCGGCGACCATAAAAAAATTGCCAGATGGCGGTTAAAAAAAGCCCTGGAAAAAACACTGGCGCGACGGCCAGATTTGTTGGAATCAAGGCAGCTTACCTCTGAAGAAGAGGAAATCCTTGAAGAAATCAAAAGCGAAAGGAAGGAATCATGAGCAACAATTTAGTAAGAACCGTAGAAGAAAAATATCTGCGTCAGGATATAGAACCGTTTCAGGTTGGGGACACAGTAAAAGTCCATGTTCTTATCAAAGAAGGTGATAAAGAGAGAATTCAGATCTTCAAGGGTGATGTTATTGCCAAAAGAGGTACCGGAATGGGGGCGACCTTCACCGTCCGGAAGATTTCTTATGGCATCGGGGTAGAAAGAATTTTTCCTTTAAATTCTAAAATGATTAAAAAAGTTGAAGTGGTTCGGCATGGCAAAGTTCGTCGAGCTAAACTCTACTATCTCAGAGACCTTAAGGGCAAAGCTGCCAAGCTGAAAGAAAAAAAGCAATAAACTTAAAGACTGAAGAATACAATTCCTATCATTCTAAATAAAGCCCGAGGTATCTTATCGACCTAAAGGGGAGAATTTTATAAAATTATCCCGATGCTTGGATTTGGGAAGGAAAAAGATCTATTAAAACAGGGATACAGGTATTTGGTTGGTCTCGATGAGGTAGGCCGCGGCTCGCTTTTTGGGCCAGTAGTGGCGGTAGCAGTTGTTTTCTCTTCTACTTTTTTTCAGAGAAAACATCCCCAGTGGGCCAGCCAGATTAACGATTCCAAGCTTCTGTCTCCGACAAAAAGAGTGGAACTTACGAGATTTATCTTAAAAGATGTCTGTGACCTGGGAATTGGTTATGCCACTCATCGGGAAATAGACAGATTGAACATCTACTGGGCTAGCCAGCTGGCCATGAAGAGAGCTCTGGAGGACCTGACTGTTACTCCTGGTATCATTCTGGTTGACGGATATCCCCTAAAAGGTATAAATTATTCTCAAGTTGCTGTGTCCCAGGGAGACAAAAAGATATTTTCCATAGCTGCAGCCTCGATAGTAGCCAAGGTTTTCAGAGATGGGTTAATCAAGGTGTTAGATCAGATTTATCCTGGCTATAAGCTTAACCAGAATAAGGGCTATGGCACTGAAGAACATTATCAGGCTCTGGAAAAGCTTGGTCCTTGTGGCCTGCATCGAAAAAGTTTTAAGTTATATAAAGATAGGCTGCTGATAAAATGAACGGCAGATTAGATCGGGTTAAAATAATCGAGCAGGCCGAGAAGTATGTCCGGACTGGTAAAATCAGGGAAGCCATTACTGAATATGAGAAATTACTTGATGATGACCCTACGGATGTCAGTATCAATAACATAGTTGGTGATCTTTATGTCCGTCTGGGCCAGACAGACAGGGCTATAAAGGCTTTTGAAAAAGTAGCTACTGAGTATGAGAAAAAAAGTCTATACTCTCAGGCCCTGGCCATCTTGAAAAAAATCTGCCGTCTAAATCCTGGCCACCACCAGTATTTTATAAGAATGGCTGATCTCTATTCCCGGCAGGGATTCCTGGCAGAAGCCAAAAAAGAATATCTCAGAGTCGCTGAGGGGTTTCTGCGAGCCAAGAAAGTGGCAGAAGCCATCGAGTTATATGAGAAAGTAGCCTGGCTGGATAAAGAAGACCTAAATATTAGAATGCAGCTGGCCGCTCTTTATAAGCTCGATGGACATCCCGAAAAGGCTGTCAAGGAGCTCTTAGAGGTAGCCGATTTGAAAATGAGCTATGACCTGGTCGATGAAGCTCATAAGATTCTGCTGGAAGCTAAAAAGATTGAGGCTAGCAATCCCAAAATTAATCTTAAGCTGGCTGAGGTCTTACGACTTAAAGGACAAGCGGCTGAAGCTATGGATTTGACCAGAAGCGTTCTAGACAAAAATCCCCATGAACTTGAAGCTCTGAGTTTTTTGGGGAATGTTTATTATGAAGAAGGCAAGTTTGAGGAAGCTAAAGACATCTTCACCGAAATTCTGAATTTTTATCCCCTGAATGTTAATGCTCGGTATAAGTTGGGGAGAATAAACCTGGGTCAGGGCGAGGTGGATAAAGCCTATGAGTATTTCGAGCCTTTAATAGACAGTTATCTTAAGAAAAGAAAAGAAGAAAAGGCTATAGGCTTAATAGGTTTGGTTTTAACAGTTCGTAAGGATCATTTGCCGGCAATGGAAAAACTGGCTGCTATTTTAAGGGAGAATAAGGATCTGGCCCGGTTAGAACAAGTTGATCGAGCTATCTTAAACGAATTAAAGAGAATCGGCGAGAAGTCCAGGATGCTCTCTTACTATTCAGAGATTTTAAAATTGCGACCTCAAGATGAAAAGCTGGCTAAAGAATATCGGGATTTGAAAAAAGAATTGATGGTGAGTGAAGAAGCTCTGGAGCTAAGCGATACTTGGGTTCCTTCCAGAGAACAAGAGGAAGAAATTCAATCTGGGTTAGCGCAGGCTGATGTCTACATCCAGGAGGGCCTGGCCAGGCTAGCTCACAGAGTAATCGAAGGGTTATTAATGAAATATCCCAATGATCCCTTGATTAAGCAAAAACTCAGCTACATTGATAATCTTGGAGAGCAGTTGACTGAAGATGAGTTAATAAAGAAAGTAGCAAAAGCTACGGCTATTGAAACTCAGGTTTTGCGCCCAGCTAAAACCGTAATCCCAGACAAACAGCCCAGCAAATCAAGCCAGCAATTTCAAGAGCAGGTTCTCAGTGAAGATAAAGTTAATCCGCTGGATATTTTTAGAGATACCGGTTTGGTTCCGATCGTCAGCACCGACAGCCGGGAGAAAAAATACTATGATTTGCAAGAAAACTTGAGAGCTGAGCAGGCTATCATTTCGGCTATCTATCTACGGCAGAAAAGGGGAGCAAACACCCAGTTGGAAAGAGAGTTAAGCAGTATTGTTCAAGATTTCAAGAATGAAGTGAGATCGAAGATTCCAGAGGAGGATTATCAGATTCACCTTCAATTAGGTCTGGCTTTCCTGGAGCAGGAATTGTTTGATGAAGCCATAGAAGAGTTTAGCCTGGCTTCCAAGGATAAAAATCTCATTCTGGAAAGTCTGAATCTAATCAGTCATTGTTACCGTCTGAAGGGAAATCTGAAGGAGTCTGAGCACTGGTTAAATCGGGCCATTAAACTGGTGGCTCCAGGGTCTGACCAGTACTTTGCCCTGATGTTCGACTTAGGGTTAATCTATGCCCAGGATGGCGATCTAGAAAAAGCTCTGTCGGTATACCGGGAAATTCAATCCTGGAATCCTGCCTACCGGAATGTTAGCGATAAAATAGATGAACTATTAAACTCCGGGAGAAAATCAAATAGCCTTCCCAAATAGTGACCTAAACTCCAGTAAATCTTTTATCAAAAGGCAGTAATCAAACCCAGGCCAATTCGAAAATGGTCAGGTAAATCACTCCGGAAGACGTAAGTCCCTTCAATAGTGGCCCGAACATTTCTGCGAAGAAGATAACCATAATGGATCCCAGCTGAAGAGTACTTGAGGTCTTCTTGGTCTGAATCAATCCAGTTAAAAAGGCCAGCCAGATACCAACGGGAATCGTCTCCCTTTGGAAAATAAAGCAGTTCGGCAAAACCACCCCGAGTTTCTATTTTCTGGGGGTTTTCCAGAATGAAATAGGGATTTTTGTCCTGCCTTTCTACGTACTGAACATTAAGCTCCAATTTTGGCAAGCTCCAGGTAAAATCAGCTCCCAGCATCCAGAGGCTGTTGTTGATGTTTTCCTGACGTTCTTTTCCTAAATAGCCAAAGGCACCGGCTCTGATTGTCTCTGTTACATCCTGAGAAACCCTGAACAAAACATTCTTGTATTTATCAGTATCGAAAGTCCCCAGATTGTCTGCTGGCTCTAAACCTAAACCATTAACCAGCTCAAAAGTAAAGTCGGTGTTAGTCGGCAGCCCGTAGGTCAACATCAGCCCGCGGTCATAAGCCAGATTAGCTCTGGCCTGTCCAACTTTGACTTTGTAGATCCTATAATCCTCATAAGTCAGCCGGAGCTCTCTTTTAAAAAGGGGATCGGAAACTTGAAACTGGCCGAGATAGACATCAAGGTCGGTGTTAAAAACATTATTTAGGATAATAAAAGCATCTTCCAGACCAGCCACTTCGCCCTGTTCGCTGAAGAAGAAGTAGAGATAATAGGAAATATTTTTGGTAATTTCACCACCTGATAGCAACTTGATGACAAAAGGCGTGGAAAAATCAAGACGCTCATTCCCGGCATTATTGAAGCTTAAGAACCCGTCAAAACGGATGGCTATCGGTAATTCCCGCAGTAAGGAAAGCCAGTTATCGCCAGTGTCCTGGTAATAGCGTGGGGCTTCTTTATCTTCTATCACAAAGCCATTGCCGGCAAAATCATCGCCATAAGGCTTGAGTTTGGGAAAGGGTGTATGGCAGACTTTACAGCTCAGACTGTATTTGCGGGCGAAAGCTGGTATCGGAAGGGCTTCTGAAGTCAGGAAAAAAATTAGCAAAAGACCCAGCAATGGTATTCTAAGATGCTTTCCCATCTTTACCTCCCCAAGTATATTTTTAGTCAACTATTTGGACAACCGTAGAATGTTTGTTAACTTCAATTATTTCTGTCTCATCCTCGGGAACGCCTAAAAAATCAGCTACCGGCTTGACCAGTTTCTGGTAGTTAAGAACTGCGGTCACTTTTAATGGACCTGCTGGCATGGTATCCGGGATTTGATAAGTGCAGGTCTCAATTTTAGTCTCTCTGGGTCCTATCCGGTAATCAACCCCCAAACTTTTGGTATTCCACTGTTGGATGGTCATCCGGCCCTGGGGGTCGAAATAAGCCATCCTGAATATCCTATCCCCGACTGGCACCCCATCTCGCTGAACGCCCTTAAAGTTTGGGTCCTCGAGAGCTATTCCCATATCCTGGTAGGCCAGGGTATCAGTAGCAATGGTGTATTCTTCTCCTTCAAATCCTTTCTTATCTACTGGCAAATGGTAAATATTTCCTTTGGCGTCAACAGCTTCCACCTGCATCCAGACGATACGGTCTTCTACTGAGCCGGTTGGGAACTTGTGCCCTGTTTTCTGATTGAAAAGGGCGATAGTGAACTTGACTTTATCGCCCGGCACAGCTTCATTTATGTCGGGATGAATTCTAAGTTCTACAGTTCCTTTAATTTTTCCAGGATCGTGAGCTCCGTGGAAGAGGTGCTGACGAACATTGGTATAAGCTTTGCCCATAGCGGCACTTTTTCCTGGCGCAGAGGTCATATGACAATCATGGCATCGAACCCCTTCCTTAGCGTAAGGCCCTTCTTTCCATTCAAGATGAGTTGATTTGACCCAGACTCCATAAGGGCTTTTTTCGTTATGACAGGTGCCGCAGAACTCAGCTGTTCTCAAAAATTCTGACTTTTCAGAGGTGTGTTCGGGTGAGTTGATGTCACCTCTCGGACCGTATTTGGTTTTGCCCGGT